>Ga0214921_10006472_pt1 | contig 16030 bp, 16 predicted proteins | sample LL1505_MetaG_FD_177992 | JGI IMG/M metagenome (GOLD analysis project Ga0214921, IMG submission 177992) | Freshwater microbial communities from Lake Lanier, Atlanta, Georgia, United States - LL-1505 | ecosystem: Environmental > Aquatic > Freshwater > Lake | place: USA: Georgia | collected...
GCAAGACTGTCCAGGCTGCAAGGTAATTCATATGGGCTGGTCCTTTGCCGGGTGCCTTGGCGAGGGACGAGAAAATAGGGCACTGGTCTGATGTGCAGCGTGTCGCTGTGCGGCACATCGGATAAGAAACAAACCAGACGACTACACATGTAGAACTGTCCGAAAAAGGCTTGTGGACGGGGGTTCAAATCCCCCCAGCTCCACCAAATGCAAGTTTAAAGGCCGCTAACAATTTACCGTTAGCGGCTTTTTTTATTTTAAAAATACTGAATATAGTTATATATTTCAAACTCAATTTTTTCTCATCTTCTGATTAGTAAGATTCAAATGTGTGTGAAAATAATGCGTTCATGACATGAACGTTTAAAAACTAGATGTCTTTATTTTTTTACGAAAAGCGATCAAGCTAATTTTTTAAACTTTAGCTGGGTTCAGCGGTAGCATTGATTAAACATATTTATCTTTAATCTTTAAAGATCTAGTCCCTTATTTAAAGAAAATGACTCAACGACTTTTGATTACAGGTGGGACCGGCTTCTTCGGCAGGGCTTTACTGCGGCATTTCCATTCAGAAGCCCAAAATACTAATACTAGCAAGCCACTTTTTTTTGAAGAAATTATTGTGCTTTCTAGAAACCCCGGAGCATTTGCCAATCGTTATCCTAATCTTGCTAATGCACCTTGGTTGCGTTGGGTAAAGGCTGATGTTTGTCAAGCTGACAGTTTGGATACAGTTTTAAGCGGTGAAAGAGTAAGTGCTGTTTTGCATGCGGCAACTGATTCCACTGATTCAGCCGGCTTGTCTCCCTTTGAGAAGCTAGATCAAATCGTCGAAGGGACACGCAATGTTCTGCAAATGGCTTCACGGCTTCAAGCAAGTCGATTCCTGCTGACCAGTTCTGGCGGTGTGTATGGCCCGCAGCCAGTTGACATGACTCGAATTTCAGAAAGTTATTGTGGAATACCGGATCCCCTGCAATTTAGCAGTACTTATGGATTAGGTAAACGCATGGCTGAACATTTGTGCCTCTTGTTCGGTCAAAGACATGGTTTAGAAATTGTGATTGCAAGATGTTTTGCCTTTGTGGGTCAAGATCTTCCTTTGGATGCGCATTTTGCGATTGGCAATTTCATTCGGGATGCGATCAATAAGCCATCAATTGAAGTGGGCGGGGATGGATCGCCTGTACGAACTTATATGGATCAGAGAGATTTATCGCATTGGCTCATGGTGCTGCTGCAACAAGGTCTGTCTGGTCAAGCCTATAACGTTGGATCGGATGAAGAAATCAATATCAAAGATTTGGCCTATTTGGTCCGTGACACCCTCGCTCCAGAGAAGTCAGTGATCATTGCAAGGAAAATGAGCGAGCAAAGTTTTCGCAATAGATATGTTCCCTCGATAGACAAAGCGAGAACTGAGCTTCAATTGAACCTTACCTATCCTCTGAAGCAGGCTATTTGGGAAACTGTTCGAAGGTAAATTTTTACCAGATGATTTATTCTCAAATACTATTTGACTCTAAATCGAAAGACTTAGTCGTAGCGTTTGTTTAATCACGATGAGCCTGATTTTTCCCAACCAAAGAAATGCTGATTTCCAAGAGGAAGTTCAGTTGGAAGTGCTGCGTCGATTGCATCAATCGCCAGACCTGAGTCAGCGTACATTAGCCCGCGATTTGGGCATTAGTTTAGGGAGTATCAATTTCTGTTTCCAAGCTTTAGTATGCAAGGGACTGATCAAGGCTAGCAACTTCAGCAAGAGTAAAAATAAGTTGAGCTATGCGTATTTGCTGACACCCGAGGGGCTAGCTAAAAAATCAAAACTAACATCTGAGTTTTTGATTCGCAAACTGGCTGAGTATGAAAAACTGCAAACTGAAATTGAAGGATTGCGGTCTGAACTTGAAGTACATTATTCTTCAACCGATTCATGAATATATTACTTACGGGTGGAACTGGATATATAGGTAGCCATACTGCTTTGGTTCTGTCGGAGCTTGGACATAAAGCGGTGTTGCTTGACAATCTTTCTAATAGCAATGAGATCATTTTAGAAAAACTTAAGCAAATAACTGGATCTACTTTTTCATTTGTCAAAGGTGACATCAGAGACACAGGTCTTATAAAACAAACCCTAAATGATTTCGATATTGAGATTGTTTTTCATTTCGCAGGTCTCAAATCTGTAGGAGAGTCTGTCATCGATCCGATGGATTACTATTCAAATAATGTGCTGGGCACCATCAGTTTGATAGACGGCATGAGAGCGCAATCAATCAAATCATTGGTCTTTAGCAGCAGTGCTACTGTGTATGGTGCACCCAAGTATTTACCCATTGATGAGTTACACCCTACAAGCGCTACCAATCCTTATGGTCGTACCAAACTGCATATTGAAGAAATGTTGCAAGATCTCGCTTCTTCTGACGAAGAATGGGCAATTGCATCTCTTAGATATTTCAATCCAGTAGGCGCACATGAAAGCGGGCTAATAGGTGAAATGCCCAAAGGAATCCCCAATAATCTCATGCCTTACATCGCCGAGGTTGCAATCGGTAAATCAAAAGAGCTTCAAGTTTTTGGTGATGACTATGCGACCAGAGACGGCACTGGGGTAAGAGATTATGTGCATGTGATGGATGTTGCCCAAGGCCATGCGGCAGCACTTGATTTTTTAAAAACGAATGGTGGCTTCCATCCAATCAATCTTGGAACTGGTCAAGGGCTTTCTGTTTTAGAAATTGTTCATTCCTTTGAAGCAGCTTGCAACATAAAAATACCTTACCGTGTGATTTCCCGCCGCCCTGGTGATATTGATGCTTGTTACGCCAATGCTCAAAAAGCTGTTTTTCTATTGAATTGGAAAGCAGAGCGCACACTCAAAGAAATGTGTGAAAGCGCTTGGAAATTTCAGCAGTCAGCAGTACTCAAGAAGTCGTAAAAATGGTTATTCAAGTAACAGTTGCTTACTTGACAGCACGTAATTTTATTTAATAGTGTCTAAATCACAGCCTGTTCAATCCTTGAGAGTTCTGTTGGTCCGACTCTTGAGCCATATGAGTTTTCGACGCAGGGTTCAGCTATTTCTTCTTTTTCTGTTGATGATTGTTGTGGCCTTTTTTGAAGTCATCAGTATTGGTGCTGTCTTGCCTTTTTTGGGTGTATTGACTGCCCCAGCCAAAGTATTTGAGCATCCAATCGCCCGGCCGGTAATTCAATTACTAGATTTGACCCAAGCTGATCAGCTTTTAAAGCCTCTGACCATTTTATTTGGCATCACTGCTATTGTTTCAGGAGGATTACGACTTTTATTGACTTGGGTGCAGACCCGATTGAGTTTTGCGATGGGTTCGGACTTTAGCTCCATCATTTATAGAAGAACTCTTTACCAGCCTTACTCAATTCACTTATCACGCAATACCAGTGAAGTGATCAGTGGAGTTAGTACAAAAGCCGATGGAATTATTCATCAAACTATATTGCCAATATTAATGATATTGAGCTCAGGAATGATGATACTGACTGTCATGCTTGTTTTTTTATCAATCCAACCTATGGTTGCTTTTCTTGCCATTGGAGGTTTTGGCAGTATCTACTTTATAGTCATTAAAGCTACCCGAAAACAACTTGCTACAAATAGTCAACTGGTCAGTCGTCAGCAATCAAGAATTATCAAAGTTCTGCAAGAAGCTTTAGGTGGAATCAGAGACGTTTTGATAGACGGAACCCAAAATATTTATTGCAATATTTTTCGTGATGCCGATTGGCGTTTACGTCGAGCACAGTCAAATATTAATATTATTGCGTCCAGTCCAAGATATATTGTTGAAGCCTTAGGAATGGCAATGATTGCCTTATTGGCATATCAACTGGCCGTTCAACCGGATGGACTTGCATCTGCCATTCCAGTCATGGGTGCACTCGCACTTGCTGCGCAACGTATGCTGCCACTCTTGCAGCATACTTATTCAAGTTGGTCAATCATTCGCGGTGGACAGAGTGGTCTCTGTGATGCCCTGGACTTTCTTGATCAACCTTTGCCGGATTATGCAGATGAGCCCGCCCCCAAACCTCTAACCTTTTTAAAAGAAATTAATCTCTCAGGTTTGGGTTTTCGTTATGGAGCCCAACTTCCTTGGGTTATGAAAGATTTAAGCCTTCAAATACCCAAGGGTAGTCGTATTGGCTTTATCGGCACCACGGGCAGCGGCAAAAGTACTTTACTCGACATCATCATGGGCTTGCTTAGTCCTTCAGAAGGACTGATGCTGATTGATGGTCAACCTATTTCTGATACAAATTGCCGATCATGGCAATCACACATTGCACATGTGCCTCAGTCTATTTTCTTGGCGGATGCATCCATCGCTGAAAATATTGCGTTTGGGGTTCAACCGGAACTAATTGATATCAGTCGTGTTCGTCAAGCAGCTGAGAGAGCCCAAATTGCCAACACCATAGCTTCATGGCAATTGGGGTATGAAACTATTGTTGGAGAACGTGGCGTAAGACTATCCGGCGGTCAAAGACAACGGATTGGCATTGCGCGGGCTTTATATAAGGCAGCAGACGTGATTGTGTTTGACGAGGCCACCAGTGCATTGGATGGAGATACAGAGCATGCTGTCATGAATGCAATCAAACAGTTAGGTAATGAATTGACGATATTGATAGTTGCTCATCGCTTATCCACATTAAGGGACTGCACACATGTGGTGGAACTTTCCAATGGTTCGATTAACCGTATAGGCTCTTATCAAGAAATAATAGGTTCAATTTAATAAAAATGAAGGTTCTATCAAGATGAAGGCAGTCATATTAGCTGGTGGTCTAGGTACTCGAATTTCAGAAGAGACCCATTTGAAGCCTAAGCCGATGGTAGAAATAGGGGGCAAACCTATTCTTTGGCACATCATGAAAATATATTCTGCTCACGGTATCAATGATTTTGTCATTTGTTGTGGTTACAAGGGCTATGTGATCAAAGAATATTTTGCCAATTACTTTCTTCATATGTCAGATGTCACTTTCGATATGTCTCAGAACAAAATGGAAGTGCATCATCAAAACAGTGAGCCTTGGCGAGTAACTCTTGTAGACACTGGCGATGACACTATGACTGGAGGTCGTTTAAAAAGAGTCTTTAACTACTTCAAGGATGAAGACGAATTTTGCTTCACTTACGGTGATGGTGTTAGTGACGTGGATATCACAGCAACTCTAGCTTTGCATCGCAAGAATAAACGTATGGCAACCTTGATTGGGGTGCAGCCTCCAGGACGGTTTGGTGTTCTTAATATTAATGGAGACCGCGTAGTTGGTTTTGAAGAGAAGCCCAAAGGTGAAAGCGGTTGGATCAATGGTGGGTTTTTTGTACTATCCCCTCAAGTGATTGATTTGATTGACGGTGATCACACTGTTTGGGAGCGCCAACCCCTTGAAAAACTGGCCAATGAAAATCAATTGACAGTCTATTTGCACAATGGATTTTGGCAACCAATGGATACATTGCGCGACAAAACACAATTGGAAGAACAATGGCAATCTGGTCACGCACCCTGGAAAGTATGGTGATGGACTCTGATTTTTGGCGCGGAAGGCGCGTATTCATCACTGGGCACACTGGTTTCAAAGGCAGTTGGATGTCTTTGTGGTTACAAAGTATGGGTGCGATAGTCACAGGTTTTGCCTTAGCGCCTGCAACAAAGCCCAATCTGTTTGAGGAAGCCAAAGTTGCACTTGGTATGAATTCTGTGATCGGCGATATCAGAGATTTGGAGAGTTTAAAAAAAGCAATCCAACACGCTGATCCTGAAATTATTTTTCATATGGCTGCGCAGCCTTTGGTGCGGTATTCCTACCAAAATCCGGTAGAGACCTACTCCACCAATGTGATGGGAACTGTTCATCTGTTAGAGGTATCACGAAGTCTTCAAAACCTGAAGGCCATAGTTAACATCACAACAGACAAGTGTTATGAAAACAAAGAATGGTTGTGGGGCTACCGTGAAAATGATCCTATGGGCGGTTATGACCCTTACAGCAACAGCAAAGGCTGCGCTGAATTGGTGACTGCCGCCTATCGTTCCTCTTTTTTCAATCCGGACCGTTACAGCGAACATGGGGTGGCACTGGCCTCAGTGAGGGCAGGCAATGTCATTGGTGGTGGAGATTGGTCAACCGATCGATTGATTCCTGATATTTTGTTGGCTTTCAGTCAAGCTAAGCCTGTCAATATTCGCAATCCTCATGCGGTTCGGCCTTGGCAATATGTTCTAGAGCCTTTGCGGGGCTATTTGGTTTTGGCTGAAAAGCTCCATGGAGTTGGACCAAACTTTGCCCAAGCTTGGAATTTTGGTCCCAATGAAGAAGACGCTAAACCTGTTGGATGGATTGTCGACAAAATGGTTGAACTTTGGGGTGGAAATGTCAATAGTCAAATCGATCTCGGAAAGCATGTGCATGAAGCCAATTATTTGAAATTAGATATATCCAAAGCGCGTCATTTTTTAAATTGGCATCCCTCTCTTAATTTGAATCACGCATTGGCTCTGACTGTGGAGTGGGCTCAAAGATTTCAATCAGGTGCAAACATGCACGAAGTAACTTTAAGTCAGATCAAGTCTTATCACGCATCAATACATAATTGAATCATCAAAATGGAAAATTCCAAATCACTGGCGCTGCGGCAGCAAATTTCTGAACTGGTAGAAGAGTATGCATCCATTACTCTGGCGCCTCAACCTTTCTTGCCTGGTGCTTCAATGGTCCCTCCATCTGGCAAGTTGCTTGATGCATCAGAACTTAAATTGATGGTTGATGCCTCATTAGATGGATGGTTGACGGCAGGAAGATTCAATGCGGAGTTTGAAAAAAAACTGGCCGCATTCATTGGTGTCAAGCATTTGATTACCGTGAATTCTGGGTCTTCAGCCAATTTGGTTGCTTTCAGTACGCTCACTTCTCCCAAGCTGGGTGAGCGAGCCATACAAAAGGGAGATGAGGTTATCGGGGTGGCTGCTGGTTTCCCGACCACAGTCAATCCCATCATTCAATTTGGTGCTGTACCTGTGTTTGTAGATGTTGATCCGCTGACACACAATATTGATGCTTCCAAAATTGAGGCGGCTATCACTCCAAAGACCAAAGCGATCATGCTTGCCCACAGTCTGGGTAACCCATTCAATTTGGATGTTGTGACTCAGCTTTGCAAAAAATACAAGCTATGGTTAGTTGAAGACTGTTGTGACGCTCTAGGAAGTACATATCGAGGGCAAATGGTAGGAACTTTCGGAGATATCGCAACGCTCAGTTTTTATCCCGCACATCACATCACGATGGGCGAGGGCGGCGCCGTTTTTACCAACCACGATGAATTAAAAGTGATTGCCGAAAGTTTTCGAGACTGGGGACGAGATTGTTACTGTCCACCAGGAAAAGACAACACATGTGGGAAACGCTTTTGTTGGAAGTTAGGTGATTTGCCTGAAGGCTATGATCACAAGTACACCTACACTCATTTAGGTTACAACCTGAAAATTACGGATATGCAGGCTGCATGTGGATTGGCTCAGTTGCAAAAAGCCCCTCAATTTATCCAAGCTCGCAAAGATAACTTCGCCTTTTTGAAAGAACGTTTAAGGTCTTGTGAAGAATTTCTTCATTTGCCGCAAACTACTGAGCATTCAGATCCCTCATGGTTCGGTTTTCCAATCACTCTCAAAGAAAATTGCCCTGTATCACGCTTGGATCTATTGACTTATTTGGATCAAAATAAGGTTGGAACGCGTTTGCTTTTTGCGGGTAATTTGACTCGTCAACCTTATATGCAAGGAGCTGTTTATCGAGTGAGTGGGGATTTAAAAAATACAGATAACGTGATGAACAATACTTTTTGGATTGGGGTGCAACCTGCACTGACTATGCCAATGCTTGAATTTGCTGCCAGCAAGTTAGAGAGCTATTTAGGGATCAATTTTTAATGCAACCAACTCTCTTATTAGCGAATAAGGTGCGACAACTTGTTTTGAAAATGGTTCATAAAGCGAAAGCATCTCATGTAGCAAGTGCCTTATCAATCGTAGATCTGATGGCAGTTTTATACGGCCAAGTATTGGTAAGCAGGCCGGAAGACCCTCAATGGGAGCAACGTGATCGATTTATTTTGAGTAAAGGTCATGCCTGTGCTGCAGTGTATGCAACATTGGCTTCAGTTGGATATTTCCCAATTGAAATGCTTGATTCCTACGGCGAGGATCATTCATGGCTGATGAACCATATTAGTCACCATGTAGTAGGAGTCGAGTTTTCAACAGGTTCATTAGGTCACGGATTGCCATTTGCTGTTGGTAAGGCACTTGCAGCAAAAAGAAACGGATTTAATTGGCGTACTTATGTCGTTGTAAGCGATGGAGAAATGGATGAAGGTTCTAATTGGGAAGGTTTGCTTTTTGCAGCACATCAAAAATTATCTAACTTAACAATAATTATTGATTACAACAAACTTCAAAGCCTAGGTTCTGTAAGTCAAACTCTAGGCCTAGAGCCCTTAGTTGATAAATTAACTTCTTTTGGATGCTTTGTTGTCGAAATTAATGGGCATGATCATTTTGAAATTGAACGAGCATTAATTAGCGAATGTGAATCTAAACCAACTGTGATTGTGGCGCATACTATAAAAGGCAAAGGGGTAAGCTATATGGAAAACAGTGTTGAATGGCACTATAAAAATCCTGATGATGATCAACTTCAAAAAGCATTAGCTGAATTGGAAATTTCAAGTGCGTAAAGCTTTTATCGAAGAACTAGTTACAGCTGCAAGGAACAATCCAAAAATTTTTTTAATTGTTGGAGATCTTGGTTTCGGTGTTATCGAGCCATTTGCTGAGGAATTTCCTGATAGGTTTATCAATTCTGGAGTAGCTGAGCAAAGCATGATGAGTATTGCAGCTGGACTTGCCTCTGAAGGGTTTCATCCATTCGTTTATTCAATTGCAAATTTCCCTACATTTCGCTGTGCCGAACAAATTAGAAATGATGTCGCTTACCACAACCTTCCTGTGACTATAGTAGCTGTCGGGGGTGGATTAACTTACGGTAACTTAGGTTATTCTCATCATGCGGTTCAGGACTACGCCTTGTTACGCACTATGCCAGGTTTGTTGATAGCGTCACCTGGCGATCCCTTTGAGGTTAGAGCATGTATTCGTTATCTTATTGATAATCCCCAGCCTAGCTATTTTCGTCTCTGTAAATCTGGAGAACCAGTTATACATTCTGAAATACCAAAAGTCCAACCTGGTCAATGGCTTACTGTTCGAAAGGGTACTTCGAATCAAAGGGCCTACTTGACAACTGGCGGCGTTTTAAATTGGGTAATGGATGAGGTTTCTAGAGAGTCTTCAGTTTGCTCATTGCCTTTATGGGGAATGATGTTTAAGCAATTACAGCCTGAATTTGTCTCTGCTTACTCTTCAGTCGTTACAGTTGAAGATCATTTATTGGATGGCGGAATGGGAAGTTGGATGCTTGAATCGCTTTCAACTCAACCAGATCTAATTAGAAGAATCCGAATAGAGGCTTTAAATCCATCAATTTGCGGAATGGTAGGTCGTCAAGCAACCCTTAATGCAGCAGGCGGACTTACCATTAAGAATTTATGTGCGTAGCTTGGGTATTAAAAACCGAGATCAGAAAAAATGCATAATAAATTATCAAATTACAAGCTTTTGCAATGCGGCCATAGCAGAGCAAAATATGGTGGGCGTGGCTGCAGGTCTGGCGCGTATTGAATTTCGGCCTGTTATTTACTGGTTGAGTGCATTCAAACTAAACTGATTTTAGAGCAAATTAAGCTTGATGTGACGCATGATAATCTTCCAGTGATTTTCATCAGTGATGGTGCGGGCTGCTTATACAGCGATCTTGGTATTAGCCACCAATCAACTGAAGATATTATTTGCACTCGAGTCATACCCAATATGCATGTTTATTCACCTGTAGACTCTTTTTTAAAATTATTCAATATATTAATAATGATTATAAATCTAATGGCTCCGAATATTTAAGAATGGAAAAATCAGATCTAAGAATGATACATAAAGAATTTCCTATTAATCCGATTGGTAATCTGACTCAACTAAAGAAGGGGAAAAACTGGAGGGGTCTTTTCTGGTTAGAGGTTCTTTAGCTCATTGTGCTTTAGAAATTGTTGATGCTTTATATCCAGACACTTCAGTCTGATCAGTACCTTTTATCAAGACGATTGATATTGATCTAGTTATCAATATTTGCAGTAACAGTAGTGTAATTCTCCGTTTTGAGTAGCACTCTATTTATGGTGGACTTAATTCATTAATTGCAGAAATAACCTCGCAAAATTCACTAGCCTATACTTTACCTATAGGTGTCAGAGATAGGTTAACCAAGAAGTGTGATTCATATGAATATCTTCTCAATGAAAACCAACTTAATCGCATCTCTATTGAGAAACAGGTAATAAGTTTACTTTCAAAATTGAATCAGCCATCAAATTATTGATTTAATTATATTAGCAAAAGTCAAATTATAGAGGTGGTATTTCTAATTGCTGATATTTTGCAAGTAATGAAGGATAAGAATCAGTTGCTAGTATCCATTGATAAAAAAATACAAAATCTTTTACTCTGAAGATTTATTGCGGGTAATAGATTATATTTTGTTTGAGCTGCTTGCAAATAATGTGTTTGATAATTGTTTATAAGTCAATTTACTATTCTTTTGATGGTTTTATGATAGGAACAGAAAAATTTGTCTCAAGATAAGGACTGTGTGCACATTCTCCAACATGATTAATCAATTTTAAGCTTGAGCTTTATAATGCAAGATATGAAAATTGTTGGGGTAGTACCCGTTAAAAATGATGCTTGGTTTATAGAAAAGGCTGCCGTAAGTTTATCCACATGGGTTGATCATGTAATTATTTTTGATGAATCAAGTACAGATGGATCTGAACAAATCTATAAAAGATTAGAATTAATTCAGAATATCGAGATCGTAAGAGAGAGGCCAAAATTTGATTTTACTACCCCAGAGATGCGGAATTACATGCTCAAAGCAGCAAGAAAATTCGATGGGAATAATTTAATCATAGAGATGCATGCAGATGAAATAATGTCAGCTAAGATTTTAGAACCTTCAATAAGAAATAAACTACTTGAAGAACTAAAGCCTGGCGATGCTCTGATGTTGCCATGGACGACTTTATGGAAAGATCCCATCTTATATCGTAACGATAACTCAGTTTGGACAAATAATAATTGCTGGTTTGGTTATGTTGACGATAGGGTAGTCGAATTTACAGGTCCAGTATTTCATGGACCAAGAGCTCCTGAAAGTTTTCTAAAAAATAAGAAAGTTATTCCAGAATTAGAGGTTATCCATTATCAATTCGTTAATTTATCCAATGAAAGAAGTAAGCAGGCTTTATATCAAATTTTCGAACGAAATCATTATCCTGAAAGAAATGTGGAGTGGATAAATAAAAGATATGCCGTTGCATTTGATGAGAGAATGCTTAGAGTTAGTAAAATCGCACCAGAAAAAATTATGCCTTGGGTTGATCGAGGCATACCTCTGCTAGAAGTGTATTCGGATACTGATTTAAATTGGAGAGATTTAGAAGTTTTAAAGAATTTCGAAAAATATGGATTAGATAAGTATAAAAATTTAAATATTTGGTATATAAACTGGAATCAAAAAAAACAAAAACTTATAAATCAACAACTTTGGGATGGTAACTTGGCAATTGTATCCGATCCGCGCGACTTTAGTACTAGGTTATCTCATGCATGGATTATGAAAACTCAACTCTATCCTTTCTGGAGATTTAATTTCATTGTCTTGGTAGTAGAAAAGATATTGGCCAAATTAAAATTTAAAATTTCTTTTTACAAGTAAAATATGAAGCATGATCTTGCAATTGTTATCCCAACATTTAATAGGGCGAGTTTTTTAGAGGAAACTCTCAAAACAGTATTTTCTGAAATCAGTCGTTATCCAAATAGAGTAATTTTAGTATACGTATCTGATAATTGTTCTACTGACAATACGGAGAGTATTGTCAAAAATTATTTAGATCAAGGTATAAAATACAACTGCAATAAATTTAATCTTGGATTTGATGCTAATGTTGATGCTTCAATCCTACTTGCTGAAAGCGCTAAGTATGTATTAGTACTAAGTGATGATGATTTCTTGGTTGAAGATAGCCTATCTCACTATTTTTCTTTGATTGAGAAGGGTGTATCTGTAGCTTATTCCACTGCTGTCTTTATGTCTCATGACATGCAAGTGAGAAATTTAGAATTTCGTGATGAATCTTTTAAATATCTTAAAGAGCCTCGAACTTATATATTCAACTCTGGGATTGAATATCATGCTGTAACTAAAAAAATAAATTGTGGAATTTCTGGCGTAATGTTCCGTAGAGAACAATACTTATCAATTGATAGGAAGCCATTTATTGGTTCTCAATTTATTCATGTTGGAGTCAGATTCAAAATGTTAGCAGTACAAAACTCTACTATTGGAGTAATTAATCTTCCTCTGATACGTTACAGGATGGGTCCAACTGATGTCTCCATAAAAAAACAGAATGATATTATGTCTGTTGGACTAGGTCTTTTGGATTTGTTCACTAAGGTAGAGTCAGATTATCCATGGTCAGTTATGGGAGTTTTATATAACAAGGAATTAAATTGGGTAAGGGGACTTTTAATAGGAATTAAATCTCGCGAAATACTAGATATTAATATTAGAGATAAATATTTAAAATTACTTTTATCCAAGCGAAATTTTAAATTCTTAGATAGTATTATTATAATGACACCTCATTTTGTCTTTAGAATACTTTATAAATTTTATAGAGTTTTTCGCTATCAATCTTTCTAATTTTAGTCTAAGTGGATAAAGTCTCTATTATTTTATCAACTTATAAAACAGAGAAATATCTTGAACGTTATTTTCAATCTGTATGTGATCAAACATATTTTGAAAAATTAGAAGTTTCTATTGTAATGAATGATTGTTCTGATTACGAGAGAACAATTGTTGAAAAATTCAGATCAAAGATTAATATGATCGTTACCGAGGTACCAAGAGAATCTTTATACGCTAGTTGGAACAAAGCAATTAATCAGTCATCTGGAGATTTACTAGTTACTTGGAATGCTGACGATCTTAGGGTGCCTGATTCAATAGAGCGCATGGTAAATGCTTTTAAAGATTATCCTTCCATAGGATGGGTTTATGGTGACTTTCACATAGTTAAAAAATTTGGTGATTTTGAGGGTAAATTGGTTAAGCAACCCGATTGGGATATTGACATTGCCACATCTGGGGCAATAGGTGGTCCATTTTTTATGTGGAAACGTAACTTAATTTCTAGAATTGGATATTTTGATGAGCAGTTTCTTTCAGGTGCTGATTTTGACTATACCGTCAGACTTTCTCTGATATCAAGAGGCAAGAGACTTGTCGGAACTTTAGGTTATTTTACCAATGAAGGTTTTGGTTTAAGCACAAACAAAACAAATCTTCAGACAATTGAGAGAACCGCAATTCAATTGAGATATGGAATATATCAAACTATAGATATGTACTATATTCCATATGCTTTGAATTATGAAATTAAACATATTTATGCATTAGGACAAGTTAGTAAAATACAAGATTTAATAGTTAATTACGATACTTTATTGAAGTCAAGAAATATTTCTCTTTATCTAATGATTTTTTTAGGCTGGAGATTTACTCTAAAAACAATGCTTAAAAATTTATATTTCAGATGCATTTGAATATCGTTACACGATCAACTTTACCAAGGGTAATTAGAGGACCTGCTAAGGTTTTATTAAATACAATTAAGGGACTAGAACTAAATAATGTTCAATATTCTCTTGGTCCACATATTGATACTAATGCGATCAATTGGATTCAAGATTCTCCTTTGGGGTTGATAGAGGCTGGATTTTGTAAGCAACCTGTGATTGTGGGTCCAAATGTTGCGGTACTACCTTCAGATTTACCAAAGTTTAGATTTAAAACCAATATAAATTCAATATATTTATTCCCAAGTTTATGGCCTTTACAGCACTGGGAGAAAATGGGTTTTTCTGAGGCAAGAATGCAAATTTGGGCTTCTGGGGTAGATATTGATATATTCCAAAAGTTTAAAAGATCAAACAAGCAACTCAAAAAAGTGCTCGTATATTTTAAAAATCGTGATAGATCAACTTTAAACCGCGTACTAACAATCTTGCATCTAAATAAATTTGACTATGTAGTTCTTGAGTACGGTGACTATTCAGAAGAATTTTATCTAAAAACGCTATCTGAGTGTATATTTGCAATATGGTTAAGTGGATCCGAAAGTCAGGGCTATGCAATGCTTGAAGCTATGGCTACTGGCTTACCTGTCATTGTCTGTGATATTAATAAAATTTCAGATAATGTTATTAATATGAAGGATATTGCTAAGCCATATTTTCCTTCATTGCTTGATGCCGTCAAGGTATCTGCTGCTCCATATTTTGATAAACAATGTGGCTATATAGTTGATAATATTGAGTATTTGCCTGAAACAATAAATAAGTTACTGGATGAATATCAAATTTTGGATCCTTCTGGTTATGTAAAAATCAATTTTAATTTGAAAAAATGTGCTTATGATCTCATTAATATTGCACAATCTATTAAAATGAATTCTGATACAAACTCTAAGATCATAAAACCAAATTTTTCTCGACTCTTACGATTATCTGACTTGATGACTCGCAAAACTGCCTGGGCTAATCTTTATTGGAAGGTAAAAAATCGATGGATTTAATTAAATATTCCAGAGACATTACATCTCAGTATGGCGAGGATGGAATCATTGAGAAAATTATAGAAGTCATAGGAGATAAGATTTCTAAATATTCAGTTGAGTTTGGTGCATGGGACGGTAAACATTTAAGTAATACTTGGAATTTAATTCATAATTACAATTGGTCTGGATGCTATATTGAAGGAAATTATGAAAGGTATAGTCAACTTAATAAGTCATATCTTAATGATGATCGTATCTCTTGTATCCATGCGATGGTTTCAGATTCATCAAATTCAACAAATTGCCTTTCTAATTTATTAAAAAATATAGGTGCTCCAACTCATATAGGGTTAATATCTATTGATATAGATGGCAATGACTATGCAGTATGGAGGGATTTTTCAGGTTTCGAGGTAGATATTGTTTGTATCGAATTTAACCCAACTTTGCCGCCTTATTTAGAATATGTGGATGTAGGAGGTAGGGCATTTATGGGATCTTCAGCTCTATCCCTTACAAAACTGGCTCAATCTAAAGGTTATGAATTGGTAGCATGTACCTTTTCTAACTGCATTTATGTTAGACGCGAATATTTCCCTTTATTTAATATTGAAAATAATGCAGTGGAAGAATTGATGCCAATGGATGGCGTTACATATGTGTGTCGTAACTTTGCTGGCGAGGTTGTCTTTAGCAATAAAAATATAGTTGATCCTATTATTGGCTTAATTGTATATAAGTCCCCCCGTAAATGGATTAAATTGATATTGAGAAGAATCAAATCATTTAGGTTTTTAAAAGATACATATCCTTAATGATTAAATTTTTATGTTCTGATTATGCCTAACTCTAATTTAAAATTATCAGTAGTCATACCATGCTTTAATGAGTCCCAGAGTATTCGTGAATTACATAAACGTGTTTCCGAAATATGCAACACTGTAGTAAGTCAAGATTATGAACTTATACTGGTTAATGATGGTTCAAAAGATAATACTTGGCAGTTAATGTGTGAAATCGCCAAAAATGATAGACGACTATTGGCAATTAACTTATCTCGAAATTATGGACATCATGACCTGCCCCCTTTTGCCATACCACTCATTAGTTGGAAGTCCGGGTTAAGGTTAATCTAAATTTGAATTGATGGATTCACCTTCAATGGCAGCTCGCTGCCGA
>Ga0214921_10006473_pt1 | contig 16022 bp, 6 predicted proteins | sample LL1505_MetaG_FD_177992 | JGI IMG/M metagenome (GOLD analysis project Ga0214921, IMG submission 177992) | Freshwater microbial communities from Lake Lanier, Atlanta, Georgia, United States - LL-1505 | ecosystem: Environmental > Aquatic > Freshwater > Lake | place: USA: Georgia | collected 2015-05-28
ACGTCATCCATGCTGATGTTCTTGCGGAACATCTTGTCGCGGTCCATCTCAAAGCGAAGGAGCCAGGCACTCCAGGGAGGACTCGGCTCCTCGGTGGGCTCGTCGCCCTTCTCAAAGAGTTTGGCGAACTTGATGAGTTCCGTGTCATCCTCCACAATGGTCTCGGAATCGTCTGGGTCAAAGTAGACTGCCGTCTTCACTGTGATGTCCTTGAGGAGCGTGAGTTCCAGGTCCTGGGAGACCTGGCGCGCCTTGTCCTTAGAGCCGCGGAATTCCGGCTTCAAGTAGACCGTGAGGGAAATGGCCTTCGGATTGTGCGTGACCTTGAGGAGTTCCTTCAGACGGGGCACGCCTCGGGTAACGTTGGACTTCGCTGCTACGCCTGCAAGATGAAATGTATTTAAGGTATTATGGACGAGAATACAGTCATCAACCATAAAGGAATCGTTCCCAGGGACGGTAAAGTCATATACGAACTCCTTCGGATCGTCCAGGTACACAAGTTCCACAATCTCGTCCCACAGCACATCAGAGTTCACAGCGGACTCCAGAATGGCGATGTTCTCGGCCAGAGTCATATCCTGGCGCCCAGAAGCGGCAGCCTTGAATTTCTCAATATATCCCTCAAGTGTGGAACGCCCCACACTCTCCTTCTTCGTCCAGCGACCATAGTTGCGACTCTGCCCAGGCATTTCCAGCAGTCGGCCCGTCTCGGCAATGACCTCTCCAAGTTCGGGAATCTTATCATAGAGTTCCTTCGTATCGTGTTTGTCTTCGCGGTTCATGTAGTTGATGACCTCATCGAGAGCCTCGGCTTTCTCAGGAAGTTTTAGACCAACATCTTTCTTGAATTTCACAGCGTATTTCTTGAGAATATTTAGTGTATATTGTACCTTCCCAGGAATGAGCACTGATTTCTCATCACCCAGGCAGCCAAAGAATCCACAGTAAGATACCAGGCGATTCATAGAACGTATGAGTTCCTTGTTACGACTACTGGCGCGAATCATCTGCCGTTCAACATTTATATTACCATCGCCATCAAAGTAGCCACCAATGACACCCTGTTGAAACTCCTTCGCCATTGAGTACACAGAACCATGAATGATTTTTGTATGAGAACCGGTCCCAAAGTATGTCATTAGGAAATCCTTCAGATCCTTACTATACATACTAGTAGTCTTAGAAGGACCATACTCGCCAGGTCGTTCAGAAACATTGACAGTCCAATCATGCTCTGACGCGTACTTGCGAATCTCCTGTTCAACGATAGGAGCGATCTTTGAAATACATACACTGTTTCCGTTGAAACTGCCATCGGCAAGATAGATACCACAGATCCAACCAAATTCCTTTGTAAGAGCAAATGTCGTACCGCCACTCTTGATAGTTTGAATGGCATTGGATACCTCAGGAACATGAGTCGCAACAGGAATGCGCATTCCCACCTTGAGATCTGAACCTAGCACAGGCACAATTCCACGTGTAGAACGCTTCAAGAAGGAATGCGAGAGAGTAGCGGTAGTAGTACGACCAGACTTTGTTACAACCTTGACGAGACCACCATTTGCGGGGTGGCGACTGACTTGGCTGATAGGAAGCCAGGAAGTCTTCTCCTTCGCGCTTACACCCATAATAGAGAACTCGTTGCCCACAAGGTCAAGTACAACGCTGTCATGGCCAATGGAAGTCACGCTGGACTTCCGTTGTTCCAGAAGAGAATCAATGAAATCCGAGATTTTTCCGGCGAAATTATTTTGTGACGTAACTATGTGGACAAATGTATCTTTATGGCTGGACATTTGTGTAGATGGTTCGCCAATGCTCTGAGCGGCGATAATTCCCACCTGCTCTCCAGGCTGAACCCAACTCTGCCAGTTCTTCACCAGGAGCATCTCACAGGCCGTATCAAACGCCTTCTTCGTGAACCGCTCCTTCACAATGAGCTTGTGCGGGGCAAGGTAGAACCGCAACAGGGCCGCCCAGAGCTTGTGGTAGTTCTGCGTGCGCTGAACTAGGCGCTCAATGCCGGCCAGGATATAGAGAGGCGTGAGATCCGTCTTCTTGTCTTGGCCCAGGCGGAAACTGATGGCAACATTATTGAGGACACGGTCAATGTTCACGGAGGCGAAGAGAGGGGCATCCTGCTTGGACCGCTGAATGCCCTCAATCAGCATGGCACGGTCGGCCACAATCTGCTCGGCGAACTGCCGCATGGCTCCAGCATCCTCGCCCCGCTGGGTGCCCTCCTCCTCAATCTCCGTCGTATCCACGCCGTCCATGCCATACTGCTTGAGAATCTCGGCCTCAGAGAGCTTGGCCAGGCCGAGGCCCACCGACTCAATCTTCGTGGCATTGATGCCGTCTTCACCGTACTTGAACTGTAGGATGTTCATGCGGGAGTCGCGCACCGTTCCGTCATACTGTACCACGAGGTCCTCCATGGCCTTCACGAGCTGACGCTGGATATATCCTGTGTCGGCTGTATCGACTACATGTAGGCCGTTTGCAAGACCGAAATTTAGCGTGCTAGGAACAGTCAAGTCGTATACCTTCGGATGTTGGCTGGCATTTATTATCTCAATCTGGACGATTTTATCAAGAACCACGTCGTTGTGTGAAACGAGTTCCCTGTATTCATTCGGCAAAACTCCAATACGAGCCTTTAGCATATTAACAGCATCTAGGTCAGTATCGTTAGTATTATTCAGATATTCCGTGATTTCATTCTCATTTAAGTTAAGCAACTTTAGCGCAAGAATCTCACTTCCTACCATATTAGGAGGTTCAGGAAGATATAGTGTCACCGGTACACAATCATTTACAACTACCTCTGGTAATGACTTTCTCTCAAACTTGTTCGTTGAAGAGTTCCAAACAAGAAGAGATTGAGCCTCAGTTACTGTCACCGTTTTATTTGCCTGTGTAGTAATTTTATAGAGGCGATCACCAGGATCATGGCGGGTAACCGCTGTAATCTCGCCCCAAGTAACATTACCATCCTCATCTGTGGTAGGAATATATACAGGCTTATTCAACTGCAGAAGTTCCAGGTTGCGCTCAGCAAAGTGCTCAACCTTGGCTAACCGCGCCTCAAGTTTGCCGTCAATCCAATCTCCAATACGTACGCGGCGTGTCACACCATCCTCAAGCACAATAATGGGCGTGTCACCAGTTACCGACTTAACAGCCGTATCAATCAGTCCCTCACGACCCGACATGGCGTGGAAGAAGAATTCCTGAGGCGTCAGACCCTCAATGAAACTGCTCTCCACGAACCCGCGCGCCTCGGCACCATCGTCATACTTCTTATAGTGCGGCAGCGTACGGTCCGTGAAACCATACGGAATACGCCGGCCCTCGGGTGCCTGCTGACCCACACACGCCATCATCTGGGCAATGTTAATCGTGGAACCCTTGGAGCCGGCACGCACCATCGCCACCAGGCGGTTCTCATCGGACAGCGAGCCGAGACCAATCTTGCCCGCCTCCTCCGTGGCCTTATTGAGTTCACCATACACCTTGTCCTCAAACTCCTGGCGATTGGACTTGCCCGTGTTATTGTCAAACAGGTCCATATGAATCTGGAGGAGCGTGTCCTCAATCGCTGTCTTGCGCTTCTTGATGACCTCCTCCATCTGCTTGCGCGTGTCCTCATCGGCAATCAGATCCGAAATGCCCACCGAGAATCCGTTGTACACTAGGAACTGCTCAATGGTATTCTGCATGGAATCAATGAAGTTCACCGTGTCCTTCGGGCCATAGTCCTTGTACGCTACGTGGATAATGCCCTTGGACGGCTTGGAGAAGATGTCCTTGTCAAAGATGCCCTGCAGGATCCGGCCCTCGCGAATTTTCACCATGTTATCCTGGCTCTTGTTGTCCTTGTAGAGACCATTCCCCATCTCCATGTTGATGGGCGGGAGCAGTTGCGAAATAATCTGCTGACCCGACCAGCGCACCTGGCCATCCACGTCCTTCTCGCCCTTCGGCACGACACCCTCAAACCGGCGATTCCACATCATCATGTTCATGAACTCACGGCGATTGAAGTTCACATGGGCCCGCGTGATACGATAGGAACCCACCAGCGTATCCTGTACGATGCCAATCACCGGCTTGGCGTGGCGGGGCGTCACAATCTGGTGCGGAACGGCGGCAATCTCAGCGAGTTCCGTGGCCGACTCGTAGGACTGCGGAATATGGGCGTTCATCTCGTCACCATCAAAATCGGCATTGTAGGGGGCCGTGACGGACACATTCAGGCGGAAGGTGTTGTAGGGAAGCACGCGCACACGGTGCCCCATCATGGACATTCTGTGAAGCGTCGGCTGACGGTTGAAGAGGACGGTGTCACCGTCCATGATGTGGCGATTCACCACGTCGCCCACATGAAGGACAATCTCCTTGCGATTGATGTGCTTCAGGCTGATCATGCGCCCGTCCGTGCGCACGATGGTCTTGGCCCCAGGATGTACGTCCTCGCCATTCGGCCCCACATTCTGAATCAGTTTGTACATGAGGTTAATATTGTAAGGCGTCACCTTCTCAGGAAACGTCAGATTCATGGCAATCTTGACCGGCACGCCCAGTTCGCCAATGGAGATGTTCGGATCCGGCGTAATCACGGAACGGGCAGAGAATTCCACGCGCTTGCCCTGAATGTTGTAGCGAATGCGGCCCTCCTTGGAACCGAGGCGCTGTTGAACCGACTTCAGGGGCCGGCCCGAGCGCTGGGCCGAAGGAGCCACGCCAGGAATCTGGTTATCTACAAGGGTCGCCACATGATACTGGAGAACGGTGTGCTCGTCCTCAATCAGGGTCTTGCCCACATTATTGTTAATCTTGTCCTGGAGACGGTGATTCGTCATGATAATTTCAAACAGCTTATGCGTCAGATCGTCCTCGGAGCGCTGGTTATTGTCCTGAATGACGGAGGGGCGGACCTGGGGCGGAGGAATCGGCATGACGGAGCAGATCATCCAGTCAGGGCGGCACCAGAAGCGATTCAGGCCGATGAAATCCACATCCTCGTCTGTAATACGGCGAAAGAGGCGCTGGATGTACTCCACCTCCAGATACTGGCGTTGCTTCGTCACCTTCGCCGTGGCACCGGGACCCTCAATGTTGTCCCACTCGGCCACAATACGGGCGATTCCCTCACGAACATAGCGGTCAGGCTGGCGAGAACCACAGCCGTCCTCGCCCTCCTGGCCACAACGGCCAATGCTGTTACAGAGGCCGAGTACGTAGCGCCAACGCTGCTCCCCCTTTCGGCGAGTGACTTCCTTGTGGGCAGTCTTGTCAATCAGGAGTCGCGAACAACGGACACAGACGCAATTCAGAACATTGAGAATCGTGGGGAAGAACTGGATGAAATATACAGGGCGGGCCAGTTTGAAATGGCCGAAATGACCCGGGCAGGAATGATTCGTTTGCCCACAACTGCGGCACGTCTTTCCATTATCTAGAACTCCCATACGGGGGTCAAAGAGGCCGCCAATACGAGGTTCATTCCCATCGTAGGTTCCGGCATTCGTAATCTCCACTACTGAGCGACGTTCAATCTCGTCAGGGCTGAAGATTCCAAATTGAATGCCAACAATGGGCTCAATATCGGATGTTGGACGATTCAAACCGGCAGGCATTCACTCCCTCTCTAAAGTAAATGCGAATTTCTATAAGTGGCTGTTTCGTAAAAAGCCCGTTCAAATTTTAGAAACGGGCAGGAGGGTAAATTTGAAGGGCTGGGGACCGCCAGATAAACCATAAAATGTACACTCTTTACTTGAAGATTGATAGCTCCGACTATGTCACCGTGGCCACCGAGTACTACAAGAAGCTGATTGAGACATTCACCATTGACAACGCCGGCATTGACCTGATGACCTGTGAAACGTGGATCGGAACGGAGGTCCATCTTCTGAACCTCGGTGTAAGCGCCATGCTTTCCAAGACGGAAACTGGCGAACTCGTACATTACTGGCTTCTGCCCCGCTCGTCCATCTACAAAACAGGCTATATGATGGCGAATTCTGTAGGTGTGATTGACAAGACGTACCGTGGCACTCTGAAGGCCCCCGTGGTCTATGTGGGTGACAACAGTTCCAAGGGATTCGTGGCCGGCGACCGCCACTTCCAGATTGTTGCCCCCGATATGGGGCCGATTCGTGATATTAAGATCGTGGATTCCCTACCTGAGACGGTTCGCGGGACCAGCGGATTTGGCTCGACGGGTAACTGATCTGCCACGACCCCCCTTCTGAATATCAATCTTGAAAATCTCAATATCCTTGGCAGCTACCGGCTCCCTCGTTAAAGGATTTGTCGGCGGCTTCTTCGTTTTGAACCAATCCTTCAGAGGGCCAATCTTGAATATATGTTTTTTGTTGAGCCGAACGACCTCCTCACCCTGTTTGAAATTCTCCTGAGTAATGGAATTCACATTATTGCGGCCAGAGACGGCTAGTTTTCCGATGTCCCCCTTACGCGCCTCCTCAATGATATCGGCGTCCATGTGGTCCCTTAGGAGGCCGGCCACGTTCGGGTGCCCAGCAGCTACAGCAATATCGTAGGCATCTCCTATTTTTTGCTCGGCGAGAGCATCGTCGCCCATGTCAAATAATAATTCCCGTACCGTGTTCAAATGGCCCTCCTGCGAGGCGTGCATCAGAGCCGTCCAGCCCTCTCCAGCCTCGTATTTCATGTTTGTCATTGCCCCAATATCAACGTCTTCGGATAACAACAGGGCCACGATATCGGTGCGACCATCAATCGCGGCGGCCATCAGGGGTGTGAATCCATCTGAACGCTCCCTGTCTATATCGGCCCCCTCCTCAATCAAGAAATCCACTATGCTGGGATGATTATGTTCAATCGCAATTATGAGCGCCGTATTACCGTGCGCATCTAGCGGCTCATTTACATGTAGGGAACTTTCCAAGGCGGTACGAACCATTTGTAGATTTCCCGTCTTACAGCCCTTCATAAGTTGTTTTTTGTATTGCGACATCCGGTCCCCTATTTTATGAGCCGGTAAAAATTGATTCATGTCTTCCCCCCTCTCTAGAAGAAACAGAATGTCTCTAGAACTCTATCTCGGCTCCATGTTCGCAGGAAAGTCGTCGGCAGTGATTGCCGTCCTACGGCGAAAAGCTGTAGTGGGCATCCAGACTCTCTGTATTACTCATAGTGCCGATACCAGGTACTCGGAAAACGCCATTGCCAGCCATAATGGCGAATCATATCCTGCTATGGCCGTCTCGGAATTGATGCCCGTGCTCAAATCGGAGGAGTTTCGCTCCAGTTCCTACATCATTATTGAAGAGGCGAATTTCTTTCCAGATCTGAAGCAATTCGTCCTGATCGCCGTGGAAACCCTACACAAGCATGTAATCTGTGTGGGGCTGGATGGCGACTACGAGCGGAAACCGTTTGGCCAGGTTCTGAGCCTCATTCCTTACGCCGACGAAATCAAGAAATTCAAGGCACTCTGTTCTGTGTGTAAGGATGGAACCGATGCCTGCTTCACGGATCGGATTTCGGGGGCAACGGACCAACTTGTTGTAGGAGGAGCCGAGAAGTATCAGGCTCTCTGTCGCTATCATTTCTGTAAAAAGATGAATGCGCGCCTTTGCTCTGACGAAGAGAAAATGAAGGACTTTCTGCGAGAGAATGTCCTGCCGGTCGCCTCCGATCCAACAGAGTACCTGAATCTTCTCTTGGAGCACGTGCCAATGAATCAGACCAGCCAGTATATGTTGGACGCATATCCAATGCGGGCGTGTGTTGACTAGGGGGTAGGGCAATTAGTAAATTTGAAACCGCCGTGACACATTTTTTCCTACAAAAATGACCAAGGGTATACTGGAAACAAAGGACTACAAGACTTTCCGAGTGGGCGATGTTGAATTTACAGGGAACGCCTCCAAGGCCCTCCCTGGGGACACAGTGATAGTGGAGGACGGTGCCGTGACCTCTCTTGTGAAGCGCGCCAATCACAAGGGCCTTGTAGGTGTCCTGGAAGTCTCCTCCAAGACCCGCTATGGATTCACCTGTCGGAAAACGCCGATCTACCTCTTCATCCCTTGGAACGAGGCGTACCCCCCCTTTTATGTGGGCTCCAACCATTCCACCGCCGAACCCGTTCTCGCCGTGGTGGACTTTGAAATCTGGGACGGGAATTGCCCCCGAGGAAATTGCCGATTCATCATTGGACCCAGTGGCTATCTAGAGTCCGAAGAAAAGGCGCTTCTTCTACATGCCTGTCCGAATCCCTGGAAGAAGAGCATCATTCCTCCCCAACTTCTGCCCCGTTTATGGGAACCTACCCAGCTGGTGAAAGGGACCACGTTCCATGTGGATCCCGAGGGTTGCCGAGACATCGATGATGCCATAACGTTCGTGGGACTGGAGTCCGGTCTCGTGGAAGTCTATATTCACATCGCCGATGTGGCGACTCTCTTGGCTCCGAATGAGAGTCTGTGGCGAGCCGCCGAACTCGGTCAGACGCTCTACAAGGACGGCAAGGTCGTGGCAGGCCTCTTTCCTGAATCCGTGGAGAGGACCTGTTCGCTCATTCCGCTGGAAATCCACCCCACACTCACGCTGAAATTCGTGTGGAATCCTGTCACAGGAACAATATCAGAGACAACATGGCACCATGTTAATATTCTAGTGAAGGAGTCCTACACTTATGAAACCATCTGCGATTCTTGGCACGCGCGCTTACTTGAAAACATTGCTTCGGCGATGGCCGGCAAACCCGTCACAGATTCGCACGATTGGATCGCGCAATTCATGCTCTTTTACAACAGGGAGGCTGCGGCCGTTCTACGCAAGGCTCAGAAGGGAGTCCTGCGTAAACACGGAGCCCCCGATATGGATATGCTGAAGGTTCTAGAGAAACTAGAGCAGGTTCCCGAGTATCTGGCCTTTCAGGCGGGAAAGTACTGCGAGGCCACGGACCCTGACGTCTTTCACTGGGGCCTACAGGCTGGCTTCTATTGCCATGCCTCTAGCCCGATTCGCCGCTGGGCTGATTGTGTGAATCAGATCTGTATAATGGAGGCCGTCTTCGGATACGAATTCGCGGCGCCTCCTGTTTGCCCTGAGGAACTCAACCGGCTTTCCAAGGTGTCCAAGCGTTACGAGAATGATCTGTTCTTCGTGAAGAATCTGTTGTCGGCTGGACTTAAACCGTTTCAAGCAACTGTCGTGGAATGCTCTGCTGAGCGAGCCAGGATCTGGGTGGAGAAGTGGGCGATGCTTCTGAAGATTTCCAAGCCGATCCAGGGTTGGGGGTTTGAGCCCGTGGCCGGTCAGCGAGTAACGGCCCGAATCTTCGTAGATTCAAAGCAACGAAACTGGAAACGGCGACTTGTTATTACGCTTTCCGGTAGATAAAATCTGCGTATAGATAAGAAATGGCTGCGCGTAAAATGTCCAAGCGCTCCAAGCGTCATAGCCGTCGCCACACCCGTAAGATGCGGAAGATGCGGGGTGGTGCGAGTGGCACAGTGAATGTGTACCTTACGCTAAATGCCGATTACACTCTACGCAATGCTTTCACCGATAATCCGAATATCAAGGCGAGCGTTTCTGGCCCCTCACTTAAGATAGATATGACAAACTACAAGGACGGTAAACTGTCAGCGATAGCTGGCAAGTGTGTTTTATCTGGAAAAACCAGCTTTGATGCTCCCGTTTTTAGCGCGAGAAAATGTGGTACTCCTGGAGTGAAATGCCTAGAGTCAGTAACCACGAATCCTAATACTAGAATGGGATTTAATCCTGCCCCCCCGCCTGGTGTTCTTTTTAATTCCAGCACAAATCCTGACACGGCGAATGCTCTAGTTATCAAGGATGCCTCGGGCAACATACTTAACGCCGACAAACTCAGCCTGACCGCATCAAAGATGCTCAGTATAAGTCAATTTACGGCTGGCAATGCTGTTTTCAGTGGAGCTCTTGCTACGAGCAGTTTACCGACGGTCACTCTGCCGTCCACTGTTTCGGCTCCTAGCCCTGCCACGGCAAACGTAATGTTCACGCTAACATTCGTCTAGGACTAATATTCGCGGTATTTTCTTTAGTTATCATAAAATAGGGATGAACTGTAGTCAACTATTAGCATTACAATTAGCAAATCAATTAAATTGTCGTCCTGGGTGTGGAACATCCACAGTCAATATTAATTTAACTACATGTACGGGTTACACTGGATTTACCGGCTTCACAGGGGCCACAGGGTATACGGGGGCAAATGGTTCTGCTTCAACCACTGGAGCAACTGGTATGACTGGGGCTACTGGATTCACTGGGGCTACTGGTAGTCCTGGAAGTTTCAGTGGAACTGGAGCGACAGGAGCCACTGGATTCACTGGGGCTACTGGATTTACTGGAGCCACTGGGTTCACTGGATTTACCGGTTTTACTGGTGCGACTGGCAATAATGGTGACGCTACAAATACGGGTTCTACTGGATTCACCGGTTTTACTGGTTTCACAGGGTTCACAGGTACTGATGGTAACGCTAGGGATACCGGTTCTACAGGTTTCACCGGTTTTACAGGTTTTACAGGATATACAGGTGCTAATGGTGACGCTACAAGTACAGGAGCCACGGGTGACACCGGTCCAGTATCACCGACAAAAGTTTTTACAATATACATTGATTATTCTAGTTCAACCACCATAAGTCGCGTATATTTGCCTCCTGGATTATCCACTACACCTTCGTTAAGCGCAGGGGGGATTTTTACAGCGAATGTGGGTACTGATCTGGTGTTTTTCAACACAACCACGATAACCATAACAAATATATCGCTCGCGTTTCCTGTTGGATTACATGTAACAGGGTACTCTGCGGGAACAACTCCATATTGGACTCCTACCAATTATGCGAATATTGGTGGAGGTAACATAACTTGGCAAAATACAAGTGACTATAGTCTAAAATTGATAAATCTTGATGCTGGAAGAGTAAATGGAGGAAATGTTGCTACTAGACCGTCAGCGGGTGTAGTAAGTGGTTGGTTAGGAACAGTAACAATTTACTATTTATAGAAACAATCACATTACGGCAAAATATCAAGAAAGATTATCTTTCTTAATATTTTACTTATACGTTATTAGTAGTATGGCATTTTTACCTCCACCGAAATCTTTGAATATTAATCCAATGCATAATTTTCAACCAGGAGATGCGGATTTACCGCCGAGTCTATCAGATGTCTTTGATAACTTGATGGGCAATGAGTATCTTATTCGCGGACAAAAAAATGGAACATACTCGTTTTCAACACCTATATATAATCCTGGGACAGGACAGCCTGAGACATATTATGATGCCTATAATGTGGCTAGAGGTGACTGGATAGCAAGTGATGCTACAGGATATACATGGCAGATTACTCAAGTTTATAATGTGACTGACGCTCCAAATCCGGGAAATAATACAGGATCTGGGATTTTCTATGCGGTGATAACGGACGTTGATTATTATAATGCGGGTCTGGCTCCAGGAGGGACATTTAATGGAGGCCCGAAGTTTGTTGAACAAACGGCAATATTATTCACGGTTGACGAGAATGGATTTCCCGTGTTCACCCCGCAGGATACGTATTCGCTGAGTGCGAACTTTGTTGGGAGTGTAATCGGTAGGTTTCAGTTTATCAATACCTACAATCAGTACGTGAGTATTTACCAAGTTGATGTTTCGGGCACAATGGCCGTGGGTGACCCTGTTTATTTTGATACGGTGACGAATCTCTATAAACCCTCTTATGGTATTGGTGATGTTAGGACTGTTACAAATACTCTTGGTATTGTCACGAGTGTGGGCGTTCCTAGTAAGGATTACTTCACATTTAATCCGTTTGGAGAATACCGACTACATAGCAATGTGCCCTTGTCGGGTCCTCCAGGAACGCTTTACTACTTGAATCCTACAGGGAGTCCTGCCCTTACTACTGTACGCCCTGCGAGAAATCCCTATCCCTTGTACCAAGTACTAGATTTGAGCGGGAATTCCGTCCTTCTGAAGGGGCAGGGGTTCGGGGCGAATAGCGGATTTACTGGTTACACCGGCTATACTGGTTACACAGGTCCTGCTGGCTCGGCTTCAAGCACTGGAGCAACTGGTTACACGGGTTACACTGGGTCCATATATGCCACAACTACCACGCAGTCTGTCCAGCTTACTCCAACTGACCCAACGGTTCAGATTGATTATGTTCCCCTGGGTCTTGCCTACCTAGTTGGAACGACCCTGTCCGTTACTTCCATAGATGGTTTGAATAGTTTTAATGGTACAGTGCTTTCGTACAACAGTGGCATTTTGACGCTGAATAACGTGAATTCCATTGTAGGTTCTTTTGTAACATCGCGATTTTACAATATTAATCTCACTGGAACTGCCGGTTATACGGGAGCAACCGGTGCGGCGGGTTTTGCCAGCAATACAGGAGCAACAGGGGCTACAGGAGCAATTGGTTTTACAGGTTATACTGGTGCCGATGGAACTTCGTCAAATACTGGTACTACAGGTGCGACAGGTTTCACAGGGCGGACAGGAACTACAGGGTATACTGGAGCCACTGGATTCACGGGGTTTACTGGGGCAACTGGTTGGACGGGATTTACTGGAGCAACTGGTTCTGCGGGAGCTACTGGTGATGCGGGAGCTACAGGTGATACTGGTTCTGCGGGTGACACGGGATTTACGGGATTTACGGGTGATACTGGTTCTGCGGGAGATACTGGATTTACGGGTGATACGGGATTTACGGGTGATACTGGTTACACTGGCGCAGATGGAAATGCGAGTGCCACTGGTGCGACTGGTTCTGCGGGTGATACTGGTGCGACTGGTGATACGGGATTTACGGGTGATACTGGTTATGCGGGTGATACTGGAGCAACTGGTGATACGGGATTTACTGGCGATACTGGTTCTGCGGGTTCTGCGGGAGCGACTGGTGCGACTGGTGATACGGGATTTACGGGTGATACTGGTTCTGCGGGTTCTGCGGGAGCGACTGGATTTACGGGTGATACGGGATTTACGGGAGATACTGGTTCTGCTGGTGATACGGGATTCACGGGAGATACGGGATTTACGGGTGATACTGGCTATACGGGTTCGAATGGCTCTTATGTAATATTTTCACCTCTTGTAGCGGGTAGTGTAGATGTTTCTGCGTCACAATTGATGGAGGTGGATTTATTGGGTCAGGCACAGTATGTATCAGTAGGTGCGATACTCTATGTGGCCAGCACTGTTTCTATATCAGTATGGAGTGGAGCACCAACAGTATACAACACGGCAGATGTGGTGGTAGACCCGTTTGTTGGAGGGTATTACAGTTTAATATCAGGACCCGGTAATTCGGGAAGTAATCCTGCTGCGGACCCTGTACGCTGGTACCACGTGCTACCTTGGAGTTCGGGATCAACGTATTATCAGCCAAATGTTGCCATATCAGATGGAAGTTACTATAGATGGATAGGAACGAATGGTTCAAACACGTCTACCGCACCACAGTATAATCCGGGTGAATGGTCGCTCACTATTTCGTCAGAGTCAGGTTACGTGAGTGTTGTTGGGATAGATGTATCTGGACTCATCGTATCGTGGGTAGCTTCGAATAGTGTTGTTACTGTTTCTTGGTCAACCACTACAAACGTTATTTTGACAGGACCGTTAGGGCCAACGGGATCGCAAGGAACTACAGGATTTACTGGTGATACGGGATTTACGGGTGATACTGGTTCTGCGGGAGCTACTGGTGATACGGGTTCTGCAGGGAATACTGGCGATACGGGATTTACAGGTGATACTGGTTCTGCTGGTGATACTGGTTCTGCGGGTGATACTGGATTTACTGGTGATACTGGTTCTGCGGGAGCGACTGGATTTACAGGTGATACTGGTTCTGCGGGAGCGACTGGATTTACTGGTGACACGGGATTTACAGGCGATACGGGATTTACGGGATTTACTGGTGATACTGGATCTGCGGGTGATACTGGGGCCACTGGTGATACTGGATTTACGGGTGATACTGGATTTACTGGTGATACTGGTTCTGCGGGTGATACTGGGGCCACTGGTGATACTGGATTTACAGGTGATACGGGATTTACAGGTGATACTGGTTCTGCGGGTGATACTGGATTTACGGGATTTACTGGAGACACGGGATTTACTGGTGATACTGGTTCTGCGGGTGATACTGGATCTGCGGGTGATACTGGTTCTACTGGTGATACTGGAGCAACTGGTGATACTGGCTACACTGGTGCGATAGGCGATACTGGATACACTGGTGATACTGGATTTACGGGATTTACTGGTGATACTGGATCTGCGGGTGATACTGGGGCCACTGGTGATACTGGATTTACGGGTGATACTGGATTTACTGGTGATACTGGTTCTGCGGGTGATACTGGGGCCACTGGTGATACTGGATTTACAGGTGATACGGGATTTACAGGTGATACTGGTTCTGCGGGTGATACTGGATTTACGGGATTTACTGGAGACACGGGATTTACTGGTGATACTGGTTCTGCGGGTGATACTGGATCTGCGGGTGATACTGGTTCTACTGGTGATACTGGAGCAACTGGTGATACTGGCTACACTGGTGCGATAGGCGATACTGGATACACTGGTGATACTGGATTTACGGGATTTACGGGATTTACTGGTGATACTGGTTCTGCTGGTGATACTGGTTCTGCGGGTGATACTGGAGCTACTGGAACAACTGGTGACACGGGATTTACAGGCGATACTGGTTCTGCGGGCGATACTGGAGCAACTGGCGATACTGGATTTACGGGATTTACAGGTGATACTGGATCTGCTGGTGATACTGGAGCGACTGGCGATACTGGATTTACGGGATTTACAGGTGATACTGGATCTGCTGGTGATACTGGAGCGACTGGTGATACTGGTTCTGCTGGTGATACTGGAGCGACTGGTGATACGGGATTCACGGGATTTACTGGCGATACTGGTTCTGCTGGTGATACTGGAGCCACTGGAGATACTGGTTCTGCTGGTGATACTGGAGCGACTGGTGATACTGGATTTACAGGTGATACGGGATTCACAGGATTTACAGGTGATACTGGTTCTGCTGGTGATACTGGAGCGACTGGCGATACTGGATTTACGGGATTTACAGGTGATACTGGTTCTGCGGGAGCGACTGGATTTACAGGTGATACTGGTTCTGCGGGAGCGACTGGATTTACTGGCGATACGGGATTTACTGGTGATACTGGTTCTGCTGGTGATACTGGTTCTGCGGGTGATACTGGATTTACTGGTGATACTGGTTCTGCGGGAGCGACTGGATTTACAGGTGATACTGGTTCTGCGGGAGCGACTGGATTTACTGGCGATACGGGATTTACTGGTGATACTGGATCTGCTGGTGATACTGGTTCTGCGGGTGATACTGGATCTGCTGGTGATACTGGATTTACGGGATTTACTGGTGATACTGGTTCTGCGGGTGATACTGGATCTGCGGGTGATACTGGATCTGCTGGTGATACTGGAGCAACTGGTGATACTGGCTACACTGGTGCGATAGGCGATACTGGATACACTGGTGATACTGGATTTACGGGATTTACAGGTGATACTGGTTCTGCTGGTGATACTGGTTCTGCGGGTGATACTGGATTTACTGGTGATACTGGTTCTGCGGGAGCGACTGGATTTACAGGTGATACTGGTTCTGCGGGAGCAACTGGATTTACTGGCGATACGGGATTTACTGGTGATACTGGATCTGCTGGTGATACTGGTTCTGCGGGTGATACTGGATTTACTGGTGATACTGGTTCTGCGGGAGCGACTGGATTTACTGGTGATACTGGTTCTGCGGGAGCGACTGGATTTACTGGCGATACGGGATTTACTGGTGATACTGGATCTGCTGGTGATACTGGTTCTGCGGGTGATACTGGATCTGCTGGTGATACTGGATTTACGG
>Ga0214921_10006475_pt1 | contig 16018 bp, 11 predicted proteins | sample LL1505_MetaG_FD_177992 | JGI IMG/M metagenome (GOLD analysis project Ga0214921, IMG submission 177992) | Freshwater microbial communities from Lake Lanier, Atlanta, Georgia, United States - LL-1505 | ecosystem: Environmental > Aquatic > Freshwater > Lake | place: USA: Georgia | collected...
CAAATGATATAACAGAGCCATTAGATAAATATCAAGGAATATCACAACCACATATACCATATGAAGAGTATACAAAACCAACAGCATATTTTAATAATTTTCATAATAATGGTCGTTCAGAAATAATTAAAGAATATATTACACATATTAATAGTATTGATAGAGATATTATCAAATATCCATCACCATTTAATTTTTTAGTAAGATGTGCCCCACTAGCTAACGATTTAAATGCATCAATTTCTAGAACATTTGAAAATATTAGATATATTAAATTAGAAACCGCAATTCTACCATTAAAATATTATCTAAATCAAACTAATATTACATCAAACACTATAATAGATACGCCAAATTATCTGCCACTAGTTATTAAAAATTTATTTAATTCTCCATTAGTAGAACCAAATACAGTAATAATAGATAATTTAGAAAATACTGATTTAACATGGATAATTATTTATGCAAAGAGTTATGTTAATTTACAATATACGAATACAAATATATATTCCGAAGAATATAATAAATATAAAGATAATATTGTAATATCTTATACACAATTAATACCAGATTATGCTACAAAGATGTCAATATGCTATGAATGTATATATAATCCTTCTACAAATACATATACAACATTCAAATATGAATTATCTAATTTATCAATTGCCGATGATAAATATACAATAATGTATTTAAATGATATTAATGATGTTAGTAATTATTCAACAAATAAAATTTTATCTAATGCATTTAATGTGTTGTATCCAGATCTAATTGAATGTAATTCATTATATATTGATTGTAATTATGTAGAAAAAATATATAAATATTCTAGTTTGGGTAATGTAGAACGAATGCTAATTAATTTAACTAATTCAATGGGAAAACAATTAACAACTAATATAATAGCACAGGATAATAAATTATCTAATTTTGACTCAACTATATGCACCTGTTCTATTGATTCTAATGGTTCAATTATTAGAGATTATAAATGTATTTGTTCGTATATTAGACATCCAAGATATATTAGCCATCAGGTTAATTTTATGTTTAAATTTGGTATAATAGAAACAGATATGAATATTAGAGCATTTAATTAAAAAAAAATATTAAAAAAATTATGTATTAAATGGCATAATCACCAGATAAAAACTTTCTAAGTGTTCTCTCAAATGACTTAGAAAGTTTTCATCTGTACACCCTGGATTTTTGAAAAATGTGTAGACGACATATTCAATTTCACCGTAAGCGTTACGATGAAAATTGATCGTTCTATAACTTACAACAAAGTTGTTAAATCTCAATGCATTTTCGTCAATCAGATACTTTGTTATAATTTGTACTCCTTTGGTCTCTACGCCATGATATAATGCATTAAAAAAAGTATAATAGTTTCTTATATGATAGGCGCTCATAGTGTTTTTTAATGTATTAATGTATTAATGACATTAATATATTAAATATTTATCAATTTTTTAATTAGTTTATAATGCGTAAGCGTTATAAACTAATTAAAAAGTTAATGCATTGTTCTGCATCAATTTTTTTATAAAGTATACATTTCTGGTATATTAATTACTTGATCTATTATATATGTATCTTTATTCAGTTTATTAGCGATACCATTATTAGAATATATTTTACCAATTGGGAAATCTAAATCTAAATCATATACAATACCAGTTTCAGGATTATACCAATAATTTTCAACATCGGAATAGGATTCATTATTTTTATAAACGGCTTTAATTTTTAATACTTTAATTTTTTTAATTTCGGAGTGTAAGCTATTTAATCCGTTATCTATTTTTTTATCATAATAAATATCATCCTTATAGGAAGGCCCAATATATCCTTCAAAATATGATTTTTCATTAAATTGAAAACAGGGATATGTATTATTAATCATATTATGATTCTTAAATAGAATACAATCAACAGCTATTTCTTTTAATGATGTTAAAAATGTATCAATTAATGAGCTTTTAGCCTTAGCCAATGTATAAATTTCTTGATCCGTTGTATCTTTATCTTTTGTATTATCAGATCTAATTGAAATATATCTAAATATATCTACTTTTCTTTCTTCCATTGGTAATGCCTTATGAGAACATTGTCGGACAGCACGACCTATCAATTGTTCTATACGAACTTCATTCCAATATGGTTCTAATACATGAACCTGTCTAACATTCATTAAAGATATACCTTCAGCACCAGCTGGTGATATTAATATAATACGAATAATTGAACCATCTATATTTTTATCTTGATTAAAATCAGCTAAATTTCTAGATCTAATTTCTGGATCAATCTCACCATGAAACTCCGTATATGAAAAAAATGGTTTAGTTTGTTCTTTACCATGTTCTCCAAAACCAATCATTCTCAGATATATTTTTAATATTTCTAGACCTTCCATTTTTACATAGTTAGAATATATTAATACTGGTCCTTTAGATCTTAACATATAAAATAATATTGCTGTCATCTTGCACGAACACGCATATAAAGTTTTTAATAAAGATGATTTATTTTTATGACCTTCCATAAATTCCTTAAATTTAAATTTATATTCATTTTTAAAAATATTAATATCATCTTCTAATGTATGACCTCTATTAATATCAGCTGTATTCTTTTCTTTAATATATGCTTCAAACTCTATTATAAACTTTTTAATAGTTTCAATATATAATATTATATCTGTTTTAAATTTAGTAAGATCACCACTAGTTTTTTTTTGTAAAACATCATCAGCTAAACCTTTTAATATTTGTTCTGATTCTTCATCTGATAATCTAAATTTACTAGGTCTAGGCCGATTATCACCAGTTATTTGTTGTGAAATTACTGGGAATACAAAATTAGATGCTTGTCTAGTATATGATTTATAAACTTTAGTGCCCCCACGTTTTAATTTATTTTTCTTTTCTAATTGTTCTTCTATTGATTCATAATGTTCGTATACTTCTTGTTGGTATTTATCCATAGGAAGTTTTTTAATAATAATTGTTTTTTCAGCAAAAAGATCAGCAGTAGATCCATAATAATATGAAACTAAGCCCATAATTCTACGTTGAAACATATTTTTATTTTGGTTATTTAAAGATGGTATTTTACCTTCACTGATATATAATTCATTAAAATGCATTTCATTCATTGGAAAAATATCGGGTCTTAGTAGATTAAATATTAGAGCGATTTCAAATGGATTATTTACAGCAGGAGTTCCAGATAATAAAATAATTCTGGTATTAGAATTTTCTTTTTTTTCTTTTTGTATATAATCATAAATAGTATATGCACGTCGTCCGGTTTTTTGAGTAATATTATTATAAACATTTTTTATAAAATTGTGGGCTTCCTCTATAATATATATATTTTTCTTTTGGACGTCGGCATTTCTAATTGCTTCTATAAAATCTCTATCAGCTTTTGGAGAGTCATAATGAATAAATTTAATATTCGCCATCCGTTCATTTTTGTCTTTTTCATTTAACCATTCTTTTAAATCTTTCATCCATGGATCATTACGCAATGAAGCCTTAATTAGAACAAATACATTCCAACCTGGATTATAGTTATATAACATATTATAAATATTAACGGCTGAAGCTGTTTTACCTGATCCTAACCCATGATATATTAATATATCACGATAAGGGGAACGATAATCTAGATAAGAACCAATAAATTGTTGGTATTTTCGTAATTCTTTCATACCAGAGCTATCTAAAATATTACAAGGATCCTCCCCTTCTTTTTTAATAATAGGATCTAATTTATATTTTTTAAAATTTTTTAAAATCCATAATGGGAATAATCTACCATTTATTTTTAAATCTGGATATATATTATTTTCAGTCATTATTATATATTTATTATATAATTTTATTTATTATTCTATTATAAATAGTAATTTATAATCTAAACACTTATATATATATATATATATATGGAAACACTTATTTGTATTTCTTCTAAATATCCAAATCCGTTGATATATGACTGTATAAAAAACTTATATGAAAGAAATTTTGGTATATATTTTATAGATAAGTGTATTCGTACATATAATTTATATGAATTTATGTATAAAATAAATGGAAAACGAGATTAATAAATTAAATATAAAATATTTTTAATCAAAATCCTCTACAATTTGATCTGAGTATAATTGTCCGTATTTTAATAAAGCTAACATTGATACTTTTTGTTCGGCTTTTTTCTTAGATAGTTCTGAAGCTCTGACAATTTCATTATTTAAATTATCTTTTACACATACTGTAAATGTTTTTTTAGAATTAATAATATCTGTAGATATATCTACAAATGATGGATGTTGCCAGCCATTTTGATGAAAAAATCGTTGTAGATGATCTTTATAATTAGTATCTATATACAATATTTCAGCATAATCTATTTCAGTTTCTAATAGTTTTACAATATATTTTTCACAAAATTCAAAACCCTGATCGAATAATAATGCACCCATAAATGCCTCAAATGCGTCTTCTAAAAATTTATCTGAATCTCTATTATTAGCTTCTTCGTTTTGTTTTGATATTATTAGATAATTATCTAAACCTAGTTTACGTGCAAAATTAGCTAATGTTTTTCTGTTTTCAATCTTAGTTTTAGTTTTAGTTAAAAATCCTTCATCCTCTTTATAATAACGTGTATATAAATATTTAGCTACTATACATTTAATAACACTATCTCCAAAATATTCTATCCTTTCAGATGATTCAGGCATTAAATCAACTACTGATTTATCCATAGTGTTTTTTATTGATTGTAATATTTGTATATTATAATTAGTATATTCCGATACTATATATGATTTATGTGTCAATGCCGTATAGAATAATTTAATATTTTTAACTTCAATATCTAGATCATATTTTTTAAATAAGGTTTTAATATCATTATTAGTTATTAAAACATTATTAATATTATAAGGGATAATAATCTCTTCATTCATATTGTATAATTAATTGTATTGTATTATATGATTATTATTTAAATATTAAAATATCAAATTTTTTATTTAAATATTAAAATAATAATTATATATTATTAATTAAATATATGATTATTTCAAATATCCAACCTTTTATATTAGTTCTATGTGTTCTTGTTAATTTAATCCATCATATTAAACTAATTAGAACATATAATAAAATTTTTATTACTAAAAATCAAATTGAAGAAAAAGAATCTGTAGAAACAGTAGATACTTCAGAAGATGATTCGTCTTCTGAAGAATCATTCGGAGAAGATATGACAATAGATATAATACATAGTATACGGAATAATTTAGATAATAATACTAGATTAATGAAAATATTACATAGATTAAATCCTACTATAGATATAGTAGGATTAACTATTAATAATAATAGCATGATTACAAAGATTAATGATATATTGGAAGATACAGAATATATCCCTGGATCAGATTCAGATTCTGATTCTATCCCTATATCAGAATCAGATTCTGATACATCAATAAATAATATTATAGATCAATAATTAATTATTTTTTAATATACAATAGATCTCTAGGATTATTAATAATATTACCGGAATAATTTTCAAAGTTATATATTTCACTATTAAATTTTTGTTTGTCATCAGGACTATATGGCTGTATTGCTGATTTTGACATTAATTTACGATTATAACGGGTCATCATTAATTTACGCATAGGAGATACAGGAATACCTATGCAGTTTGGTTTAAAATCTTCAAAAATAGTTTGATCTATAACAGATTTATTATTTGAGTTTAAAAATTTATCTCTAGTTGTTAATAATTTATACATTAGATAATCATTTAAATTTTTAATATCTTTATCCTTGCGCTGATATCCAATATGAAACTGTATTAAATAAAACATAAAAAGAACATTAAATGTTCCAATCTTTATTGGATATGATTTGTTATTATATAATAGAGTAGTTTCATTAAATGGAATACATATTTCATTATTACCATATATTGTTAAAAATATATCACCATCTAATTTAAAATCTACATGTTTATCTGTGAATTGAAAAAATGGATAATATTGATCTAATAATAATTTATCTAATTGATCTAATTTACGATTATCTAAATAGAATTTTAATATTAGATTATATATAATATATACATCATCTTTTAGATTAGAACTGATTAAAGTAATAGGACTATTATCATAAATAGATGTTTGTTGTAGAATATTTATATCAGGATTTGTATAAACATTAAAAGCTACATTACCCATAAACATAATATTTTTCATAGAAGTTAATAATGGGATTAAATGTTCTATTAATTCTAATGTTGGTTTTTTTAGATTATTAATTTTAACTGGATTACTAGATAGTTCTAGTGGAAAATGTGAAATTATTAATTTACCTCGTTTTAAAGCTTTTTCTAATCTCCAATAACTAATAATAGGATCATTAAATTGTCTTAAAATATCTACCATAATAAATTTAGGATGAATTAATTTAAATCCATCAATTGTTTCAGTCATTACGGCATGAAATAAATTAGAAGGCATATACGTAATATCACAATAATCTTCAAAATTTACAAAAATAGTATATGTGTCTTCATGTTGTGCGCTCTTACCTTGAATAAATTTAAATTTTTTAGTATGTAATAAATTACAAATATTTACTAAATCTTCAATTGGTTTATTAGAATAAAATTCAATATCAACATAATCTGTATCTTTATAGAAAGCATCTTTTGGTGATTTATTCTTTACTAATGCATTCATTGCATGACCCCCATATATTATTCTCTTATGACTTTTTATATAATCCATAATAACAGATTTAACATTAATATACTCTTCTAATATAGGTTCAACTATATTTATTTCTTTTTGTCTAGCTCTTTCAACTATCATATCCATATTATCATGAATACTATTAATATCTTTTTCACGCATAAATTGTATTTTTTTACTCATCTATTAATATATATTTATATATATATTAATAGAAATAATATATAAATAATTAAATAAATTATAATAATTAAATAAATCACTTATTTTGTTTTTAATTCCATATTAACTGTCTTTAATGCTTTAATAGGGATTCCATGAACTTGAACTATAAATGTTATCTTCTGTTTATCTTCTTCTGTCATTACAAATGTTACTGAATTACCAAAAAAAGCACCACGACCAGATCTTGCGATTCGGTGCGCGTATGTATCATTTGATGCCGGTATATCATAATTAATAACTAATGTAATATTTTGTATATCTAAACCTCTAGCAGCAATATCTGAAGCTAATAATATTTTATATTTACCAGATATAAAATTTGTAATAGAATTAGTTTTATCAATAGAATCCATTTTTCCATGAATGCATAAATGGGATATTGGATAGTCTAAACTACATAAAATTTGACTAACCTTCTCTAATCTACTACAACTATTAAAGAATACAATAATTGTGTCTGATGGATTTGCTTTAATTAAATCTACTAAACATCCATCTTTTTCATAAATTGTATTACATTTTACATACCATTGTGTAACCAATTCAGTAATAACTTGATTCTCTGGCAGAATAACATATGCTGGATCTCTCATAAATTTAGTGCATAATTCTAATATTCCTTTTGGTAATGTAGCAGAAAATAAACATATCTGAACTGTATCATCTAATGTCTCAATAATATTTTTAACTTGTTCTCGGAATCCTTGTTTGAGTAATTCATCACCTTCATCTAAGATAACTGTTTTTAAAAAGTTTAAATTTATCTTCTTACGTTTAATTAGATCAATAATTCTACCCGGACAACCAACAATAATATGTGGTATCTTATTATCTCTTACTAATGGTAGTCCACCACGATGACAATGAATAGTTAATCCTGTTTGACTTGTTAAATTTTTTGCTACTTCTGTCGTTTGATCTGTTAATAATTGTGTAGGTGATAATATTAATACTTGAGTTTTAAATTGTGTAGGATTAATACCAATAGCAGAACCAAACACAAATGCCGCAGTTTTTCCATTACCCGCTTTTGCCTGAACTATCAAATCTCCCTTTTTTGCAATACGTCCCGCTGTTATACATTGAATTGGTCTAGGAGATTCAAAACCATGATCTATTACTGACTTAACTAATTGTTTTAAATATTGAATATTAGGATTTGCACCTAGATGATAACAATCTACCCATTCATTAATTATCATAGATTCATCAATGTTATTAACTAAGATACCGCGTTCTTTATATTCTTCTAACATCATTTTTCTACATTCTTCTTGTTTACTAATAGTATCTTCATCTATTATATTATCTAAATGCATAGTTGGGGTTCTATTATTAACTAACGCTTCCAATGCTGTCATTTTTTTATTTTCTGTAGGATTATCTACTATTTTAATTTCATTAATATCAATTATAGAAATCGTATCTTCTTTAATATTTGTATTAATATCAATTTCACTATTTATTATAGGAATTGTATCATCTTTAATCTCAGGTTGTAGAGTATTCCACGATGTTTCAAATTCATCATCTAAGTTATCCATAGTTGGTTTATTATTCATATTATATTATATAAATATCTATATAATCTTTAAACTATCAATTTTTTTATTAATTTAATGCTTAAAAATAGTATAATAATTAATAAAAATTAATACGTTTTTCTATATCTATTTTTATTATATTGTATTATTTTTTTAAATTATAAATATAATAGTATATAATATTATATATATGGAGTTCTGGAAAGAATTAAAAATTAATAAAAATATTAAATACGTTTCTATAATAATCTATACTAAATCTGAAAATGAAATACTCGTTCTAGTCGGTAAAGAATTTAATAATAAACCAAATAAAACTGATGTTGGTTTATATTCAGAATTCTATGGCGAATTTGAAAATGAAGAATCTATTAGTGAATCAGCATCACGGATATTATTTGAAAAAACTATGAATATGATTATAGAACAAAACAAATTTAAACAACTAATTATAGATAAAAAAATTAGATATAAAATATTTTATAATAGAATTATATTTATTTATGAAATTGACTATAATCAACATAAATATTTAACCACATATTATAATAGAATTTTTGAATATATTAACATGTGCCGAACATCAAATTCTATGAGTAATTGGGTAATAGAATCATGTCCCTATAATTTTTTTGATAAATCAGAACTAAAATGGGTTAATTATGCATTTATTAATGAAAATATTAAATTATTTAAACAACAATTTATAAATAATCTACTAATATAAAATAAATATTTATTAAACTTTCCAACTATTTCCACATATCTTACAATGTATAAAAGTTGTTGAATTTAATAAATTTATTATCATAAATTTATTAAACTTTCCAACTATTTCCACATATCTTACAATGTATAAAAGTTGTCATAGGTTCATCAATGCTTGCTGTCTGTAATTGATATGTCGTACATTTCTTCTCATGACATTTACGACATTTAAATATATTAATTGTTGCCATATTTTCTATTGTTTCACGATTTTTATCTCGTTTATTTATATGTTGTTGCCAGTGTGTAGGATCTAGTTGATATGGATCTAGCCATGGTAGATCTTTAATTTCAAATTCATTAGAATTTATTTTATTAATTAATATTGGAGAGTTTAATATGTTAAATTTAATATTTAAATATCTTTCTAGTCTAATATTGTCTTTTAATTTTAGCGGTAATCTATTATTAGATATATAATTATCAGTATATTGAGATATAGCTATTTCTAAATCAGATTTTTGAGAGGATGATAATAGATTTATATCGTGTTCTATTGGTATTTTAAACATTTTTAATATTAATATAGATGTATAATTAGTTTATGTTTGTATATATTTATTATTCAATTTTTTATTAATTCTATCTGTCGTCAAAGACAGATAGAATTAATAAAATGTTAGGACGAAATAAAAATATTAATAACAAAGTTATTGATATTTTGATGAAGTTTCAATTTTTTATTAATCAATATTGCTATAGCAATATTGATTAATAAAATGTTAGGACGAAATCAAAATATTCAGCAATGAATATTTTGATGAAGTTTCAATTTTTTATTAATTCTATCTGTCGTCAAAGACAGATAGAATTAATAAAATGTTAGGACGAAATCAAAATATTAAAAATTAAAAATTAAAATAAAAATATTATTTAAAGATATAATAATATAATATATTATAAATAATATTATGTATAAAATAAAATAAATATCAAGCTTCCATAGCTCAGTTGGTTAGAGCGTGCGACTGTTAATCGCAAGGCCGTAGGTTCGATCCCTACTGGGAGCGTTAAAATTTAATATAGTGAATATGCTTTATTAAATTTTGTAATTATATAAATATAATAAATTTTTTAAATCTAAATTGTTAGATTTAAAAACTTAATTAATTATTTCAGACAGTTGTCTAAAGTCAGCATCATTATATGCATTAATTAACCATTTTTTAACGAGATTAACATATCCATATTTATTAATAGTAAAAATTTTATAATTAATTTTATTTTGTATATAATAGAATTTGTCAATTAGTTCAAAAACTTCGGAAGTATTATATGGTATTATTTTATAATCAGTATTAATAATTAATCGTATATAATTAGTATTCGGAATTTTGTCGTCTAATATTAATGATGGTCTAAAAAATAGATTATCAACACTTAGAACACCAACAATATTCATAATAGAACTATGAGAAGTAATATTTAATTTATATAATTTTTTCCATTTAGGGACTAAATTAGAATATTCTATTAGTTTAGTTATTTCTCTTTGATTTAGTATAGTTCCAAAACCACGCATCCTATATTTATTAATAATTTCAATTGGATCTGTTTTTCCAGCAAAATATTTCCATTCAATATTATTTAATGTCATGCATGCTGTAATAAATGCTGTTGTCATATATGTATTATCACCATCATAATATGCACGAACAATCGGCAAATGAAATTGAGATACTGTAGATAAGAAATCTACATATTTAATTTGAAAAAATTCAAAATTATGTGGTATATAACGAGATGAGATTCTAAATTTAAAATTAACTTTTGGCATAAATATTGGATCAGTATCAGTTTTAGTTAGTTCGGTTGTGTCAGTTGTGTCAGTTGTTTTTGTATTATTAATTAGTATAATATTAATTTCAGTAATTGGAACAGGGATATAAATTTCATGATATTTTGGATCAAAAAATTTATCTGGATTATCGGTAGCTGATTTTTTTAAAAAATCCTTATGCCATTCAATGTAGTGAGTATATATAATATCTTTAATTAATGGATTATTCAAATCAGATAATATTTCAATACTAGATAATTGTATTTTATCAATTAAATATTGATTGATAAAATTCTTATCAATCAATATTGAAGCTGATTTATTAGTAAATATTGTACTAATATTTAGTTCTGTTGTAAGTTCATATTTAGCTTTTAAATTTATTTGAAGTTGATTATTAAATTCATTAATTTTATCTACAAATGAGTAGATATCTTTAATATTACACATTATATCAACATCAGCTTCTTTATAATATTCATTGATAAACCCTAAAAAATCTATATTAAAATTAGTTTTATCTATAATAAACTTTGACATTAATGTATTATAGTTTGGTAGACATCCAGCCATAATACTACCACTAATAGCAATATTATTCCAATTAATATCTTTTAAAATATTAAAATCATTTTTACCAGATATAAACTGGTTAATACGTTGAATAAATATATTTTTTTTACAAACACCATAACGAGTTTTTTCTTTTCCTATTTCATCTACATTTAAATATATATGTTGTTCTACACCTAGGATATTTTTACTAATATTTAATGTTTCATTTGATACTAGGATTGGTAAATACGGACATATATGTATATTATCAATAGAATATGGATACCATGGCAACAATGACGCCGTATCAATATCAAATATAAATCTATCTGTTATTTTTGCATAACTACGTTTAATAGATTCTTCAATATACATTGTCAACCATGCATAACCCATTTTATATCTAAATATTTGTCCGTATAATTCCATAAATGTTAAATTGTTTGAAAAATACTCTTTTGACATAATCTTTTCTAATATGTATTGATTATTTATTATTAAATGACATAACTCTTTTGAAATTAAACAATTCATTATTAAATGATATTGAACGTCAGGGATTAATTTATCAAATATTTTATTAAAATCAGCTGTTGTTATTGATATATTATTAGAAATAGTATATAATTTATATCCATTAGCATCAATACCAGAAGAAGCATCAACATAATTTGATTTTTTAAATAAGAAAGCTAGATAATCATTATCATCTTTGGTTGATAATAAATATTTTATAACATTATCTATATTTTTATCTGTTAAACGTTCATTAATTGAAAGATTAAAACTATTTGATATAAATTTTGCAGTATAATTTAATTTACAATTATTAAATATAGTCCAATAATTAGTTTCCGTCATATTATCAATTAACATGATCTGGTTTCTATATAATTTACTACTAAAAACCCCAAAATATTCATTTATCAATAATCCATTATAAATATCAACAAAATCTGACACTCCGTCAAATTGTTTTAAATATCTATAAATATCTACAGACTTAAAACGAAATAAACAACATGCCAGAACATCACCAACAGCACTAATTTGTTTATTATGTTTATCTTTGACATTGAAAGAATTAAATAATGGAGCACTCATAATTATGAAATAATTATACATTGACTCAGAAATTGAACTATATTTTACAGGGATTAATTTAATTGATTTTTTAATATAATCTAACTCATCCTCACTTATCATTTTTTCATGAAAAAATGATTCATAATTAATATCTTCTTTTACACATATTATAAATGGAGTATTGAACTCTTTATACAAATTATCCTTCGTTATTCCTTCACTAAATCTATTTTTAATATTATTAATATTTGGATAAAATATATTATTTACTTTTGATGATTTTGTTAATTTAATTTTACTTTGTAATTGAATATCTTCATCAATATTATCAATATTAAGATCTAAAGGATTCATTGTATTAATGGGTTGTTGTTATATATTGATATATTTAGATTAATTAATATAGATTTCAATTTTTTAATAATCTATTATAGCGATAGCTATAATAGATTATTAAAAAGTTAGGATGGGACATTTCAATTTTTTAATAGATATGTTTGGTTTACCAAACATGTCTATTAAATGATTAGGACGAAATAAAATATTAATAACGAAGTTATTAATATTTTATGGAGTTTCAATTTTTTAATAATCTATTATAGCGATAGCTATAATAGATTATTAAAAAGTTAGGATGGGACATTTCAATTATTTAATAGATATGTTTGGTTTACCAACCATATCTATTAAATGATTAGGACGAAATAAAATATTAATAACGAAGTTATTAATATTTTATGGAGTTTCAATTTTTTAATAAAATAACTATAATAGATTATTAAAATATTAATTATCTATCATAACAATAACTATAATAAATAAATAATTAAACAACATATATATATTCGTTTGGATTAATTTGCTCTATGATATCTCTTATCTCAATATACAATAGACATCTAATTAACTCATCTTTATCAATTGTAAATACATTTAATAGATTTTGATTTAATTTAGTATTTTTTATAAAATCTATCACTGATTTTAATATATCATCTAATTTAAATATCTTTGTAGAATTTTGTTTAAACATTTTAACTAATATTAGATATCTTAAATATTTTATTGATTCCTTGTCATCCTCGCTATCTATAGTAGTTGATATCATTTCTACATCCATTAATGTAGGACTAAATGTAGTAATATCAAAAGTTATTTCATTCTCATAATCAACAATAATTAAATTGTTAGATGCATCTAATTTAATTATTTTGATAGTTAATAGATTATCAATATATGATAATAGATATTTTTTATTATTTATTATATTTAAATCTTTATTAACGATATATTCAACTAAGGCTTCTATTTTACATGTATCTTTTAAGATAAACGATAATAATGTATATTGGATAATATTACATCTAATGTTAATATTATTTACTGTGATATTAATTATAGATCGTTCTATATAGAATTGTATATTATATATTTCATATAGTTTAACATAGTAGGATTGACCGACTGATATATATTTAATAATTTCATCAGGATACTTTTCATTATCAATTAATTGAATATATTTATTATTTAATTTATTGTATAAATCATTATCTATTAATGTATAATTTACTAATGATATATTAAATTTATCAAATTCTAATGGTTTATTTTGCTTATTAACAAAATTAAATTTACATTTTTGAATATTAACTCTATTCAATAGAGAACTTTTTATATCATCTAATAATAATTTAATTTTATCTGAATATTTAATTCGGTGTGTTGTAGGATGTTTTAATTTTAATGTATTATACATATCATATTCTATATTTAATGCAGTGTTCAGTTCTACATGATTTCCTAATTTAATAGTATTCATTAAACGTTGATAAACAGATAAAAAATAGTCTTTCCATAATTTATCCTTATCCTTGTATAGTGAGATTAATGATATTATATCAATATATTTGTAGTTTATATTTGCATAGTTTATATTTTTAATTAAATAATCAAATAGATCATTTTTAATATTAAATACACTAGAAAATAATTCAGCAATAGTTTGTGATTTATTATAATGTATTAATGGTTGGATTTTTAATAAAGAATCTAATATATCTTTTGTTGACATATCTTTATGATTAATTTTTAAAATCCATTTCTTTGTAAATTCTAATATATCAGATTCATATCTATTAGCAGGTCCTATAAATGTAGTAATATTAAATGTTTTTATTACCTCTATATCTATTGAAAGATTATTTAATAAAATGTTCTCTAAATATGGTTCTAATAACAAAATAAGATCAGATATAACATTCATAGTGAAATAACTACGATAACCAATACTTAAAAATATTTCATTTATTTTATCAATATATATTAATTTTGTAAATATTTCATCTAAATCTAGAATAGATGTATAATACTGTTTAATGAAATAATTTGCAATCCATCTTGAATATAATTCTACAAAACTATCTGTATTTGTATTTCTAATATGATAATTAGTATATGATTTTTGTTGATTTGATACATAATCTTTGAATATATTAATTAATTGTTTTTGTTTAGAGTTAAAATCTAAATTGATACTAATTATATAATTAAATAATTGATCTATAATTTGTTTATTGCTGATAATATATTTAATATATATATCTTGTAATATATGTAGAGTATAATCTTTATAATTGTATTGATTATTATATGATACATTTAAACGATTTAATATATTGAATTTAATATTTAACTGCTGAAAATTATCTAAGATATTTGTATCAGAATCTATGTTATGATGGATTAAATCAGCAATATTATACGGATCCAATCTATCAATGTAAAATACATGATGAAATTTTAACCAATCTATTTCAAATTTAGAAATATCCGTAGATTGAATAATTTCTGTAGAATAATTTATAGTAGAATCATTATATTTAGTGGTGTCAGTGATAACATTAAAGATGTCAATCATTTTTTGTTATTATTGTGATAATTATATGTATTATATATAATTGGTAGAAGTTTCAATTTTTTAATAACTAATAATGCGTAAGCATTATTAGTTATTAAATGATTAGGACGAAATAAAATATTAGTATTTTATGAAGTTTCAATTTTTTAATAACTAATAATGTGTAAGCATTATTAGTTATTAAATGATTAGGACGAAATAAAATATTAGTATTTTATGAAGTTTCAATTTTTTAATAACTAATAATGCGTAAGCATTATTAGTTATTAAATGATTAGGACGAAATAAAATATTAGTATTTTATGAAGTTTCAATTTATGATTGATCTAATATTAAAATATAAA
>Ga0214921_10006477_pt1 | contig 16015 bp, 11 predicted proteins | sample LL1505_MetaG_FD_177992 | JGI IMG/M metagenome (GOLD analysis project Ga0214921, IMG submission 177992) | Freshwater microbial communities from Lake Lanier, Atlanta, Georgia, United States - LL-1505 | ecosystem: Environmental > Aquatic > Freshwater > Lake | place: USA: Georgia | collected...
CGGCGCCCACAGGGCGATGCCGCCGGCCCAGAGGACCAGGTAGGGCCAGCGGCTCGTCACGCCCTGCCAGGCGAGCACGTCGGTGGTGATGCACAGCGCGAGCACCACGACCGAGTGCCACATCCACAGCAGTCCCCAGTTCTCCAGGACGACCGCGTGGTGCGTTTCCCGGAACAGGCGGGCGACGATGTCGGCCAAGCCGCCTTGCAGGGCGACGAGCGGGTCGCCGACGAGGAAGGCCCGCAGGTCGGCGGCCAGGTCGGCCGCGGTGGCATACCGCAGTTCCTGCGGCTTTTGCAGGGCCTTGAGGGCGATCATCTCCAGGTCCCGGTTGATCTGCCGGTCGATCGACCGCGGCACCGGCGGGTCCGACTCGAGCACCGCCAGGAGGGTGTCCATCGGACTGGCCGCCTGGAACGGTGGCCGGCCGGTGAGCATCTGGTAGAGGATCGCCCCGAGGCTCCACACGTCGCTCGTCGGCCCGACGTCGCCGCGGCTGCCCGCCGCCTGTTCGGGCGACATGTAGCAGGGAGTGCCGAGGATGGCGCCGGTGTGGGTCACCGATTCCGCCGCCTCCAGCCGCTTGGCCAGGCCGAAGTCGGAGACGTGCGGCTCGCCCGCAGCATCGATGAGGATGTTGGAGGGCTTCAGGTCGCGGTGGAGCACGCCCCGCGTGTGGGCCGTCTGGACCGCGTCGGCCACCTTCGCCAGCAGTTCGGCCGCCTCCCGGGCCGGCAGCGGTCCGCGGAGCAGCCGCTTCGCCAGGGTCGTGCCCTCGATGAACTGCATGCTGTAGAAGGGGTGACCGTCACACTCCCCCACCTCGAAGATCGAGACGATGCCCGGGTGATCCAGCCGGGCCGCCGCCTCCGCCTCGCTGCGGAACCGGGCCAGGTCGGCCGGGGAGGCCAGGTCCTGCCGCAGCAGCATCTTGATCGCCACGGTCCGCCCCAGGCTGTTCTGCGTCGCCCGGTAGACCACCCCCATGCCACCCCGGCCGATCTCCTCGAGGAGAACGTAGTCGCCGAACGCCGCCGGCAAGGCCGTGCCGCCGGGCAGCAGGCTCGACAGGCCGCCGGACCCGGACCGGGGCGGGGCGTCCGTGCCGGTGGAACCCGTATCGGCGGGACCGCCGCGGCCGCCGGCGTCGAGGATCGTGGAATGCTCCGCCACGGCGTCGGTCACCATCATCGCGGCGAACAGCTCCCTGAGCTGGCCGGCGATGCCGGGGTGGTCCTGCACCATCCGCTCGAGCAGTGCCTGGGCCCGAGACCCCCGTACGTCGGAGAGTTCGTCGAGCAGTTCGGCCAGCAGTTCCTCGTCGGCCGCCGCGAGCGGTGCGTCGAGGGCGCGGGTGCGGGTGACGGCGGTGGGGGTCATGCGAAACGCTCCGCTGTCGGGGCCGCGGTGGTCGTGGTCCCGGTGCTGCGGGATGGGGGCCGGGGGTTGCGGGGGAGCCGTGCCCTGGGGCCGGCTCCCTTCCGCATGATAGACCCGCCAGCGGCGCGGGGAGCCACGGGTCGGCCCACCGGTCAGCCGCCGGGGGGTGGGCCGCTCTGGCCCGCCGATGCGCCGCCGTCGAGCAGCACCCGCAGCCGGCGCATGGCCCGCAGATACCGCATGCCCGCCGCCGGCTTCGCCAGGCCGAGCACCTGCGCCGCCTCCGCCGTCGAGAGGTGCTCGAAGTGCCGGAGCAGCACGATTTTCCGGTCGTCCTCCTCGAGCTGCTCCACCGCGGCCGCGAACCGCCGCTCCAGTTCGTGCCAGGTCGCCGCGGCGGCGGGGGTCAGCTCCCGGTCGGCCAGTTGGCCGATGAGGTCGGCCTGCGAATGGTCCTGCCCGGCGGTGACCGTGAGGGAGACCTCGCGGTCGAGGCTGCGGGTGGCGGCGACGCGGTGCCGCCGGTGGGCGTCGATGAGCCGGTCCCGGGCCATGTGCCGCAGCCAGAGCTGGAACGGCATGGTGGGATTGGCGAGGTAGTCGCCGAGCCGACGGTTGGCCTCGATCATCACGTCCTGCACGATGTCGCTGGCATCGACCCGCCGCTGCACGACGCGGTCCATGCGGCGGTCGATCATCCGGCGGATGGCCGCGCGATGCCGTTCGAGGAGCCCGTTGACGGCCGCGCTGTCCCCCTGCCGCACGCGGTCGAGCAGCACGAGCGTCGGCTGCACGTCCGGCCCATCGACCCGCGGGGCGGTCGCCGCGGGCGGAGCGGGGACCGTGCCGGTGGGAATCGTGGGACGGATCGGGCTGGTCGGGCTGGTCGGGCTGGTCATGCGGGTGACGTCGTGGCCGGAGAGTGCGCCGCTGCACGCCCCATCGTACCAAGGTGTCGGCCGGCCATGCCCGGAACGTCGGCGGTGACGGCGCGGGATTTTTTGACCCGCCTCGGAACGTGATCCATAATCGAGGGCGGTCAACGGAACGGCCGCATGTCCGCCGCGTCGGGATGCGGCCTTGCCAACGGATTGCCGTCAGTGACCGTCGTTTCCCCCTCGACGCGTGGCCGCGGCCTGGCGACAGCGGCATCGGCCTGGCTGGCATCGGCCTGGCTGGCGGTCTCCGCGGCGTGCGGCGGTGCCGCGGCGGTGGGGGCCGAGGCCGTGCCGGCGGTCGAGCGGTCCGTCGAGATCGCCGTCGGCCAGGACGACATCGTGGCCCGTTCGTCGCTGCTCGAGCGGGAGCGACGTTGGGCCGACCTGGTGGCCACGCTCGAGCCGGCGGCCCGCAAGGGCGCGTTGCCCCCCGACCTCGCGCAGCGGTACGACCTGGCCAAGATTCACTGCGACCTCTCCCGGCGGCACTGCGAGCAGGCGTTCCGCACGCAACTGTCCAAGCTCACGGAGGCCGACGCCCGTCGGCTCTACGTCGAGGTCCTCGGCCGCATCGGCTCCCACCACGTGGAGCAGCCGCAGTTCGCCCGCCTCGTGTCCCGCGGCTGCCTCACGATGGACGTCGCCATCGACGAGCCGACGTTCACCCGGCTGTACGCCGCCCAGGCCACCGCCGAGCGGAAGGCGCTCTACCGCGACCAGGTCGCCCGCATCACGGCGGGCCGGACGATCGCCTCGCCGGTCGAGGCGGAAACGCTCGCGGCCTGGGTGGCCCGTGCGGGCCACGCCACGCTCGGCATCCCGCCGGCGGTCACGCTGATGGAGATGACGGCCGCGGCGGTGGGCGGCCTCGACGAGTACTCCGCCTTCCTCACGACGGGCCAACTCGACGACCTCTACGCGCAGATCGAGGGCAACTTCGTGGGGCTGGGGGTGGAACTCAAAAGCGCCGAGGACGGGCTGCTCGTGGTCCACGTGATCCCGGCCAGTCCCGCCGAGCGGGCCGGCATCCGTGCCGGCGACCACCTCGTCGGCGTCGGCGGCCGCTCGCTGGGCGGGATGAACGTCGATGAGGCGGCCCAGCTGCTCCAGGGTCCCGAGGGCTCGGTGGTGACGCTCGCCATCCTGAGGGCCCCGTCGCCGGCCCGGGCCGTGACCGTGCGCCGCGAGCACGTGGAAGTGCCCAGCGTCGAGAACGTGCGGATGCTCGACCCGGCGGCGGGCATCGCCTACCTCAAGATCTCGTCGTTCCAGAAGACGACCGCGGCCGACATGGAGGCCGCCCTGCGGCGGCTCGACGTCGCGGGCATGCGTTCCCTGGTGGTCGATCTGCGGGGCAACCCCGGCGGGCTGTTGTCGGCGGCGGTGGACGTGTCCGACCTGTTCCTGGAGCGGGGCCTCGTGGTGGCCACGCGGGGCCGCAGTCCGGAGGAGGACTTCAACTACTCCGCCAGCCGCCCCGGAACGTGGCGGATGCCGCTGGTGGTGGTCATCGACGGCGACTCCGCGAGTTCCAGCGAGATCTTCGCCGGGGCGATGCGGGACCACGGCCGGGCCACGCTCGTGGGCACGCGGAGCTACGGCAAGGGGTCGATCCAGGGCATCTTTCCGCTGGAGGTCGGGGGCGTCGGCATGCGGCTGACGACGGCCAAGTTCTTCTCGCCGAAGGGGCTGCCCTACAGCCGCGTGGGCGTGGAGCCCGACCTGCAGGTGCAGTCGGTGGCCCGGCCGGCCGCCGGTGTGTTCGTCGCCCAGGCCGGCGACCCCTTTCTCGACGCGGCGGTCGAAGTGGCCCGGCGGTCGGTCGCGAGCCGGCCCGCGGCCAAGCCGGTGAGCCGCACCACGGCGGCCCGTTGACGCGGTCCTCGCCCCGGGCCTCGGCTACTTGAACTGCCCCGGCGCCGGCGTTAGTCTGCGACCGTCGAGTGAGACTGCTCGGGCCGTTGAATTCTTCTTCTGGCGGCGTCCTGCGCGGTTTTCAGCGTCCGTGTCCGCCTCCCCCCTCCCGCGCCCTGCGCCCTCTTCAAGAAGAAGGACCCTGCCATGACCAGTGCCCGTGCCAACGCCATTTCCGCCATCAACAGCTACCGGTCGAACGGCCAGGCGTGGAACTTCCGCGAGACGCCGACCAGCGAGATCTTCGGTGCCAACGTGTTCGGCGAGGCGGCGATGAAGGATCGCCTGCCCAAGAGCGTCTACAAGGCGCTGCAGGCCACCATCAAGCAGGGCAAACCGCTCGACCCCGGCATCGCCGACGCCGTGGCGCTGGCCATGAAGGACTGGGCGATCGAGAAGGGGGCGACGCACTACGCGCACGTCTTCTACCCGCTCACCGGCATCACCGCCGAGAAGCACGACAGCTTCCTCACGCCGACCGGCGACGGCCACGCCATGGCGGAGTTCTCCGGCAAGGAACTGATCCAGGGCGAGCCCGACGCGTCCAGCTTCCCGTCGGGCGGCCTCCGGGCCACGTTCGAGGCCCGCGGCTACACCGCCTGGGATCCCACCAGCCCGGCCTACATCCTCGACAACCCCAACGGCACGACCCTGTGCATCCCCACGGCGTTCTGCTCGTGGACCGGCGAGGCGCTCGACAAGAAGACGCCGCTGCTGCGGTCCATGCAGGCCGTCGACAAGCAGGCCCGCCGGGTGCTCGCCCTGTTCGGGCACAAGGACGTCGGTCCGGTCACGGCGTCGGCGGGTCCGGAGCAGGAATACTTCCTCATCGACCGCAACTTCTTCTTCGCCCGTCCCGATCTCGTGGTGGCCGGCCGCACGTTGTTCGGCGCCAGGCCGCCCAAGGGGCAGGAGTTCGAGGACCAGTACTTCGGGGCGATCCCCGAGCGGGTGCTCGCCTGCATGCTCGAGACCGAGCGTGAACTGTTCAAGCTCGGCGTGCCGGTGAAGACGCGGCACAACGAGGTGGCGCCGTCGCAGTACGAGATCGCCCCGATCTACGAGAACGCCAACATCGCCACCGACCACCAGCAGACGATCATGCAGACGCTGACGCGGGTGGCGCAGAAGTACGGCATGGCCTGCCTGCTGCACGAGAAGCCCTTCGCCGGGATCAACGGGTCGGGCAAGCACGTCAACTGGTCGATGGGCTGCAAGCTCGGCAACCTGCTCGAACCGGGCGAGACGCCGCACGCGAACATGCAGTTCCTCGTGTTCTGCGCGGCGGTCATCCGTGCCGTCCACCGCCACGGCGACCTGCTGCGGAGCGTGGTCGCGGCCAGCGGCAACGACCACCGTCTCGGGGCCAACGAGGCACCCCCGGCGATCATCTCCATCTTCCTCGGCGACCAGCTCGCCGACGTGTTCGAGCAGATCGAGAAGGGGAAGGCCACCAGCAGCAAGACCAGCGGCACGCTCACCGTGGGCGTGGACACGCTGCCGCCGCTGCCCAAGCACGCCGGCGACCGCAACCGGACGAGCCCGTTCGCGTTCACCGGCAACAAGTTCGAGTTCCGGGCGGTCGGTGCCAGCCAGTCGATCGCGGGCCCGCTCGTGGCGCTCAACACGATCGTCGCCGAAAGCCTCGACTACATCGCCACCGAACTGGAGAAGGCCACCGGGGGCGACGCCTCGAAGCTCAACGGCGCCATCGAGAAACTGCTGCAGCAGATCGTCGCCGAGCACAAGGCGGTGATCTTCAACGGCAACGGCTACTCCGCGGAATGGCAGGAGGAGGCGAAGCGGCGCGGGCTGCCCAACCTCAAGGCCACGCCGGAGGCGCTCGACGTGCTCGTCACGCCGAAGAACATCGCCCTGTTCGAGAAGTACGGCGTGCTGTCGGAGCGGGAGATGCGGAGCCGCTACGAGATCTACATGGAGCGGTACTGCAAGGACATCAACGCCGAGGCCAATTCGGCGGTCCAGATCGCCAAGACGATGATCCTCCCCGCGGGCTACCGCTACCAGGGCGAACTGGTCGACACCGCCTCGAAGCTCAAGAGCCTCGGACAGTCGGTGCACATGGGCACGCTCGACAAGCTCACCGGGCTCGTGGGGCAGTTCGAGCAGCGGATCGAGACGCTGGAGAAGGCGCTGGCCCACGGCGGCCACGACCTCCGCGGCGAGGTCCGGCACTTCCACGACGACGTCATCCCCGCGATGACCGCGCTGCGGGAGACGGCCGACCAGATCGAGTCGATCCTCCCCGACGACCTCTGGCCGCTGCCGACCTACCGCGAGATGCTGTTCATCAAGTAGTCCGCGGGACGCGGGAGCGACTCGTCACCAGTGACCTCACCGGAACCGGTCGGCGCCGACCTCGAGCCCGCGATCGCCGCCGCCTGCGGGCGGCTGGGCATCTCCGCCGCTCCCGATGCCATGCAGAGGCTCGCCGCGTATGCGGCGAGCCTCTGGTCGTGGAACGCGAAGCTCAATCTCACCCGCCACACCGACGTGGAACGGTTCGTCTCCCGTGACGTCGCCGACGCGGTGTCGATCGAGCCGCACCTGGGCCGGGGCGAGCGGGTGCTGGACGTGGGCACGGGGGGCGGCGTGCCCGGCGTGCTGCTGGCGATCCTCCGGCCCGACCTGCGGATGGAGCTGTGCGACAGCGTCGGCAAGCGGGCCCGCGCGGTGCGGGCCATCGTCGGCGAGATCGGGCTCGACGCGGCCGTGCACGAGGGGGCCGCACAGCCGCTGGTGACGGCCGCCGCCGCGGCCGGCCGCCGCTTCGACGTGCTCGTCGTGCGGGCGGTGGCGCCGCTGGTGAAACTCCTCGGGTGGTTCGAGCCGCTCTGCGAGGACTTCGGGCGGATGCTCGTCGTCAAGGGGCCGCGCTGGGAGGATGAAAAGGGGGAGGCCCGGCATCGCGGCTTCGTGAAGCGGGTGACCGTACGGCGGATCGCGGCCTGGCCGATCCCCGGCAGCGACAACGAGAGCGTGCTGCTGGAGGTGAAGCGGCGCGGGGCCGCGGAGGGCGACCGCGTTCAGGGGGCCACCGGCAGGCCGCCGTCCGCCGGAGCCTAGCCGGAGTCTGGCCGGAGCCTGGCTGCACCCAGGCTGGAGCCTGGCCGGTCCGTCACGCGGATCGGCCGCCGGTCAGAGGTTCATGCCCAGGAAACCGCCGCTGGAGTCGCTGGCCTCCTGCTCGCGGGCCAGCCGCTCGCGGGCCCGCGCCAGGTCGCCCGCGGCGATGTACCGGTCGAATTCCGCCTCGACGGCGTGCCGCACCGTCGTGGCCAGCCACTCCACGGCCGGCTGGGTGAGCCAGTCGCACGTCTCCTTGTCGAGCCGCACGTCCAGATCGCTGCCCACGGTCGCCGCGTCCGCCTCGTCGGTGATCACGGTGCCCTCGACGGCGAATCGCACCCACCCCGAGTCGGGGGCGTTGGTGAAGCGAAACTCGCACGAGCCGTTCGTGAGATAATAGGTGTTGCGGGTGCCGTGCTGGTCGATCGCCCGGCGGGCCCGCTCGAGCCTGGCGCGGTAGGCGGGTGACGCCTCCGACGGGATCGGGAACTGCCGCACGCTCCGCAGGGGAGTGCAGTCGAAGCGGATGGCCACGACCGGCCGGGATGGGGTGTCGCTCATGACGAGTCGAGTCTATCGCGCGGTGGCCGGCCACGCAGCCCGGACCGCCCGCGGTGCCGTCCGGGCCGCGTGGATCGCGACGGCCTGTGCCGCCTCGGCGGCGCTGGTGTCGGCCGCGGCGGCCGAGCGGCCCCCGGCGGCCCGCGTGTCGCAGACGCAGCGGCTCATGGGCGTGCCCTGGACGATCACCGTCATCGCCGACTCCGACACGGCGGGCCGGGCGGCGATCACCGCCGGGTTCGCCGAGGCGGCGCGGCTGGAGCGGGTGCTGTCGGACTACGATCCGGCGAGCGAACTCTCGCAGCTGTCGGCGGCGGCGCCCACCGCCCGGCCCGTGCCGGTGACGGCCGACCTGTGGCGGGTCCTGGAGCGGGCGGTGGAGATCCGCGACGGCAGCGAGGGCGGCTTCGATCCGACGGTCGGACCGCTCACCACGCTCTGGCGGCAGGCACGCCGGTCGGGACGGATGCCCCTGCCCGAAAAACTGGCCGTCGCGCGGGCGGCGGTCGGGCCCGACACGCTCCGCCTCGTGCCGGAGGCCCGCGCGGTCACGCTCACGCGGCCGGGCATGCGGCTCGATCTGGGCGGGATCGGCATGGGCTACGCGATCGACCGCGTCCGCGAGGTACTCGGCCGCCACGGCATCGAGGCGGCCATGATCGACGCCTCGGGCGACATCGCCGTCACGGCCCCGCCGCCCGGACTGGCAGGCTGGCGCATCGCCATGGCGCCGCTTCCCTCCGCCCCCGAGGCGGCGCCGCAGCCGCCGTTGCTGCTGGCCCATGCGGCCGTGACGACCTCCGGCGACGCCTTCCAGGCGGTGGAGATCGAGGGTCGGCGGTACAGCCACGTGGTCGATCCACGGACGGGGCGGGGCGTCGCCGGCCCGGCGGCGGTCACGGTCATCGCCCGCGACTGCACGACGGCCGACGCCCTCGCCACGGCGGCCAGCGTGCTCGGTCCGGAGCGATCGGCGGAGGCCATCGCCCGGGAGCCCGACTGCGCCGCCCGGTTCGTGTGGTTGGAAGATGGGCAGGTTCGGCACTTCGAGACGCCGCGCTGGGGTTCCCTGGCCCGCCCAGACGACCGCTGAGCCTTGGCCGGTCGTGCCGGTCGTGCGGGCTGGCCCAAGTTTGCCGGCGGAACGGCCGATACCTGCAAGGCCGTCGCTGCGCCTTGGTGCACGACGTTGCGGGCATGGAGTCGGGGGGCACCATGCCGGGTATGGCCGCACGTCCGCGTGCGGTCACACCCCTTGGGCGCAGCGGCGGCTGTTTCGATCCGCACATTCCGACACCACCGGCGGAAACCCCCGTGCCGCGCATCGCCCGACAAGTCTGGGTGGCCTTGACGAGCCTCTCGCTCCTCGCGAGCGGATGCGCGCCGCAGCAGCCGTTCTACTTCTTCGAGGACGGCGACCTGTCGCACTACGTGGGCGCGATCCAGAAGATCGAATACCCCGACAGTTGCGAGCCGCCGCTCGACGAGGCGGCCGGCACGACCGAGCCGCTCACGCTCTCCAACGCCCGCTTCGACCAGATCTGGGAGCTGTCGCTGGAGGAGGCGATCCGCACCTCGCTGGAAAACGGCAAGGTGCTGCGGAATCTGGGCGGCCGCTTCCAGAGCTTCGGCGGCCCGCGGCCCCAGACCGGCGAGCCGGCCGTCTCGCTGCTGACCAACCCGCAGGCCACGCCGAGCATCTACGATCCGGCGATCGCCGAGACCGATCCCTTCCGCGGCGTGGAGAGCGCCCTGTCGCTGTTCGACGCGCAGCTCTCCAGTTCGCTCACCTGGGAGCGGCAGAACCGGCCGCAGAACGTGGGCGGCGTGGGCACGCGGATCTTCCAGCAGCAGTTCCTGGGCGACACGGGCAACTGGACGACCGGCATCCAGAAGCGGACGGCGACCGGTGCCACGGTGGGCTTCGCCAACACGACGCTCTACGACAACAACAACTCGCCGATCCGCCAGCAGGGCGTGCCCTCGACGTTCACCACGAACTACGACTTCACGCTCAGCCAGCCGTTGTTGCAGGGTGCGGGCGTCACCTACAACCGCATCGCCGGTCCCGACCCCTTCGACAACATCTACGGCCGTCCCCTGTTCCGTGGCGTGCTGCTCGCCCGCATCAACGCCGACATCTCGCTGGCCGATTTCGAGGCGGGCGTCCGCAACCTCGTCAGCGACACGGAGCAGTCGTACTGGGAGCTCTACTTCTCCTACCGCAACCTCGAGGCCCGCAAGGCCGGCCGCGACAGCGCCCTCGAGGCCTGGCGGAAGGTGCACGCCCTGTACGTCGAGCAGTCGCGGGGCGGCGAGGCCGACAAGGAGGCCCAGGCCCGCGAGCAGTACTTCTTCTTCCGCAGCGAGGTCGAGCAGGCCCTCACCGACGTCTACCGCTGCGAGAACAGGCTGCGCTACATGATGGGCATCACGGCCAGCGACGGCCGCCTCATCCGTCCCTCCGACGAGCCGACCACCGCGCGGATCGCCTTCGACTGGCAGCAGTCGCTGGTGGAGGCCCTGTCGCGGTCGGCCGAACTGCGGAAGCAGAAGTGGGTGATCAAGCAGCGGGAGCTGGAGCTGACGGCCGCCAAGAACCTGGTGCTGCCGCGGCTCGACCTCGTGGGCCGCTGGCGGTTCCTCGGCATGGGCCAGGAGCTGATCAACCAGAACTACCAGTCCTACGACGCCAACGGCGCCGATCCCCTCAGGGGAACCGACGCCTACTCGACGCTGCTGTCGGGACAGTTCCAGGAGTGGCAGGCGGGCGCCCAGTTCCTGATGCCGCTCGGGTTCCGTCGCGAGCTGGCCACGGTGCGGAACTACCAGCTGCAGCTGGCCCGCGAGCGGGCCCGCCTCCAGGACGAGGAGCTGGAGGCGTCGCACGCGCTGGTCGAGGCGGTGCGGAACGTGGACACGAACTTCGCCCTCGCCCAGACCAACTTCAACCGCCGGGTCGCGGCCGAGCGGCAGGTGGACGCCGTGCAGGCCGCCTACGACGCCGGCACCGTGACGCTCGACCAGTTGCTCGACGCCCAGCGGCGGCGGGCGGAGGCCGAAAGCTCCTACGCCCGCGCGATCGTCGACTACACCCGCTCGATCTCGCAGCTGCACTACCGCAAGGGCTCCTTGCTCGAATACAACGGCGTGTTCCTCGCGGAGGGCCCCTGGCCCGGCAAGGCCTACTTCGACGCCCACCGGCGGGCCAGGCAGCGGGATGCCAGCCTGTACCTCGACTACGGCCACTCCCGGCCGGGCGTCTTCAGCCGCGGGCCGATCACGCAGAACTTCCAAACGGTCGGGGCCGACGCGCCGGCGATGCAACTGCCGCCCCGTGACCCCGCCACGCGGGAGGATGCCGACGAGCGGAAGGCGCCGCCCGCACCGGGCACGAAGCCCGACGCCGGCGGCCGGCCGGGAACGCCGGAACTGTTGCCCGCACCGCGTACGAGCGGCCTGAACGGCTAGCGTGCGTTCGCGACGAAGCGAGCGTCGCGTCGGGTGAGGGAGCCGCTCCGCCGGTGCGGTCGCGTCACTCCGCGTCGCGGGGCCCCGGCGCCGGCAGTGTCGCGGCCTCGAGGGCCTGCCGCACGAGGTCGGGCTGTCGGCCGCGGAGTGCGTCGAGGCGTTGCCTCGCGGCGGGCAGCGGGCAGGCGGCGAGATAGCCGGCGACCGCGCGGCGGATGAGCGGGTCGTCCGCGCCGCGCGATTCCCAGAGCCCGGCCACCTCGTCCACCGCATCCCAGGCCTCGTAGCGGGCGAGGTCGATCGTGGCGTCGGCCGCGACCGCGGGGCTGGCCAGGAGATCGGTGGTGGCGGCCACGATCCGGGATCGGGGAATCCTGTCGGGCAGGCTCTCCGCCGCGAACCGCAGCGCCGCCAGCAGGTGCCGCTGGTCGAGCGGCCTGGCGTCCGGCCGGAGCAGCCCCCGGTCCCGCAGGGCATCGAGGCCCGTTTCCGCCTCCGCGACGAGCAGGCCCGCCAGGATGCCGTCGTATCCGGCGCGGAAGTCGGCGCCCGGAGCGTCGACCGCCCGGTGCAGGGCCGCGAGGAACACGGCCCGCCGGCCGGGATCACGGCTGGCGGCGGTGACGACGCCCAGCAGGAGGCCGTAGAGTCCGCGGCGGCGGGCGTCGATGCCCGGCTCGTCCACCCATGCCGCCAGCCGGTCGGGGTCGATCGCGTCGGACGCCGCGCGGACGCTCGCGAACGGCGCCCGCCCGAACTCGGTGAAGGCGTCGGCGGCGATCGCCGCGTCGGGATGCTCGAGGCGGCCGGCATACCACCGCAGCCGATCGACGTCCGGCTGCGTCACCGGCGGGGCCGCCACGACGTGACCCAGGAGCGTCTCGTCGGCGGCGACCGCCGACCACACGAGCCCCCCTGCTCCGTCCGCCGCCGGCGTCGCGAACAGGATCGCCGTGCCGGCGATCGGCCCGGGGACGTCGGCAAGCACGTGGCCGCCGGCCACCACGGCCGCCGCCTCTCCGCGGAGCCGCTGATCGATCCGAAACGGCTGGCTGCGGCCGCCGGCGCCGTCGTCGCGGGCCGGCCCCGCCGACTCGCCCACGGCCACGACGGCCGCCGCGTCGCGACGCTCGGCGAGCGACCGGCCGACGGTGCCGCAGAACGGGCAGGCCGCCGCGGCCGCCGTGCCCAGGGCGATCGCCGCCGCCACCAGCATGGTGACGGCCCGCTCGGGCCCGCGCGAGAGTGTCGCCCGCGGCGCGCCGCTCACTCGGCGACCATGCCGCGGTCCTGCTGCATCCGCGCCCGCCAGTAGGGCACCGTGCACAACAGCAGCGTGCCGGTCCCCTCGTAGACGTAGGCCAGTTTCTGCCCCGACAGCCAGTGGCTGATCAACGATTTGGCCGGCCGCCGGACCCGCATCGTGATGCCGTCCGTCCGGGCGACGACGAACGGCCCGTCGGTGACGAGGCGGTCGTTGGCGATCCGCACCTCCTGCACCGGGCCGGCCACCGACAGGACCGCCTGCCCCGCCCCCGTGAGGGCCGTCTTGTACCAGAGCAGGCCCTCGCCGGCCCGCACCGCGGTGAAGAACCGCTCGCGGTGGATGGAGAGCTTCACTTCGCCGTCGCTGGCCCAGAAGCAGCGGGTGTCGAGGATCCAGCGTTCGCCCGGCGCGACCTGCAGCAGGTGGTAGCCGCCGAGCGTCGAGTCGAGGAACACGGTGCCGGTGCCGCTGTAGCGGGGCCGCAGCAGCGATTCGTCGGAGAACAGCGACACCCACCAGGCCCGCAGGCTCGGCCAGGGGACGTCCATGGTCAGCCGGCCCTGCATGTGGTTGAGCGCACCCCGTTCGGTGCGGACGTCGTCGTCGTCGAGGTCCACCTTGACCCAGCGCATCCCCTCGGAATGCTCGAACTTAAACGTCGCCATCGATCGAGACCTCCGCACCGCGGGTGATGCCGCCGTCGGTCCAGTCGCACTTCCAGCCCGGGAACGCGATCTGCGGATAGGGGTCGGGGGCGAGTTGTGCTTCCGAGGAATGGACGATGTCGAACTGCCGGTCGGCCCGGATCCGGCCGACGCGGAACGCCTTCGCACAGTGCTGCGTGGCGGGGTCGAGTCGCAGCGGTCCGCCCGGCCCGTCCCAGGCGAGGCCGTCCCGGAACACCTGCCGCAGGGCGGCGGTGTCGAACGAGCCCGCCCGCTCGACGGCGGTCTTCCACAGGTGCACGAGGTTCCAGCCGGCCTCGAGCGGGTCGCTGACGACGCGGTCGTGGCCGAACTCGTCGCGGAAGCCGGCGATCCACTCCCGGTTGGCTTCCGTGGCGAGGCTCTGGAAGTAGGAGGCCACGGCGAAGTGGCCCTGCACCTGCCCCGGCAGCAGGCCGCGCAGCTCGTCCTCGCCGAGGCTCGTCGAGACGACCGGCAGCTTCGCGGCATCGACCTTGGCGTCGGCCAGGGCGTCGAACAGGCCGAGGTTGCTGCCGCCGTTGACGGTGCTGAGCACGCAGTCGGCCCCGGAGAACAGGATCTGCTGGACCGCCATGGAGAAGTCCCGGTGGCCGAGCGGCAGGTAGAGTTCGCCGGCGGGCCGCTGCTCCCGCGCGGCGAGGTACTTCCTGGCGATGTAGTTCGCCGTCCGGGGATAGACGTAGTCGGAGCCGAGCAGGAAGATCTTCTTCCTGGCCAGGCCCTCCGCGGAGGTGAGCCAGTCGATCGCCGGCAGCAGCTGCTGGGAGGGCGTGCTGCCGCCGTAGACGCAGCAGGCGGACGACTCGTTGCCCTCGTACTGCACCGCGTAGAACAGCAGCTTCTGGAACTCCTCGCACACCGGCAGCGTGGCCTTGCGGCTCGTGCTGGTCCAGCAGCCGAACAACGCGGCGGCACCATCCTCCAGCAGCCGCCGGGCCCGGCTGGCGAACAGCTCGGCCCGCGAGCGGGGGTCGGGCGCCCGGGCTTCCAGCCGGCAGCCGAGCAGGCCTCCGTCGGCGTTGATCCGCTCGATGGCGTGCAGCTGCATGTCGCGGAGCGACGTGGCGCTGATCGCCATGGTGCCGGTCTGGGAATGGAGCAGGCCGACGGGCACCGTCCGCGCCCGCGGCGGGATGCCGAGCGAGCAGCCCACGAACAGCCCGGGGGCGAGGACGCGGGCCGCGGCGCACGTGGCCGCCGCGCGGGCGACCGCCCGCCGCCGGGAGAGGCCGGTGGGCCGCGGGGGATTCGGGCTGGCCGGGCCGGGCATGGTCATTCCTCGTTCATGCGGGCGTAGAGCGTCTCGAACGCCTCGGCCGTGATGCTCACGTCGCCCCGGAACGGCTGGTTCATGTCGACGATGAGATACATCATCGTCCCCAGGTACGAGGCCAGGACGCCGCCGAGCGCCAGGTGGGCGACGAAGGTCATGTCGAACAGCCAGCAGAGCAGGATCGTGAAGAAGGCCCCGAGGAGCATCACGTACCACATCGACGCCGGCAGCGCCGACTTCACCGAGAACAGCCGCATGCGCCGGCACTCCAGGAAGTGGTTGAGCTGCCGGAGTGCCTCGGCGTGGAGGATCTCCTCGGCCGGGGTCTGGGGCTGGAAGTCGAGGAGCTTGTCGTGGAAGGCTTCGGCGCGGATCGTGCCCTCCTGCGGGATGACGCCCCGCTGCTGCAGCGGCCAGGCGTACTTGATGACGTAGCGGGTGTAGTCGCGGAGCAGCCAGCGGAGGTTCTGCGCATGGGGCTCCGGATAGCGCGAGACGTCCTCGTAGAGCGCCGACAGCGCGGCGGCCTCGCGGGTGACGTTGGAGCCCGCCTCGGAGACGTTCTGGTAGGCCGTCACGGCGATGAGGCCCAGCAGCAGCCCGTAGAACACGCAGAAGCAGGAGAGGATGTAGCCGACGATGTCGTTGGCGGCGCGGATGTTCCGCACGAGCGGCCGCAGGAAGGGGCGGACGAGGATCAGCCCGCTCCAGTAGACGCCCACGAACAGGGCGATCGACAGCAACGCCAGCCGGGCCGTCGGGATGTCGTAGATCCAGAACCAGTCGGTGCTCATGACGCGCGTGCCGGGGGGAAGACGGCGACGGCCGCCGCCTTGCGATGCTACCAACGCCCCGATGTCATTGCACTTCCTCGCCATCCAGGGCATAGATCGCCAGGTGCCGGCCGTCCGGACCGCGGAGTTCCTGCACCCGGAACGTGCCCGTCACGGCCACGGGCCGGACCGAGAAAGCGGCGGTTTTTCCGGGCAGCATCCGGACCACGACGCAGTCGTGGAGGGCGGCACCGGGACCGAAGCAGCACTCCATGTTGTCGCGGACGAGGACGAACTGGGTCAGTCCGGTCTGCTGGAAGCTCGGCAGGATGTAGCCACGGATCCGCACCCGGCCGTTCTCCAGCGCCGTCACCCGGGCGGGCAGGAGGTCCCGCGAGAAGGGATCCCCCTTCTGCATGTCGAGCTTGACGTCGTCGAACGAGATGTCCCGCGGGCCGGCGCCGCGGGGCGGCGCCGGCGCGGTGGGTGCCGCCGCCCCGGCCGCCGGTACGACGGCTGCCGGCACGACGGGAGTGTCCCGTGTCGCGGCGACCGGGTCGGTGGCGGCGGTCGCTGCGGGGGGAGCGGACGGCGGGCCGCAGCCGATCGCACCGCAGGCCGCGACGGCTCCCCACCACCAC
>Ga0214921_10006478_pt1 | contig 16014 bp, 14 predicted proteins | sample LL1505_MetaG_FD_177992 | JGI IMG/M metagenome (GOLD analysis project Ga0214921, IMG submission 177992) | Freshwater microbial communities from Lake Lanier, Atlanta, Georgia, United States - LL-1505 | ecosystem: Environmental > Aquatic > Freshwater > Lake | place: USA: Georgia | collected...
CGTGAGATGTTTCACAATAATTAATACCTAAATTAATTACAGTATTCCAAGACTTTTTTATAACCTGTAGTTGCATTGCATTCTATTTTTCTTCTAATACATTTTTCAATTTTCTTAGGTATTGTTTTGTAACTGATTTCAAATAATGCCTGAGGATAAATTGGGGCAAATAAAAACCTAGAGCGAACTTTAAAATTTTGGCATCAAAATTTACACAATATGTAAATTGGGTTACGCCGTTATTTAGATATTCTACCTCTCGTTGACTAACTTCCCAAAAAGGACTTCCTTCTATGGTTTCCATTTGAAAAAGCTTATTAGGCTGCAGACTTATAATCTGAAAAACCAATGGATGGTTGGGTTGTTTTTTTGAGAGTTTTGTATATTCAATGATTGAAGAGTTATTTAATAAAGGAAAGGTATCAATTTCTGTTTTTATTATTTCTGAACGCCATAATTTATCGTTGCGAACATCTGAAATGAAATTAAAAACATCAGATGTATTTTTTCTAATTTGAATACTACTAGAGAGATAAATTTTATTGTTAGTATAAGAGTAATTTACATAAAAATTATCGGAGCTATAAATCATTTTATTCGACTGCTTGAATGATGTGTTTTGGGCGATTATTTTTCTAGGAATTAATATTAACGAAACTATTACTAACAATTTAGAGAAGTAAATTGTAGTACTCGGTAAAATTTTATGAATATATATGTTGATATTAAATCTCAAGAACCTCGATAACAGATTTAGCAAATAGTTCAGCTCCTTTGCTATTTAAATGAATACCATCGATTGTAGTATGTAATTTTCTTAATTGACTCAGCCAATCGGCGCCCGAATTAAATAGTGTAAATAGTTTATCGGTATAAGTAACAGTCCAAAAGTTTTCAAATGAGTATTGTCTTTGATTTTTGCCAGATAAATACTGATTAACTTCTTTTGCCGCATCAGCAAGAAAGAGTTTTTCTTCTGCTACAATCTTTTTAATCTCAGCATTGAATTGATCACGAACTAAATTGTATTTATAATCTAATTTTTCATTACAGCAATTAAGCGTTACCAAAACAATATTAGCACTGCATATTGATTTCAAATCTATTATGTTCGACTTATAATATTCATAAAAATCAATTGAATTAGACTTCGCAATAATTCCTTTTTTCTCTTGAACCCAATAAGCAAATTCAAACATTTTTCCTTTTTCCAAAAAAGAAGGAAATACAGCATCAACTAATCCTCCTGCAAAAAAAATATAGTCGTAATCACTTGTTTTTTTCAAATGCTCAAACAATCTTAAAAAAACAAGATTTATAGTTTCACCATCTCTGCCAAGATTGGTTATTTCATAACTTGGAAATCTTTTCTGTACAATATCAACGTAGCTTACACCTAATCTTCCACGCGTTATACTATCGCCAACGAATAGTAATTTTAATTTAGATTTTTTCATAGAAAATAACAAGCTTGAATGACATATTTGACAATATGCTTAACACGTTTTTTAAACTGATTTTTTTTGAAGAGTGCTGAATGACTAAATACTTCTTTCATATAAATAAAATCAAACATATAAAATAGTATTGAAAAAGCAATATCATATTTGCAGCTTAATACACTTTTATATAAGAATCATTTAATTTAAAACAGCATACAAATTATTAATTTGTTACATCACCAAACCCCTGCAATACATGAATTAAACTAGTTTTACTCATCATGATATTTCTGATAGCTCATTAATAATGCGGAATAAATTATTTATCATTTCTAAATACAATTTTGCAGATTTTTACTCTTTACACCCTCACCCCAATCACACAAATATCATCCACTTGTTCAAAGCTTCCTTTCCATTCTATGTGCGCATTGTACAATGCTTCGCGCTGCTCATTCATGGGTAAGTCTTGTATGCTCAGAAGTAATTCTTTGAATTTCTTTTTTGAATATTTCTTGCCTTTGGGTCCTCCAAATTGGTCGGCGTAACCATCGGTAAATAAATAAATGGTATCACCTTTTTGCAGTTGGATGCTGTGATTAGTAAATGGTTTTGGATTGTCGAATTTGCCTATTGGTTGCTTGTCGGGTTTTACTTCGATTAGTTCTGTTTTTGTCTTGCTGAGGAACGAAGCATCTTGAGATTCTTCGCTGCGCTCAGAATGACATGCGCGAATTATCCAAAGTGGGTTATTCGCACCTGCCCATTGCAATTCGCCAGTGGTGGTGTTTAGACTTGCTAATGATGCATCCATTCCATCTTGAATTTCATCTCCTACCTCATTGTTTTTGCTTAAATCTTCTATTACCAATTCTGCAACTTTATCTAATATTTTAGCAGGCTCGGTTAGTCCAAATTCTTTTACAGCTTTGTTCAATGCATTGCTGCAAACAACAGATACCATTGCGCCAGGCACGCCGTGACCTGTGCAGTCGCAGGCAGCGAAGAGGATACTAGCCCCTCCTAAATCCTCCCCAAAAGGGAGGACTTTCCCACCACTTGCTTTATGCTCTCCTCTTGAGTTATGCAACTCCCTCCACTTTGGGGAGGGTTGGGGAGGGGCAAACCAATAAAAATCACCTGCTACAATGTCTTTGGGTAAGTAAAGAATAAATGAGTTTTCTAAGTATTGCGATACTATTTTTTGAGGAGGTAAAATGGTATTTTGGATGCGTTTGGCGTATTCTATGCTGTCGAGGATTTCGGTGTTTTTTTGTTCTACTATTTTCTTTTCATAAATAACTTCTGCTGTGCGTTCAATAACTTTTTGCTCCAAAACAATGTTCTGTTCTTGGAGTATTTTCTCATTTGCTTGAGTAAGAAATATAACTTCTGCCTGCTTAGCAATGTTATCAGTAAATGAATCCTTAATGATGTAGATAATTGTAATCAAGAAAGATATTGGAACTAAGTATATAGAAATGACTTTAGGAACTTCCCAATTATCGAATTCGGAAAAAAACAATAAAATAGGAGTAACAATTAGGAATTGTAAAACTCCGATGGCAATATATAAAGCTCTTCTTTTCTTATGTTTTAATGCAGAAACAATTTGAATTATTATTTCGACAATTAATATGAAAATGAAAAATGAAGGAGTAAATATCCTATCATTAAAGTTATCATACTCAATATTAAAGTAAGATATTAATATCCTAGAAATAAAAATAATTGGAAGTACTGAGGAATAATAAAAAATTCTTTTAGGGATTTTATTTGTAAAATACTGAAATAGAAAAGCTAAAAAAGAAAATATACCAATACATAAAACCAGCATTAACGCTATCGTCATAAACATTTCAGTTAAATTAAATCTAGCGGCAATAAAATTGATAAATGAGGCAAGTAATACAAAAAAACAAAATAAGCTGAACCAAAAGAATGACTTACTTCTTTCAACAATGATGTAAAACAGAAAGCTGATTATAAAAACACACAATAAAAAAAAACGAAATCCATCATTGATAAAGTATGTAATTGTATTGTATTCTTTTTCTTTAATTGCTTTAAGGTGATGATTGTAATCTTTCCATAAAAAAGGAGTGAACTCACCTATCCCATATCTATTATTTAAACCCCCAATTCTATATGTCTTAATCACTAAATCATGGAACCCTATTTTTCCGGTATTAAAAGGGAAAGGATATTTTTTTATTCTATCATTTTTAGATTCATTCTTGCTTATATCAAGACTTCCATAACTTGCAATTAACTTGTTGTCCCAATAAACATTAATTGGCTCTCTATTCGAATTTTCATATCCAATGGTCTTGTTAGCCATTGAGGAGTCAACATATACTCTAAACCAAAATTCAAAATAGGATGAATCTGTCATTTCTATTTTAGAAAGAACTTGAGAGTCATCCAATGAACAGATAAGAGTATCTGTTTTTAGATGTATAGTGGGAGAATTAAATGAACTGATGTGGTATTTATTCCCATAAAAATGAGAATTTTCAAACCCGAAATATTCATCAGAATCAAACTTATCTTTACTTAAATAGATGTTATTATTGATTGGTTGCTTGGTTGAATATGCTTGGTTTGCAATGCAAGCAAACAACATTAATATTAGTACTATCTTCTTCATATTTAATTTTTAATTTTTAATTCCCTACACCCTCACTCCTATCACACAAATATCATCTACTTTTTCAGTTCATACTTAGTAAATAAGAAAATAACAATTACTACTTGAAAAAAAACATGAGTATTGCTAAAAGCAAACACCAAGTTTGAAATTAAAGTAATTTACTTTAAATGAGGTATTTGTTATTGTTGTATTCGATGAACCAATATATGATGGTCCTTTATTGCTAATATGATCTGCAACTGTAGTGCCATCATATAAACCATTTACTTTCCCATTTTTAAAAGAAATGGAAATATATAATAATCGCAAACGCATAGCTAATCCAATTTCCTGCATTAAGGAAAAATTTATCTTATCATTAGAATCAAAACGTAATTGAGTAAAACATACATTTGCTGTAGCATCAATGGCAAGGCGTTTTTTAGGGCAATAAGAATATACAATTCCAGGACTTGTAGATGAAGAAGAAAAATAATTCTGATTACCCATAAGATTCACATCAAGTATTGTATAATTTATACCTAATTTTTGATTGGCTGGTAAAGGTAACCTTTTGAAATAAAAATAAAATCCTGTATAAAGGTTATAACCCGATTTTATTCCAAATCCGTCATATCCTTGATATGCGGCAGTTGTACTCTGTTTACGTGTCGAACCAAAAGTACCAGTTGGTATTGTTGAGCCCAAACTTAAATAATAGGAAAATCTTAGCATAGGAAACGACGTTTGTTCAGGAGAAATACGCAATGGCATTACTATTTTTCTGCCGTCTAAAACACTTGCAAATGAATTAATCTGGAAAGCTACCGCAAGTAATAGTATTGTATTTTTTTTCATCTTTTTCAAATAAATTTTAATAAACAATAATAAAATCGCCACTTGCTTTTATGCCAAAATCAGAACAGTTTGCTGCATTATATAATGTGCCTTCAAATGTTCCTATTAATGAGTAATTATCTGAAGAAGAAACAATAACTTTTACTTCGCCCACACAAACTGTGGATTGCCAAGTTTTGTTTGCAAACAATATTTTTGCATGTACTGTATGGCTCCCAAACTGCTTTGGAATACTATCTAATTCAATAACAGAGTTTCTGCTTGAGATATTTATTTTATTTGAAATTGTTGTTTGCTTTGCAGCAGTGTCATTACCGAATTCGTTAATAGTTTGTGATCCATCCTCACTATTAAAATAGTAGTTTATGAAACATTCAGGCTTAGGAATTTCAACATCAATGCTGCATTCACGTACTATGGTTCTTTCCTTATGTTTGTTACTGGCAGTAGCTTTTATGGTTATAAATTTACTCCAAAGAAACATTTCAAACGGCCAATTATTATAATACTTTGTTTTTTGTCCTACTTTTTGTATTGGTATTACAATGCTAAAAGTATCTAATGTACTGATAGTTTTAAAACCTTCTACTTCCCAATTAATGCTTTCAGCATTCTCATAAATCGGTATTATAGTAACTGTTGAATCTACCAATTTTACTTTAAAATCAATAAAGGGAGGCTTAGTACACGAACTTAAAAATATAGACAAGAGGATTAGTAAGAATAGAAATTTTTTAAGAATCATAATTGCTATTTTAGGTTAAAAAAAATTACATGCTATTGTTTTGAATCTAATTTATTATGACAAATCTATTTTTTTCTCATCAATCTCAAATCTTTCTAGACCCTCACCCCTATCACACAAATATCATCTACTTGTTCTTGTGTATTGCGCCATTGTTTGTGCGCATTGTACAATGCTTCGCGTTGTTCATTCATGGGTAAGTCTTGTATGCTCAAAAGTAATTCTTTGAATTTCTTTTTTGAATATTTCTTGTCTTTGGCTCCGCCAAATTGGTCGGCATAACCATCGGTAAATAAATAAATCTGGGTTCTTTTTTTGTTACCATAAAAGCATTTTTCAATTTATAAATCCAAATTTTAAAATAAAAATAAAACAAATTTCTCGAGTTCAAAATAAAAAACAAGCAAAAAAAAGCACTACCCAAAAGGTAATGCTTTTCTATTTTAATATTAAGAAATTTACTTAATTACTTTTTCTCTACTTGCTTTAACAGCTTCTGCTAATTTGCCAATTGATGCCTTAGTTAATTCATTTGTTTCTTTGAATGAAGAATATACTGATTTTAAATTTTCAAAATCTGGAATTAGATTGGCAAATGCCTCTTGCTCTTTAAACTGATTCATAACTGATAATAAATTATCTAAATGCGTTTTTTGCTCATAAATCTTATTATACAAAAATTCAGTTTTTGCATTACGGTCATAATTCAATAAACCTTGAAGGGCCAAATTTTGACTTTCAATCCAGCTACCACAAACAATAAGTGTAGCAACTTCTAAACGGTTATTTCCCTTAATATTATTGTATGATTCATAGTACACATCATCCGCAATTTTTACTAAAGTATCCTTATTACCTATTTTGCTTTCAAAATTAGAACCTGCTACTTTATCAAAACTTTCAAGTGCATTTATTGCTTCGGCTATTTTTCTTACGGTTTTAAACAACTTAATAACATCTTGCTTTTTATCATAAGCACTCAAATAACCAAGGTCAACAGAGTACACACCAAAGTTAAGTGCTTGTTTGCTTTCTGTAATGTAATTTTTTTCGTTGTTTAAATCGTTGAGTGATGCCTTATCGTATTTTACGCCTGCTTTGGCTATTTCATTAACCATATCAAGTGGCTTTGGGAAATTTGCCATCATCTTATCAAACTCAAACATTGTAAACTCCTCTTTTGCAGCAGTTGCAGAGTCTTTCGGTTTTTGCTCAAGATTAGTAGTTTCTGGAGCCTTGTTGCTGCCACATGATGATAATAAAATGGTAGCTACTGATACTGAAGTAATAATTATTTTCTTCATACAAATTTTAAATTTTTTCAAACGTAATTTTTTTTACCAAACGTTACAAATATTTTTAACAATTGATGAACATTTAATTTAGAATCCTATGATTCGCATTAACTGCCATTCTACTTTCATACAATGTTTCATACCAACCAAAATCCAAAATTTAATGTAAGTTAGCGCCCTGTTTTATGCGTGTATTGTTTATTTGTCCATATCCAATTGGTGAAGCGGCCAGCCAAAGGTTTCGCTTTGAACAGTACTTTGTTCACCTCACTCAAAAAAACATTCAATTTGATACCAAACCTTTTTTGAATGAGAAGGCTTGGAAAGTTTTGTATCGTCAAGGTCATATCATTCAAAAAATGATGTATATTCTAAGTGGATTGGTAAATCGTTTTTTGTTAATGTTTACGCTAAATAGATACGATTATGTTTTTATTCATCGCGAAGCAGCACCCATAGGTCCAGCAATCTTAGAATTCTTTATTGCAAAAGTATTTCAAAAGAAAATAATTTATGATTTTGACGATGCTATCTGGATTCCAAACTCAAGCGAAAGCAACAGCTTTTTTTCATTTCTAAAGTTTTATAAAAACACAAACTACATCTGCAAAATAGCTTACAAGGTATCATGCGGAAATGAATATTTGTGTTTGCACTCAAAAGAGTTTAATAATAATGTGGTTTATAATCCAACTACAATCGATACAGATAATCATCACAATATAATAAAAGAACAGATGCCCGAAAGCATCGTTATTGGCTGGACAGGTTCGCACAGCACCAATAGATATTTGGATGAAATGGTTCCAATCATTAAAAGACTAGAGGAAAAATATAACTTTAAATTTTGTGTGATAAGCGATAAAAATCCTGAACTTCCGCTAAAAAGTTTTGAATTTGTACAATGGACCAAACAAACAGAAATTACTGATTTGCTTAGACTAAATATTGGCATCATGCCTTTGCACGATGATAAATGGGCAAGTGGCAAATGTGGTTTTAAAGCCTTACAGTATATGGCTTTAGGAATTCCTGCATTGGTAAGTCCAGTAGGCGTTAATACAAAAATAGTAGATGATGGATTAAATGGTTTTATTTGCAAAACAGAAAACGATTGGTACAATAATTTAGAGAAATTATTAAGCAATCATCAGCTATTACAAACGCTTGCGGTGAATACGCGCAAGAAAATTGAAGACAATTATTCAGTAAAATCAAACAAAGAAAATTTTATACAATTATTTCAATAGATAATGAAAAATACAGCGTTAACAGCAGTGCACGAAAAGTTAGGAGCTAAAATGGTTCCGTTTGCAGGATTTAATATGCCTGTTACATACGAAGGGATAAATGCCGAACATGAAACAGTACGCAAAGGCGTTGGTGTGTTTGATGTGAGCCATATGGGCGAATTTATTTTGAAAGGTGCTGATGCCTTAGATTTGATACAGCGCGTTACAAGCAACGATGCAGCGGTATTAACCGATGGCAAAATTCAATACTCATGCTTGCCTAACGAAACTGGTGGCATAGTTGACGATTTATTGGTTTATAGAATGACGGCAGAAAGTTATATGTTGGTAGTAAATGCTTCGAACATTGACAAAGACTGGAATCATATTATGAAATACAACACAGCAAATGTGGAGATGCATAACATATCTGACAAAACTTCGTTGCTAGCGGTGCAAGGTCCAATGGCAGCAAAAGCACTGCAAAGCCTTACCGATATTGATTTAGCAGCAATGGTTTATTATACTTTCGAGAAAGGAAAATTTGCAGGCATAGACAATGTGCTAGTTTCGGCAACCGGATACACAGGTGCTGGAGGATTCGAAATTTATTTTGAAAACGAAAATGCCGAACATATTTGGAATGCAATTTTTGAAGCAGGTAAACCATACAACATACAACCAATTGGTTTGGCTGCGCGCGATACCTTGCGCTTAGAAATGGGTTTCTGCCTTTACGGTAATGACATTGATGATACCACTTCGCCAATTGAAGCTGGATTGGGTTGGATAACTAAATTTACGAAAACATTTACAAACTCCGAAGCAATTCAAAAACACAAAACCGATGGTGTTGCCAAGAAATTAGTTGGCTTTAAAATGGTTGACCGTGGTATTCCGCGCCACGATTACGAAGTAAAAAATGCCGAAGGAAAAGTGATTGGCAAAGTAACATCTGGCACTCAATCACCTTCTTTAAAAGAAGCTATTGGCATGGCTTACGTAGAAACAGCATTCAGTAAAGCTGGTTCAGAAATTTTTATTGCCGTACGCGATAAAAACCTAAAAGCAGTAGTTGAAAAAATTCCATTTTACAAAGCTTAAGAAAAAAATTAGCACATGATAAATTGCATAATACGTTTATCATGTGCTAAAATATACTCCTAAAATGAAAGGTATTTTATTGGTTCTTTTTCTTTTTACATTTAACCTAATATCGGCTGCTGAAGCTGATACAATCATTAATTTAAGAACTGGTGGACCTGAAAAAAGTTCAGTCCAAAAATCAGAAAGTGAATCGTATAAATATCATGTAGCATTATCAATTGATGTGTTTAATTTCCTAACATCCAAGGCATATGTAAGTGCAGAAGTTCCATTGTCGAAATTAAACTCAATTGTTGCCGCCTATGGAAACTATGTTTTTGAAGGAATTAACGTAACCAACACATCTACTAATATCAAATCAAAATATGAAAGAGAACAAGTATTTGGATTAGGAATTAGGCAATACCTTCCATATTTCGAAACCAAAGAAAAATCACCTTATTACCTGCAAGCACAATTTTTTACTGGCAATGCATTAAAGTTTAACAACGATTCTAAGTCAACCTACTACCCTGTACAATACAAAGCAGCAGCCTTAAACTTTGGCTATATAAGTATTAAACACCGGGGTTTGTTTTATGGCTTTGATGGAGGAATTGGTGTAGAAAAAGTTAATATTTCATACTTCTGGTACCGCATTGGTTTTGAAGCTGGCTTTGCGTTTTGAAAATTCTTTACGCTATACAAGGTACTGGCAACGGGCATATGAGCCGTGCACAAGTTTTTATTCCATTACTAAAACAGTATGGCAACGTAGATATTTTAATAAGTAGTCACGACCATGATATTACCCTCTCACACCCTGTAAAATTTAGAATAAACGGACTTGGCTTTACCTTCGGAAAAAATGGAGGAATCAATTATTGGAAATCATTTTGGCGTTTTAAACTGATTCGTTTTTTTATTGATATGTACCAATTTCCATTGAATGACTATGATGTTGTTATCAATGATTTTGAGCCACTAACAGCCTGGTTGTGCAAACTCAAAAAAAAGAAAATAGTATCCTTATCACATCACTCATCTTACCAAAGTAAATTGGCGCCACGCCCCATAAAAACTGATTGGTTCAATGAAAAAGTTTTAAAGTATCACTCACCTTGCAATGCCTATTACAGCTTCCATTTCAAAAGTTACGACGCAAATATTTTTACACCAATTATTCGTGATGAAATAACAAATGCCATTGTCAAAAATAATGGTAATATTTTGGTGTACCTTCCCTCCTACTCCAGCGAAAATTTAATTCCACTTTTCGAAAAAATTCAGAACAAAAGATTTGATATTTTTTGCAAACACACTTCAAAAAATTTTGCAGTTAAAAATATAGACGTTCATTGTATTTCGGAAAAAGAATACATCAACAAATTATTAAACTGCGAGGGAGTTATCTGCAACGCAGGTTTCGAAACACCTGCCGAAGCAATGTATTTAGGTAAAAAACTTTTGTGCGTCCCCATGAAAGGACAATACGAGCAACAATGTAATGCTGCTGCGCTAAAACAATTGGGCGTTTTAATTGTAGATAAATTAGACTCTAATTTTGATGGCATTGTGAAAAATTGGCTATTGAATTCAAATATTGTACAAGAAAAATATCCGAATCAAAACCAAGAAATAATTGATAAAGTAATTGCTGAATTCAAATTGAAATGATAGCTTTGAATTGAAATGAAAACAAAATATGTTCTTCTTTTTTGCCTTTTACTTAGTGTAAATACTTTTGCTCAGTTTCAAAATATACTTATTTCGAATGTCGCAACACCAAACGAACCAAGCATTTTTATCAATCCTAAAAATACAAATGAAATAGTTGCTGCTGCCAATCTTAAAAGTGTTTATGTGTCGCAAGATGCTGGATATACATGGGCACGCACATCTATGAATAGCAACTTTGGTGTGTGGGGCGACCCTTGCATTGTTGCCGATACAAGCGGAAAGTTTTACTTCTTTCATTTGTCAAATACAGGTGGCACCAATGGTTGGATTGACCGTATGGTTTGCCAAAGATTAGATAATATTGGTGGAGCATGGACAGCAGGTGTTGGTTTTGGTTTAAATGGGACTAAGGACCAAGACAAAGAATGGATTGCAGTAAACCATCTTAATAACGAACTATATGTAACCTGGACCCAGTTTGATGCTTATGGAAGCACGTTTACAAGCGACAGCAGCGTTATTCTTTTTTCAAAATCAAATGATGAAGGAAATACATGGAGTGCACCACTAAAAATCAATCAACTATCTGGCGATTGTGTAGACGAAGACAATACTACTGAAGGCGCTGTGCCAGCTGTTGGCCCTAATGGAGAAATTTATGTTGCTTGGGCAAATCATCAAAAAATATATTTCGATAAATCATTAGATGGTGGTACTACTTGGCTGCAAAACGATGTAGAAGTTGCAACTCAACCTGGCGGCTGGGACTTTGCAGTTAGCGGAACACAGCGCGCAAACGGAATGCCTATTAAGGTTTGTGACCATAGCGGTGGTGTAAATAATGGAACTATATATATTAATTGGAGCGACCAACGCAACGGTGCAAATAACACTGATATTTTTGTAAGCAAGTCCATTGATGGCGGAATTACATGGAGTAGCGCTGTAAAAGTAAACACTGACACAACACAACGTCAACAGTTTTTTACTTGGATGAGCATTGACCAAACAACAGGATATTTATATTTTGTTTTTTATGATAGAAGAAACTATACCGCAAATTCTGATAGTACAGATGTATTTCTTGCAGTTTCAAAAGATGGGGCAAACACATTTCAAAATATCAAAATCAGTAGTTCGGCATTTGTACCTTCGGCTCAAAGTTTTTTTGGCGATTACATAAATATTTCTTCTCACGGTGGCATGGTAAGGCCTATTTGGACCCGCATGGATAATGGCAATACTTCTGTTTATACTGCTATTATTGATTCGGTAATTTTAGATTTAAAATTAAAAAACGAACCTGTTTTTGAAATGGAAGATTGCAATTCGGTTTACTATGATTCTGCACCATTTATAGCCTACAAATTGCGGAAAAATGCTACCATTTCAATCATTCTTTATAATATGTTAGGAAATATTGTTGGCATAATAAAAAACAACGAACCAACACCTTATGGAAAATATGTTGAACGTATTGACAAAACAAAATATAGCCTCACAAACGGAGTTTATTTTTGTTTGATAAAAACAAACGATAAGGTGCAGGTAAAAAAAATTGTAATTGAATAAGTTATTTTTGTTTGTCTATATCCAAATAATAATCTTTTGTAAGTTCAATGTATTCTTTGGTATAGTGATGCCTGTCATCATTCTCAATAACTATTTCAGTCTCTTCTTGAATTTTTTGTTCAAAAGAATATTTCATCAACAAACGTTTTGGTTCTTTATCCGCTTTGGTTTTAATTCGCATACTTTGAACTAAGCACAAATTATTTTGTTTCGCCATATTCTTAAATATCTGTGCTTCAGCAAAAGGAAGAATGATATAAAAAACACCTTGGGGTTGAAGTAATTTACAAACACATTCAATCAAAATTTCAAAAGGTAATTCATCGGTATGTCTTGCGTTATTGCGCGAAATTTCTTTTGCCTTATATGCGTCAGTAAAATAAGGTGGATTAGTGATTATTAAATCAAATTGTTCGTTAATGGTTTTAGAAAATTCTTGTATTGATGAATGAAAAATTTGGATTCTATCTTTCCACAAAGTGTAATGAATATTTTCAATTGCTTGTTGATAGGAGTCAATATCAATATCAATTGCACAAATTTGTGCTTCACTTTTTTGTGCAATCATCAATGCTAATATTCCTGTACCAGTACCAATATCTAAAACTCTTTTTGCCTGAGTAGCATCAGCCCAAGCACCAAGCAAAACAGCATCAGTACCAACTTTCATAGCACATTTGTCTTGCTTTATTTCAAATTGCTTGAAAACAAAACTATTTGATGACATAAACTACTTTAGATTTTATTCTTCGCTAAATTTAGATGAATTTATTTTAATGGATGTCATTAAAATAAATTTAACAACACCAACAAATATATGTTCTTCTATTCTAATTTTCTTTTTTCGAGTTTGATTTAATATTCTCACTTAGCACATTACAAATATTACCAAGTTTTAATTGCATATAATTTCCTTTTGATTTTAAACTCAACTTATACAATTGCCACAATGCTTTTTTTTCATCTCCAAAAGCTAAAACAGTCATTTCTATTTTTTTTTCTTTACTGTTATTAATCAATAATTCATCTTTAGTTGTAAGCTTAAATTCGCCATCAGTAGCCAACACTATTTCATTGTTTCCATCTTTTATAAAATGTTTCTCGGCTAATGAATAAGCCAAGGCAATGCCTTTTCCGCCTGATGTTTGCCCCTTTGCTATTATCGCATCAATAACTTTAAAAATAGAATCTTGATTATCCGCATTAATGTTTTCAAAAAGCAAATTAGCTTCTGTATCGTAAGTAACAACGCTAATAAAATCAATATCTCTGAGTTGATTCAATAAGAATTTTATAGCAAACTTAAGGGATGGAAGTTTATTCGGTTCTTTCATAGACGCACTTTTATCAATTAAAAAAACAATCTGATTCGGAGCATACAATTTTCTTGAAAGTTTAGAATTATCATTCACTTCAACAGTAATTGCTGAATCAGGAGGTAAGCTTTTCGGCTCAACTTTTTTAGTAATTTGTTCAAAAACTTTAGTCAATGGCAATTTAACAAAACCATTATCATGCATTGCATTTACAGTAATTTGTGAACTTGAATAACCTTCAGCTTGTGCTTTTATTGTTGCAATACCTTGTAGTGTTTCAAAAGAAAACAAACCATCATCTAATGTTTCAACTTGTTTTGAATTACTCAACATATCTATATTAACTAATGCTCCTGCAATGCTTTTTTTTGTATCGGCATCTATTACGATACCATTTATTTGATTTGTAATTTCTGGTTTTAAGATTACGCCCGACTTTTTATTTTTAACTGCTGGATGGCAAGCTTGCAAAGCATCTACTGCAACATTTTTAATTTTACCTAAAATGGCTAAGGTTAATGGCTCATTGCAATTAGCAGAATGCACATAAATATTTTCAGAAAAGCTACCAGACTTTAAAACATTGTAATAAACAAGTAAAGAAGTACTATCGCCAACAACTAGTTTTTTGCGTTCAATTTGAATACTGCAATTTTTGGGTATATCTACCTTAAGTATGTAATTCTGTTTGCCTGTTGAATTATATATTTTAAACTCAAATAAAACTTGCAATGCACTTTCTACCAAACCAATATCTAACCTATTGCTCTCTGCAATAAGTTGCTGAGCATTGGCAATTGTGCCTAAAAAACAAAAAACACTAAGAAGAAAATATTTTTTCAATTATATAAATTGGTAAATTTTTTGATTGTGTGATTGTGAAAATAAAGAAACGATTTGACTTTTATTAAAAAAAAGTAAAAAAAAATTGCAATTAATAAAAATGCTAATATATTTGCATCGTAAAATTGACTTAAGAAGTTTTTTCATAGATAGGTTTTTGGTTCAAAAGGGCAACTCGAAAGAGTTGCCTTTTTGTTTTTAGCAAATCAACTACTAAGCATGATTGTTATAATAATTCCCTTTCGCTACTTTAAACATCCGAAGTTTATCCAAAAAATAAGTAAACTCATCATACCAATTGAATAAAATAATTAGGTTTGCTGTGTTAAATAAAGAATTTACAATGCAAGATAGTAATCAAGGTATTTTATGGGAAGTTTTCATACAAGCTTCTCCAGGAATTCCGCACAAACATGCTGGAAGTTTGCATGCACAAGATGCCGAAATGGCTTTATTAAGCGCACGTGATGTATACACGAGACGTAGTGAAGGAATGAACATTTGGGTTGTACCAGCTAATTCAATTACGGCCTCACTACCAGAAGATAGTGGTTCGTTTTTTGAACCATCAAACGATAAACCATATCGTCACCCTACCTTTTATAAAGTTCCTGAAGGAGTAAAATATCTATAAGTATGGCATCAAATAAAGATTTATTCGAGTACCTGCTAAGATTAGGCGACAATACATTAATTATTGGTCATCGCTTAAGCGAATGGTGCGGACATGGTCCTCAATTGGAAGAAGATATTGCCCTTATTAACGTATCGCTTGATTTAATTGGGCGCTCAAGGTCATGGTTAACATATGCCGGAGAGGTTGAAGGTGCAGGAAGAACAGAAGACGATTTAGCGTTTAAACGCGATGATGTTTTTTTTAGAAACAATCTTTTGTGCGAACAACCCAACGGTGATTTTGCCTCTACAATTTTACGTCAACTTTTTTTTGATGTATACACTTATTATCAATACACAGAATTGGTAAAAAGCAAAGACACAACTATTTCAGCAATTGCCGTTAAATCATTAAAAGAAATTGAATACCATGTAAGACACAGCCGCGATTGGACTTTAAGATTAGGCGATGGAACTGAAGAAAGCAACAAACGTATGCAAAGTGCAATAAACAACTTGTGGCGTTTTGTTGGTGATTTATTTGATATGGATGCTGTTGATGAGAACTTAATGGTTGAAGGTATTGCTTGTGATAACAATAAGATTAAAACACTTTGGGAAAAAACAATTTTTGAAATATTGGCCGAAGCAAATTTAAAAACTCCAGAAAAAGCCTTTTTTGCAAAAGGTAGTAGAGT
>Ga0214921_10006480_pt1 | contig 16011 bp, 11 predicted proteins | sample LL1505_MetaG_FD_177992 | JGI IMG/M metagenome (GOLD analysis project Ga0214921, IMG submission 177992) | Freshwater microbial communities from Lake Lanier, Atlanta, Georgia, United States - LL-1505 | ecosystem: Environmental > Aquatic > Freshwater > Lake | place: USA: Georgia | collected...
TAATATGGAACTTTGATGGTTCGAGCAGTTCAAGGAGGTGGTAATGGTGAGGTAGATGAGTTATTGCGCAAGATTGATGGCGTTGTTAGAAAAAACAATATGAATGGGGGTGGAAAGCAGGTGACGGGATATAGAAATATGCGAGGAGGTAATGGGGATTTTATTGAAGCACAAACTAAAATTAAAGAATTAGGAACAGAAATAGACAGACAAAATCGGGCATATGCTGAGTTGGTTAAAAAGTTTTCGGAAAATGTGAATGCTTTAATCGACCGACTTAAAGCAGAAAAAGAACAATTACAAAAGAAAAATATAGAAATCGATCAAGCAACCACAAAAATTAATCAATTACAACAAGAACTCGGCGCAAAAGGTGATAATGAAAATCAAGAACTCGCTCATCTTAGGGAACAACTTGAAACCCAACAAAAAGATCTTAACGCGCAAATTGCCAATCTTACGCAACAAATTACCGCGCTGAAAGACGAGGCAGTGAACGCAGCAGATAATATAAAACAAAACCCCGACATAACCGCACTCGAACAACGAACCGACAGCAACATCGCCAAAGCACTCGGAAAAGACGACGCCGCCGCCGCCGTATCTTCCATCGGCGGTTCTCGTCGCACTACCAGACGTCATTAACTCATATTTTTACAATCTCAATTATTATTCATAATTACACTAAAATTATAAATAACCATAATCATCTCATAACAATTTAATTTTTATTATTCATTATTATAATGAATAAATCTAAACCTAACACTGAATATAAAATAGCAGTTGATTCAGAATTGTCAGATGAAGAACTAAAACCACGTATAATATCTAGAAAACAAAAAAAAGAGAGAAAACAACGAATAATAACATCTTTATCAACAACTACAACAACTGAAGAGTTAGCATACCCAATACAATATTATTTTAATCCAGAATTATATCTAAATTTTTTGAATCAATGTTATTTGCCAAATGATAATAATAATATTTGTAAAAAATGGAATGATGGTATTAAAAAAAGTGACGCAATTAGATTAATTCCATTAGCAGAAGAGTTAAATTTGGAAAAGATTGAGATTGAGTTTGTTAGAAGAATTATTGATAGTTATAGGATTTTACAAGAGAGTTATTGTGAGAATATGAAAAAATATTTTTATCTTTTTGTTAATTTGGTTAGTGTTCTTAAACTTCGTGATGATGATGATAATATTATTGATGAACCAAATTTTGAACCAACAACAAATATTATTGATGAAAAATTTATAGAACTATTGTGTAAATACAAAGAACCATTTAAACGTGGTATGAAATTAATAAAACAGAATATAATAGATGTTAGCAAAAATATGAGAAAAATGTATGATTTATATGGGGTGGTTTATAGTATGTATGAGCAAAATTATAATGAGGAAGAAGAAAAAGAAGAAATAATGCCCAAACTAATTCTTGATGATGATATGGATGACAAATTAAACCAAATTATTGATTTGAAAAAAATATTTCCCAAAGCTGGATTTACACAGGATGGGGGAGGGGACAAGATCGAAAAAGTAATGAAGCATTTAGACGCGATTTCAAAATTGCGTGTTCCTAAATTACCGATATCTGATAATTCATATAAAGGGATTTTGGGGGTTGATGGTTCAGACTCAAAAACAATAAACATCAGCAAAATATCACATATAGATAATATTGATTACAATGAATTTGCCACTAAATTAGATGATAATCACGATAAATTTAACAATAAATATATTTCGAACTATCAAAATCTTATAATGATAGATACATTGGACAATATTATTAAAATTATGATTGCCAAAATTGATAAATCTGATATTATGTGGGTTACGAAACAAGAAGCACAAGAAGCACAAGAAGCACAAAAAGCACAAAAAACACGAGAAGCAAAACCAGCACAAGCAAAATCAGCATCAGCAAAATCAACATCAACAAAATCAGCATCAGCAAAACCAGCACAAGCAAAATCAACAAAATCAGCATCAGCAATATTAGCACAAGCAGACCCAGCACCAGAGGAAAAAAGAGACCCAATATTAATAGATCACGCTTATAATTTTAATGATAATATAAAAAACATCATCACAAAAATAGATAAAATAATCATATCACCAACACAATTTACCGATTTTAAGAAATTAATTGAAGACGCAATAAAAATAGATAATAAGTCGTATCACACTAAAATAATCACTCTCGAAAAAATCAAAGAAATTGGTGATTATGAAGAAACTAATCAAAAATTTGCTAAATTAACACATAATACAGTTTTTATTCTATTTGTGATATATCTATGTAAGCATATTATGACATTAGCAGGTGATAATGGTGGAGTAAAAATAAATGCTGAAAATTTGAATACTCAACCAACACATAAAAAATTTGTTAATATTATGTTAATACAAATTTATAAAATAATATATCAATAATATTAATATAAGGATGGATTACTCGGGTATTATCAATATTTGGTTGGATAATAATAAAGATTTTATAACAAGAAAATTAAAAAAATATAATAACAAATTATTAAAAGTTCAAAAAAGAACAACACAAATTAAAAAAATATTTTCTGATTTACGAACAATAGACCCAGTATTATACAAAAAAATACAATCAGGAGGACAGTATTTTAACGCTGTGTATAAAAAATTAGAATTAATGGATGAAGAAATTAAAAAAAGAGATATAAATGTTGGAGATTTAACTTCAAAAGTATTAGCATTAATAACAAAAATAAATAAACCCATTAATATTAATACATATTCTGATAATTTAGTAGCTACAGCAAATATTGTTTCACACAATCCAGGAACGCAACAATATAATATTCATAGACAATTACACAAAGTTCAACAAGAACAACCTCCAGAAAATATTAAAAAGGAAAATATTAAAAAGTATGAGATAATTATAAACGACCTATATGAGCACTATAAACAAATAAAAATTCCTAATAAAGATTATGATATTAAACAATTTACACACGCGGTTACTGAATTAATAACAAACTATTCAGGTCATACTAACGCACTCAATGCTGATTTAATTAAATTACGAGATATAAATACAAATTTACTAAGCATAACTATTCCTGATATCAAACCTGCTAACTTGAAAACAATAACTGAAGATGATCTTAAGAGAAGAATGTCTAAAATTTTACTTGTAAGCACAGAAGATAATTTTTTATATTCGCAAAGTGAGACACAAAAATTATCAACCCTCCGTCATAATATTTTTGAACAAGTAATGGATAATAATAAACGATTACAGTTACAAAATTTAGAAACTGAATATAACAAAGCAAAAGCATCCTTATCAGGTGGAATAAATTACTCAGAACTATTTAATACATTTTTATTATTACATACAGCAAAAAATAAATTACAAACTACATTTGGTGAATACAAACAAGAATGTGACAAATATATTGATAATTATAATAGTATTTATGCGTTTGTCACTTTTTTGATAACAAACATAATTAACAATATGTTAAAAGATAAAATAAGCAAATATAAATACCTTAATCGCAATATTATTGTATTATATAAAAAACGACTTGAAAAATTAAAAAATACTATTGAAAACGCAAATACTTCTGAATTATTAACAGTAAAGCACCAATATAGTTTTGTTATTAATTTTACTTTTGAGGTATTTAATTGGTTGTTGTCAAATGACCAAAATAAAATAACAGACACAAATTTTGTTGATGTTGAAAAATGCGAGGGTGATCTTAGAAGAGGATTATGGTATTTTGAATTTTTTAGACCAACATTAGATTATTTGTATAGTAAATACCAACAAAAAGTCAATTTATATGCGCGCATTAATAATATCTTAAAACCGGGGGAACAGATACGAACCCATCATTTCACAAAACAAGACGATGACATATTAAAATATTCAGGACAAGAAATGAAATTTAGTATGGTTTTTGACCAACCAAGTTTATTATCATTAAGTGATTCAATGTCATTGCCAAGTGATTTAGCACTAAAAAAATCGGTAATGTTATTAACAAGTGGTTATTCAGGAACGGGAAAAACATATACACTTTTTGGAAAAGACAAAACTGCTGGTATTTTACATGAGACATTAAAAAATATTTCTGGACTAAAACAATTATATTTTAGAGTTTTTGAAATTTATGGTCTTGCGGTTCCATATAGTTTTTATTTTGATAAGGGGATTGAGAATATTTCAAATAATATTTTCTGGCATAGCATAGATAATGACAACCATTCTAAAATAGATGAAGTAGTAATTGAAGCAAAAGATATAACAGATTTTCTGAAAAAAAAAATAAGTGATACATACAGTGTTAAAAACCCTCACTCACCTGTTGTCAGTGCTGCTGCTATTGATGATACTACAAATCATAAATGTTTCACGCAAATATTTGATATTGATAAGTTCTTTGATAACTTTAAAGATATAATAACAACCAAAATAGACAATAAGAGAAAATATAATAGTTATGATGGTAGTCTTCAAAAGGAAGACGAATCATTTGATCCACGTATATGTGCAACACCAAATAATTCTGAAAGTTCTCGGTCAATATTGGTTTATGATTTTCGCTTGATGATTAGTAATGATAATGAAAAAGAAAAGACAGATGAAGTAAAATTATTAGTAGTTGATATGCCTGGTAGAGAAAATATATATAAAACTTATGTGGAATCGTATGTTGATAATCCATATTTAAAAAAAGTTGCGTTCAACGATCTGAAACAACAAAAGAAAATAAAAATGATCTTGTCATTCATCAGTCTTCATCCATTATTTATGGGTTTTTTTAACGGTATAGAAGTATTAAATTGTTATAACAAATTATCAGAAGAAGAACGAGCATCTATATTCAACCATTATCAAAGAGACCCTACACAACGACCTAACGACAAGAAAAATATTTTATCTTATACAATAAATAATAAAGAAACTGAGAATACTCTAAGTGCGTGGTTTAGTAATAATGATAATTATGAAATAAACTTATTAAATACCAAAAAAGGATTTAATTATCTACTGGAAGAACAATATCAGAGTTTAATAGCATTATTTATAATGTATAACCTGATAATGTTGAATAAATTTGATATTATCAAAAAAATAATTAAAATAATTGTAGACAAGGAAATAAATGAATTAATAAACGGAATACAAAAACCCCCAACTGTGAAAGAATTAGAAACATTAAAACAAAACAATCTAATCACACGTGACTTCGCACTCCCACTTATACAACAGAAATCCACTCAAGACCTCACTGAACTAAAAAAACAACTGCGTTGTAATATAGCATTAAAAGCACAACAAGCGTGTTCTATAAATGAAAACGTGATGGCAACATATTTAACAGCACTAAAAAATATGACATCAAGTAAAAAGACGATATATGAAGAACAACCCAAAATTGATATAGATAAAGAAAGAAATGTATATAGAATACAAAGTCAATGTACTTCAAATATTGACTCATATCCAAATGATGAACGAAATAAAACATCCCAATTTGACTGGATACAAAAGATAAGGGAAATATATAAAGATATTAAATTTAATGACTATCTATTTGACCAACAAAGTGTAGTTAAACAATTCGCAAATAAAGAACCTAATAGCATTAATGAGATGCGAGTTAGTGATTTTAAAAATACATTTCGTATATATCCGCTTCGACAATGCGAACGTAGTACTTATTGGTATGATTTATTTGATACACATATAAAATTTTTATCAGAAAAATATTACAGTCCTAATAAAATATTTAATATCACGACACCAGTAATGAAAACAATTATTGAATCTATATTTATGCCAAATACAAGTGAGATAGTTCAAGCATCCGCACTAGCGCAAGCACCAGCGCAAGCACAAGAACAAATCCCAACCGAGACACCTTGGGAATGTAAAATAGTACATATTCTCGCAAATTTTCATGAATCAGTAAATTATGACTATACCGGACAGGAAGACTTACTTACCCAAATAAGAGAACTCGCTAATATTATTGGTTGAATCATAACAATTATTTTCTGAACATTTGTTTATAATTATTTTTATAATTATTATAATCACTAACCAAAAATATATTATACAATAATATATGGAAGATTTATATAATAATAAACTCAAAATAACACTTACTAATATCAATAATATTTTTAAAAAAACCATAAAAAAATTACAAAATGGAGGTTATTTTGAAACTGTCAAGAAAAAAATTACTGATACAAATATTGAATTTCCCAAAGAACAAACAAAACAATTACTCACAAAAATTACTAATTTAGATACTATTATAGATAAAATTATTAGTTTGTTGGGTAAAGATTTTGATTATGATAATATAGAAGCATTTAATAAGTATGTTTCTTCAATTAATAAATCACCCGCAACAAGTAATTATACTTTAAGAGATCATTGGAACGCCCATTTTTTTGATTTACCAGCAGAACAAAAAGATGCTGAAGATAATATTGTTGCTAATATTACTGTAATTGGGGATAATCTTACAGATAAACTATCTCTTATTAATATTAATTCAGATGAAATAGAAAAAATGATTAGCGATATTAATAAATTATTTGTAATAACAGATTTTAAGATATCGAACCACTTACCAAATTCTGTTTTAGTATTACACTCATCCTCAACAGAACAATTAGGTTCAGTGATATTTGTATCTGATCCGATTACGAATTGTTTTGAAACCCTTGATTTTGATCATTCTATAACATTTGGTCAAACTGGAAATCTAAATTTTCATATTCAAAAATATAATGAAGCATTGCCAAAAACTAAAGAAATTAAACATTTTTTTGGCGGTAATCCTCCTAATATCACAAAAGATGATGCTAATGAAATAAAAACAACAATACACAAAATTATGTCATATTTTGACAAATTACATTCCCAAAAAGAGTATATTACAAATAAACAAAAAAACATCGAACAATTAAATTTAGCATTTTTTAGATTAAAACATTATATTTTTTTTATTTTTTATATGCTAAATATGTCAGGTATTGGCAATAAAAAAATATATAAATTTGTTAATGAAGAAATAATTAAATATAATTACGATCAATTAACATTATTCTTGTCAAATCTTACGCCCTCAAATGAAACCTACTATTATTTTCATTATTATATTCTTGTCAAATTATGTAATTTTTTTTCGTTTTTGATTCAAAATATATTTAATATACCAAACCATAAAAATAAACATATTGAAATATCAAAATGTACTGGCATAATATTAGAAAATTTTATTCTTTTTAATTATTTTAAACATTATCTTGATGCTATATATGATGAGTATAAACCAATAATAGAAGAAGAATTAGAAGTAAAAAAAGACTTTACACCGATTGAAATACTTTCTGATAGTAAAATACTTACTGCTAAACCTACTGTTGGAAACTGGAAATGCCCAGTATGTCAAACTCTACTCAAGAATACAGTATTTGAGTGTTCTAAATGCTTATATAAAATATGTCAAGAATGTAATGTTGGTAATTTTGGTAAGGTTAATCAATGTGAAATAAACGTTTTTAAAAATCTTCTTGACCTTGATAAAATTCCAGAAAAATATAAAAGTATAAAATTACAACACCAAACAACAAAATATCCATACGATATACTATTTGCTATATTTACTCAAAATGGTTATACAATTACAAAAGATGAAACACCCTCAAATCTCTCACTAGTCTTATTTAATGAAATCAGAACTAATCACTGGACGGGTGCTAAATTTTTTGCTGGTAATTGGATGTATTATGATAATAATAACTCATTTAAAATTGGCGGACAACAACAATTTAAGGAATTTTTTAAAGATAAAAAGACAACCCATATGTGTTATATTTGTAAAAAAACACAACCATAACTATAATAATGCTCACTCCAGAATACCCTATCACCAAACCAACTCCCCATCCTCCAATTATGCCCCATCTTGAATATTTCTACGACCCACCTCAGTTTTATCACCTAAAAGAAAAACTAAAAATAAAATCTAACATAAACAATATTATGCGCACATATTGGAACAAAATAATAAGTAAATCACCATTTTTCAAATATTACTCATTATGTTGCTACAAAATATTAACTATCTATGGGGGAAATAATTCTATTATAATAATTGATGACAAAATAAAACAATATTTTGATGAAATTATAAAAAGTTATAATTACATTACTTATTTTTATTCAAATATTATTACAAAAACTAAAAACAAAGAAATCATATTTGATTTGACATATTTTGACGATTGTGAAACTTTTTATAATTATATGATGATGTTAAAAAATAATTTATTTGAATACAAAAAAAATATTATTAAATTAAGTGAATGAGTTTTGCGTTAGGATATAATTTACTAGCATAATAAAAAAACATTGGATAAATATATGCTTTCTTTTTATTTAAATCTTCTGTATAATCATTAAAAAAATGCCAAAATCCTGCTTTCTTAAAATTATACCCAGTTTGTTCTTCTTCTGAAATATCAACACCTGTAATTATGTTATATTTATAGGTTTCAAGTGTATGTGAATAATGTTGCGTTATATACACAAGTGTTTTAGGATGATACCGGCAATATACACTTTCATTCTTAAAATTAGCACTATTTGTATAATAATTTTTATTAAAAATACTTTCTTTAAATTCCTTATCAGAAAGTATAATAAATGTTGGGTCTGTAACTATTGTGAGACTATCTTTTAGTGTCATTATTTTGACTTGATGTCTTTTTACTTGTGATTTTATATTTTTTTTATTTCCGTGTTCATCACGATGTCCAGTATATGGCAAATCCATAAAAAAATCATCATCAGTATCAAGATTGCGAATAAACAATCTATCATTAACAACATTTAATATTTTTATTCGCCCCTTATAAATCATTGAACGTAAAGTTATAGGGCATACTAATAATGAATTGGTGTAAATTTGTCCGTCTTTTGGAGATGTAAAATCAAAATAAAGCACTGGATATGTAATCATAATGTCAAGTGATACTATATGCCATTTTAAACCATTCGAAAAACATACTATAATATCATTAATGCTAAAATTATTATCATTATCATTTGAAACTATTTTATAATCAGTTTTATCTAAAATATTATTTTTAAGATTGTTTAATTGCGTGTCATTCATTTTATATATACAATATAAAAAATTGAAAATGTGTATATTTTAATCTAATATCCTAAGTATTACCAATAACATAAAATGAGCGACCACGAATATGATGAATTTAATGAATTCAATGAATTTGACACTATAAATGTTGATAATGATATTTTAATTAAAAAAGCATCGGAAGAATGTGAATATTGTGATGTAAAAGATATGGCATTTGAATGTTTGCCAATTGAAATGTCCCAAAATAAATTCATCAAAAGATTAGATATGTCAGATTCTTGTGTTGTGTCATTAATTAATTTGCCACCTAATTTAGAAATATTAATAGCAGAAAATAATGATATTACTGAGATTGATGACAGTATTTTGCCAAAATCTTTGAAACTAATAAATGTAAAAAATAATTCTGTTACAAAAATTAATTTACTGAATAGTCATAATTTAGTAAAATTATTGTGTGATAATAATCCTATTAAAACATTTGAGTTGCCAATAACATTAAAAATATGTGTTATATCATCTCAGGAACTCAATATGAAACATTTTGAAAATATGAATGAATTACAAATACTAAAAATATCAAAGTCAAATATTTATAATTTAGAACTAATAAATCCAAACATTAAGCAACTATTAATACACCGTTCTCATATTAAATGTGATTTGCCAAAATTTAGTCCAGATTTATATAAACTTGAAATTATTAACAGTAATATATCTGGGATGTTAGACAAATTTGAGTTTCCCAAAAATTTGATTTCACTAAATCTCAGTGATAATAAATTATCTGGCACATTTGTTGTTCCGCCATCTGTTATTGATTTGGATATTTCTGACAATGATATAACCAAATTAGAAAACATTCAAAATCTCCAAAAATTAAACATCGCAAATAATGAAAACATTGATATGACAGACGCGCAACTGGCAATTATTCAACAAAATCAATGTAATTTTATACATAATAATGGCAAATATCATAAAGAAGAAGAATATACACAACGACAACAAGAAATACATGAAATGATGATGAGACATCGACAAATACTTGCTATGACTTCCAGAAATAGTGACAGTTTTAGACCATCAACCACAAATAAGATAGAAATTAAAAAGTTTTGTTCTGTGTGATTATAAAGTATAAAAAATAAAATAATTATTTATTATGTTTTCATTTTATAATTTTTATTTATTGAGTATTATGACATCATTATCCTTTTTATGGTGTAATCTTAATCACGCCGACCGAATATCAATGAGACTAAAAGCAAATGTTTTTGGAAAATATATTTTTTCTCAAATAAGTAAATATATTGATAATGTTTATTTTAAAGAATACTTTGCTTCTCCATTTTGTCTAATTTTTGATATGTGTATTGGTCTTTTAGAAGGTATGTCTAATTATGAACCATTATTTGTTTATGAAAAATTACATAATGAGAAAGAAACACAAACGCATATAGAAGAATGTATAAATGAGAATGTTAGTGAAAATGTAAAAGAAAATATAAGTGAAAATAAAAATGAAAGTGAAAATGAAAGTGAAAATGAAAGTGAAAGTAAAAATGAAAATGAAAGTGAAAGTGAAAATGAAAATGTAAGTGAAAGTGATAATGTAAGTGAAAATGTAAGTGAAAATGTAAAAGAGAATGTAAGTGAGAATGTAAAAGAAAATGTAAGTGAAAATGTAAGTGAGAATATAAAAGAAAATGTAAATGAGAATGTAAAAGAGAATGTAAGTGAGAATGTAAAAGAAAATGTAAATGAGAATGTAAATGAGAATGTAAATGAGAATGTAAGTAAGAATGTAAAAGTAAAAGAAAATATAAAAGATATTGTAAAAGAAAATGTAAAAGAAAATATTAGTGACAATGATAGTGGAAATGATAGTGAAAATGATAATAGTGAAAATAGTTATGATGAAACACAAAAGCAAACATATGAAGAACCAGCTGGCGTTAGACTTGTGAAAAGGAATAATAGTGTCAAAATGTATAAGATAAATGATGAAGAAAATAAAAGCGAAGAATTTGAACCACAAACTGTCAAACTAGTCAGGAAAAAATATAATAATTAAAATTTTTTATATGTATGTATGCTAAATATATTGAAAAGATAATTTATTATTAATTATACATTCATAACCATATAACATTTTGCAGTACATTCTACATCACATAACGCATTATGATATTCAATAACTGTATCACTAAACATTTCTTCATACATTGTTTTTAGTTTTATTCTTTTTTTATACATATTCATTGTGTCTTTTATACTTATTTCATCAAAAGGATTATATGATAGTTCAATATTATATTTCTCGATGTTTTTATTTAGTTTGCTAATATCTGTCATAATATTATGTCCTACTAATATTTTTACTTGTGCCAAATCATTGTATAGTTCTTGTATAATATCATTAAATTCATAACCTTTTTTCACTAAAATATCATTTGTTATGTTTGTTAATAATGATGCTCTTTGGTCTATTATTCTATTTTTTACATATTTATTAACTCTTTTTAGTTCTTTATTATTATTATCAAACATAATATACGCAATTTGAACTATATCATTATTACAAGTATTATTTTCAACATCCATAACAATATAACCGTTTCGTTCTTGATATTTATTTATTTTGATAATATTTTTTTTTACATCAGGTTTTTGATTTATATGGTTCTTAATATTTTTTAGCATCATTGTAATATCAATATTCTCATTATATGTTTCTCTTTTGCCTTCAATATTATCTTTTATTATTGTTTCTACAAAAGTTAGTAATCTGGTATATTCATAATTATGTATATTTATTTCATAATACTTTCCTGTGACAATATTCATTATTGCTACTTTGTCTATTTCAATATCAACATTATTAGATTTACACAAAGAATAATATAATAATAATTGTATTAACCATTCTAATTTAAAATCAGACTCGCTACATTTTATATCTACCAAGCAATTATCAGTTATATTGACATAATCTAATTCACCAACAAGACAAATAGGAGTTTTATTTATTTTGTATAAATGCTTCATTGTTATTTTACATTTTATTTTCTTGTGTTTTAGTTTCATAGCATAATCATTTAATCTTTCTATTATTTCTTCATTCTCATCAAATAATTGTTTAATATTTCTGTATATCAGTCTGCGTCGTTCGCCATAAAACTTTTGACATAAACTAATTGTGTAAATATCATCAAGTATCTCATTATTTTGTAATTTGCTATTTATATAATTTGTGTATGCTTCTTTTACTTTCTTAATTATAAATTCTGGATATGTGCTATCATTTGAACCAAAATTAAATGAAAATATATTATTTAATTTTTTATTAATTTCTTTATCATTATTATCATTTTTACAAATATATGTATATAATTCTTTATTTTCTTCTTCATTCTTATTTAATATTGTTTCTGTATAAATGTCTCTTATTTCTTCCTTATTATTTATGTTTAATTGCCTTGTCAAATATATATCACAATAAATACCAAAATCAGACTCAAAATTATTATTCTTGATATTCTCACATACTGGTATTTTTTTTTCAAAAATATTTATTGTGTGTAATTCAAATTCTGGGATTATTTTTTGTTCTCTCATTTGTTCTATCATTTTCCCATTTAGTAATTCAATTATCTTTGTTACTGAATAAGTTGTGATTGTTTTATTTTTATCATCACGAAAAAAATAATTCTCATTAACATTTTCACGATTTGTTTCATCAATATTGTCTAATATTTCTTCAATAAATCTTGACAATGGCAATTCATTAATATTAGCACAAAAATGTAAATATGTTCTTGCTCTTGTAATTGCTACATAAAATAATCTTCTTTCTTCTTCAATATATTTCAGTCCATTATTAAGATGTGTAGGAAAATGAGAATCGCATAAACCTATTAAAAAACATACTTCCCATTCAAGTCCTTTTGTTCGATGTATTGTTGATAAAACAATTTTATTCTCTTGTATTATTTGTTTATAGTCAGTTGAATTTGGTTCTGTTATCAAACTAACATAAGGCAATTGTTCTTTTTCTAATATTGTCTCAATTTCTTTTAGTGGGTGTGTATTTCTTGCTAAAATTGCTATTTGCCCATATGAAAATTTTAATGTATCAACATAATATTTTATTTTTTCTATTATTTTATTTATTTTTTCTTTTGATGATTTTGCTATTGACAAATAAATATTATTAATTTTGTCGTGCTGTCTATGTGCTATCATTTGTTTGTCTATTCTTTCTGTATTATGACTTATAGATTTATTTGCTAAATCACATATGAATTTAGTGCTTCTATAATTTTTTGTTATTTTGTATGTTAACGTGTTTGGCACAAGTTTATCAAAATTTATGATAAAATAATTTGAACTACCTCTAAAAGCATATATATTTTGACTATCATCTGCTATCACTGTTAAATAACACTTATTTGCTACAAAATATCTCAATATTTCAAATTGTTCCTCATTCATATCTTGCGCTTCATCAAAAAATACATATTCATAATTACTACAAATTTCACTCGCATATTGCTTCATTATTGACAAACCATTATTACATAATTCTGTTAATGAATAAAATGTATTCATTTTATTAGTATCCATAAAATCTTTTTGTAATTTATGACAAAACGCATCTATTGTTTTTATTTCTAATTTTATGTCAAATCCTACCATATTATTGAGTGCTTTTATTAGATTATTCTTTGCTTCAACATTAAATGTCAACACTAATATTTTATTAGGCAATACAAAATTATCTAATAAATATTTTACACGTGCTGTTATTGTTGTTGTTTTTCCACATCCTGCTGATGCTATAACTCTAATATTATGATTTATTGGGGCGTGTATTATTTCTTTTTGTTCATCGTCTGGGATTATCTCTTTATTTCCAACAATATATTTATTTTTTGAGTAATTAGCAAGATTTTCATTTAATGTTTCAATATATTTTTTAGTCATTGATGAAATACCCCCATTTATAAAGACTGCTAATTTTTTTAGTTCAGGATTTTCTTTCATTTTTATTAATGTTAATTTATCTTGGGTTAGTGAATTAATATATGAATTAATTATGTCATAAAGTGCCATTATGAACTTTTATTTATAATCTAATAAAATATTTGTTAGATTAGAATTAATTATAAAACTTTATTTTGTGTTTGGGTGGTGAATAAATATGAAGACTACAACTAATGTCATAATTATTTTTTATTTTGTGTAAAACTTCATTACTTTCAATATATGTTATAGCATCTTTATTTAATAATGTTTCGTTGATTTTAGATAAATCTTTGTCATAAGTTATTTCAGTTAAATTTCCTATTAATATTTTCATTAAACAACCATTTTCGGGATGGTCGTGTATTTTGCTTTCTTGTTGTGGCGACCATGTAATTATCACTATTTCTATATATTTATTTATAAAAACTACTTTTCTATAATATGTTGTATCATCAATGAAACTATGTTCGTGCCAATCAGTTGAATTATAAGAAGATAAAATATCATTTAATTCTATAAGTTTATATCCATTTACTAATTTTTCAGTTATTATATTACCTAATTGAAATAGAGAGAGCATATATTTATCATTGTAAAAAATAACTTATATTTTACTATATTATAAATAATTATGAAAAAAATAATCTTGCTAATCTTGCTATTAATATTGGCATTTTGTGTTTTGATAACATATAAAAATAAATTTAAAAATGAACTTGACAATGACACAAAAGAAGAATTTATTAGTATTACTAATAATACAGACAATAATGAAAAATGTAGTTTAGCAAGTTGTGGAAATACAAAATTACATCCAATATTAGACCCAAAATATAATATGAGGGAGGCGTCTAAACAATGTCTATTATTAGAAGACCATCTAAACAATACCAAAAAGAGATGTTATGATTGTATAAGAAAACATTTTTTAGTTATTGACGGTTTATTAGAGGAAGCAATTAGTTTAGAAAAAAATAATGATAAACGAACATATTACAGAGATTTACATTCTAACTGGATAAAATTTGAAAAGAAATTTTCAAAAAATCCAAACAATTCTGAAAATCTTGATGACATTTCAAAAGAAATTAGAACATTTAGAAAACCATTAGTTGAAAAATATTTTGATGAAGTAAGTAATTATGAAGATTAATTTTTCTTTTTGATTTATAAATGGTTAAAAAATATAAATCTGGTTTTGGTATGTTGGGTAAATTAAAAATATTTGACAATACATTATCAAATAATTTTGACACAAATGCTAGAAATAAAATAAAAGAAAAATTTGGAGATTTTATTATTGACAATCCTAATATTTATGGTGAAGATATGGTTGTTGTTAATAAAAAAATACCCTTTAAATTTATAGAATTACAAGTTTATGGTAAATGGAAAGACAAGTTTCCTGCTACAATGCCATATATTTATGAACGCAAACTTAAATTCTCCAAAAAAACATTATTTATTTGTTTCAATAATAATTACACACAAGTTATTATATTTTCTCGCACTGTTGTTATTGACAAAAAAGAAAGACTAAATAAATATGATCGCGAATTTGTTTATTATGTTCCTTGGGGTCGCACTCTTGACATTCCATTTGAAAAATTAAGTATTGATTGTATTCGTCGTTATGCTGGTATATTTGATAGTGATGATGAGGAAGAAGAAAAGAATGAAAATGAAAATGAAAATGAAAATGAAAATGAAAATGAAAATGAAAATGAAAATGAAAATGAAAATGAAAATGAAAATGAAAATGAAAATGAAAATGAAAATGA
>Ga0214921_10006481_pt1 | contig 16003 bp, 14 predicted proteins | sample LL1505_MetaG_FD_177992 | JGI IMG/M metagenome (GOLD analysis project Ga0214921, IMG submission 177992) | Freshwater microbial communities from Lake Lanier, Atlanta, Georgia, United States - LL-1505 | ecosystem: Environmental > Aquatic > Freshwater > Lake | place: USA: Georgia | collected...
CTGGCGTTGACTATGCCTATAACGCTGAATACGTCTTTGATCCCGATGTTCTAGACCGTTACGACATCGTCGGCTTCGATCCCCGCGGCGTAGACCGCAGCGCACCAATTAAATGCCTCGACAATAAAGAGACCGACGCCAGTTACGCATCCGATGCTAAACCCGATACCGAAGAAGAACTACAAAAAGCGTTAGCTGATTCCAAAGACTTCATCGATAAATGCCAGAGCGCCAACCCATATTTAAACCATTACTCAACCGCCGAATCCGCCCGCGATATGGACATCCTGCGCGCAGCTCTTGGCGATAAGAAAATCAATTACTTCGGCAAGTCCTATGGCACATACCTCGGCACTCTTTATGCACAATTCTTCCCCGACAAAGTCGGCCGCATGGTTCTAGATGGCGCACTAGATCCAAATATTTCAATCCTCGAACAAAACATTTCACAAGCTAAAGGCTTCGATGATGCGCTAGATGCCTTCTTAGCAGATTGTGCAAAACAAGATGACTGTCCGTTACCAAAGAATAAACAAGAAGCAACCGCCAAGATAATTTCCATCTTCACATCAGCTGCAACAACTCCGCTACCACGCAAAACAAAAGTACAAAACGACGACCGCACAGCAACCGAATCACTAATCGTCCTTGGCACAGCATCAGCACTTTACGATGATGTCGATGGTTGGCCCAAACTGCGCATCGCATTTCTTGAAGGCCAACAAGGCCACGGAGATACTTTCCTAGACCTTGCCGATCAATACACCGGCCGATCTTCAGATGGAACCTACGGTTCCAACGAACTTGATTCCGGCGCCATCATCGACTGCCTTGATTGGCCCGACACCCGCAGCATCGAAAAAACAAAATCAGATGCCCAAAGATTTAGCGATGTTGCCCCAATCTTTGGTCCATACCTTGCCTACACAAATATCGCCTGCAAATATTTAACCCCGCCAACCAAAGACAAACTCACCCGCACCACAAACAAGATAACTTCAATCAAGACCGCACCAATCATCGTCATCGGCACTACCCGCGACCCAGCAACACCATATAACTGGGCCGTTGGCCTCAATAAAATCTTCACCTCATCCAAACTCATCTCACTCAACGCTGATGGCCACACCGGCCAAGGTCGTGGCAGCGCCTGCGTTGATAACGCAGTAGATATCTACTTATTGCAGGGCAAAAGTCCGACAAAAAACCTTTCCTGCCAGCTTTAATACCGCTCAATATTTGGTAAAGAGCACCCCTTTCTATGGTGCAAAATAACTCCATGCGCTTAGACCATGTCTCATACGTAACTTCCCATGATCAACTAGCCGACACAGTGCAACGCCTGGGTTCACGCCTAGGAACAACATTTGTTGATGGCGGTATCCACCCACGTTTTGGAACACGTAACTTCACAGCCCCACTTCTTGATGGAAAATACATCGAAGTTGTTTGCCCGCTCGATCACCCAGCAACAGAACAAACACCTTGGGGCAAGGCAGTGTCAAAGAAAGCACAAGAAGGCGGCGGATGGCTTACTTGGGTATTTAGCACCGAAGATATTTCACCGATTGAAGAAAAGTTCGGCCGCCAAGCAGTCGATGGCCACCGCACACGCCCCGATGGAACAGACTTGAAGTGGAAGCAAATTGGAGTAAAAGAGATTGAAGAATCTCGTGAGCTTCCATTCTTTATCCAATGGCTAACCGAAGATCATCCATCAAAGGACGGATCAACCGTTGCAAAGATTGAAAAGATTGTTATTGCCGACAAAGATCAACTTTCTGATTCCTGGTTCAAGACCGAAATCCTCAATGGTCTAGATAAAGTTGCAATAGATTGGGTAGACCCATCAACCCAAGATGGCGAAACCGGAATAGTTTCCGTTCACCTGAGCACGCCAAGTGGCGCGGTTGTGTTGGATTAATTCTACAAACTTGGGTCGGAAGTCAGGCGGCATCATTCGAGCGCAAGTTAGCGAATTTTTAGAACCTAGATTCACGTGAGAGAACAAAAAATCAATCAGATTTTCTATCCCAACGCTCCCATACGAAGGGGTAACAAAAAAATTCATCATAGTTTTCGCTCAGAGTTTTTCTAATTTCAGCCCTTTGCAACTCAGAATCCTCAACAAAATCATGGAACTGAATAATTAGCGTTCGAATCGACTTTGCATGATGCGAAGCAAGTAATCTTTTTAAAACTCTAAATTCAGAACCCTCAATATTGATTTCGATTATTTTCGGAATCTGATCGAAGGAATCGAGTAAATTAACGACATCTGTGCAATTTACGATTTCTGAACTTCCACCGTTCTTGTAAAATGAAGTTCCATCATCTGAAAGTTCTATTCGAATTGATTCATCGCGATCTGAAACCCCTATGGGCAAAATCTGTACTTTTACATCATTTTTAAATCTACCAGAGAGATGCTTTTGATATTCAGATACGGGTTCTAAGCCAACAATGCTCACATCAAACCTAGTTCTATAATCGTAGATTGAGTCCCCTAAGTACGCTCCAAATACGCAAACAAGATCTTGGGAAGATAAAGTTAAATCTCGAAATAGAATCTCTTTCCAACCGTCCAGTCGAAACAGAGCAATGGCAGATAAATTCTCACGACTAATAAATTCAATAAGGCCAAGTTCACTTTTGGAAGGTGCAATAAATTTAACAACCGGGATAAGGATTCTGCGGCGTAGCCTTGTTAACATGAATCAACCCCCTTGGCCTAGAAAGTCCCCAAAAATACAAGTGCACTAAACTGCGTGACGAACCTTACCCGAGCCTAAACCAATCTAAAACTGTTTTACCACAATTTATGCCCTGCCAAAATTTTTTGAAAAAATGGCAAAATCACGAGTATTTGAAAATTCCTCGCAACCCATTAATCAATTTTTTCAGATTTCTATCCATTTTGAAATACAATACAAACTGAAAACAAACCTTATGGAATTTTGTGTAGTCACCGCTAAATCTTCTGAGGTATTTCGGCAAGATTTGAAGACTATCAATTGGAAATGACCCATGCCAAGGCAAGTCTACTGTGGAGCGATTTGATAAAATACTTCCGTCATAGCCATAAAAAAAGTATTGAGGGTCATTTCCATTTGGAATCAAATCATTAAGAGTTGGCAGTGACTCAACGACTGTACTCACCAAATCATTTCGAACTAATAGCAAATTGCAAGTGGTTGCGGAAACAAGGCTATAACCCATCAGCTGACCTAGATTCGCTATAGCTCGTGGGCTTGAACCATGTTTAATTTTTGGGTTGAATTCCTGAAAAAAAATCACATCATTAGGAATGCTCGGATTGTATTCGATGCAAATTAACTTTGGTTTGTAGCGCTTTAGATTTTTAAAAATCCAGTAGTCCATACCGTCGATATCTATCGATAAGAAATCAAAATCAACAGGAATTTCAGTATTATTTAAAATATTGTCCAGCGATGTTTCTCCGGTTGCGGTAACAAATGAGCAAATCTTAATTATGGTGTCTTCAGGAAAATTTAGATTTAGATCTTTGAGTCTCGATTCGTCGCCTTCAATTAAAACAGCTCTGAAATCTTCCTCCAAAATAAGTCGGGCTGTATTTGAAAAGTGCAAACCATCCCATGCGCCGAATTCACAACACCAATTATTGAGTTGGGTTGACAAGGAAATCCGTTTGAGGATTTCCTTAATCACCCCATCCTCACCATTCTGCGAAAATTTGTTAAAGCGGAAATTTTCTAGAGCGTTCATTTCTTAAGTATACTAAAGAAAATTGACGTATTCCATTGATTGACAAGACGCCCCATACCTAAGCTTGATAATTTTTAGATGTAATCCTTTCATGTTCATAGTTGCTCCCAACGAATTCTTACTACTTAGCATTCCGATACACAAAATTTTTTACTTATTCAAGAAAAGTAATTCTTAAATCTCAACAAAGTACTTGATATTTTTTAGTATCTAGAATCAATTAGTGACCTAAGATAGGTGTAATAGCTACTTTTGTCCCTTCCTGAAGAAAGCAATTCGCCATCGCTAATCCAGTTATTTCTCCAAGCAATCTCTTCGAGGCAAGCAATTTTAAAGCCTTGCCTCTCCTCAATAATTTTGACATAAGAAGCAGCAGCCAAAAGCCTTAAATTGGCAGTTAGGGTTAAATGAAACTATTAGTCACTGGTGGCGCTGGGTTCATCGGATCAAATTTCATTAAAAGACAGATTATTCAGAATCCGCTTGGCGTTGTGAATATTTGCGTACTGGATAAATTAACCTACGCGGGAAATCTTAATAATTTTACCAAATCAGAACTTCAACAATTTGAGTTGGTACAAGGAGACATTCGTGATGCCTCTCTCGTTGAAAAATTGATGAAAGATGCAGATATTGTTGTAAATTTTGCTGCGGAATCTCATGTGGATCGTTCAATTACTAATGCATCTGAATTTGTCCAAACAAATATTCTAGGAACGCAAGTGCTGCTTGAAAACAGCGTGAAGTTTGAGGTTCAAAAATTTGTGCAAGTATCGACGGATGAAGTTTACGGATCTATCGACGACGGAAGCTGGGATGAAGATTGCAAATTACTACCAAACTCTCCATATTCGGCGTCCAAGGCTGGGGCTGATTTGTTAGTAAGGTCTTATAACCAAACATTTGGATTGAATACAAATATAACTAGATGCAGTAACAACTATGGGCCTTATCGGTATCCGGAGAAAGCCATACCTCTATTTATCACAAATCTCCTACAAGATAAAGAAATTCCTGTGTACGGAACAGGATCAAATGTTCGTGATTGGTTACACGTTAGTGATCACTGCCGAGGTATTGAATTAGTAATTAAACGTGGGCGCAAAGGTGAAATCTATAATATTGGTGGAGGAACAGAAGTAACCAATATTCAGCTTGCTAAAAAAATTGTGTCACTTTTGCAAAAAGATTCCTCCAAAATAGAATTTGTGAAAGATAGGCTTGGGCACGATAAGAGATATTCAGTAGATACTGGGAAAATCTCCAGAGAATTAGGCTTCCTGCCAGAGGTCGACTTCGAAGACGGTCTGCTGGATACAGTCAAATTTTATGAAAGTAATCCAGAATGGTGGAAGTCCATAGTAAATAAATATTAAAAAATAAATAGAAACAAAATTCAATTGGTTTTATCTGATAATACAACACAACACAAACAAAATAACCCAAATTCGTTCCCGGTAAGCGGCTATCCTTTCATCCTATTCGATTAAGAGGTTTCTATGAAAAGCATCATTAGGCAATTTAGAAAAGTAAAAAATCTTTTTATAATTTTTCGGCAATATTTAGCTTTTTACGAAAGAGATTTCACGGCGCCGAGCCCAAATTTTTTCAAGATGAAGACTCTCACCCATTTTGCTAAAAAAGAGGGCGTGTGGATAGAAACTGGAACTTATATGGGTGGCACCACCGAGTACCTAGCTAAAAGATTTCCTAAGGTCATCTCTATAGAACCATCAGATTACTTTTTTGACTACGCAAAAACAAGGTTGCGTTCCCTTAGGAATGTAACGCTTTTAAAAGGTTCAAGCGAGGAACAATTCGAAAATGCATTAATTTCTTCTGGGACACGAGTAAATATATGGCTGGATGGGCATTATTCAGAAGGAAATACATTTCTAGGAAGTAGTGTTACGCCAATCTTGGATGAATTGAATGCAGTAAAAAAACATAAACAGAAGTTCGATTCGATGACGCTTTTTATTGACGACATACGACTCTTCGCACGATCAGGCAATGATGATTCGGGGTATCCAAGTTTTCAGCTTTTACTTGATTGGTGTAGCGAAAACGGATTTGAATGGCAAATTCAAAACGATATCTTAATTGCTGAGATGGTTTGATAACGCCAAAACACTAATAAGCTTTTCAAGTTTTTGAACCGGGTCTTCAGGCTGTATTGATAGCTCCAGACTCATTTTGTCAATATTAAGCCTAGTTTGGGATAAATCTCCAATTCTTCTCTGTCCCCAAATTATTTGAAATTCAGTCCCAAATTCGGCTTTTAACAAATCTGCTATCTGTTGCAATGAAATACTTATGCCAGCACCTACATTCATGATTTTTGGTGAAAGACCCAATTCAACTATTTGTCGCATAATTTTCAAAAAATCAGAAATAGTAAGATAATCCCTACAATCGAACGGCATGCCAAGAAATTCAATAAATTCCTTATCTACAGCAGAGGCCAAATAGGCCACAATTCCATATGGGTTTCTTTCATCGATAATGTTTCCAACTCTTAAAATGCTTAACTGATTACCAAATCTTGCGGAAAGCGCTTTCTCAGTGAATGCCTTCGTTTTCCCATAATCTGTTGTTGGATTTAGAACACTCGCTTCCGACTGCGGAGTTCTACATTCCCCATAAATTGCTCCCGAGCTGATATAAAATATTTTCGTGGTAATTGGTAAAGCAAAATCTGACACCAAATCTAGAGTTGAATCTAGTTCAAGTTTTTGACTACTAAGACTTGGTCGTGCTGCCCCGGAAGCTAAGAAAATCACATCAAAATTAGATTCTATGCTTTTATCTAATTTGACTGAGTTTATCCAAGGTACATTCTTTTCAGTTCGAGTCCAAGTTTGGACCTCATGCCCACATGAATGTAAATGATTGGCAATTGGGTAGCCAATGTGACCCAAGCCAATTACACCAATTTTCATTTGATCTCAATTCTTTCAGAACCCTCGTGAGTACCGACGCTTTCTAAGCCTTATAGTAACTCCATGGGAAACAGATATCCGATAACTGTATTAATCCCGTGCCATTCACTACGGTATCTCCCACAATCCATTGAGAGCATCAATCTTCAAACATTTCCAAAAAAAAATTTTGAGGTTTTATTGGTCGCTGACCGCATAGACGTTAGTGCAGCGGAGAAAATTCTTAAGGGATCTGGTCTGGACTATCGGATAATTCAATCCACCGAACCAGGTATCGTTCCTGCACTCAACCTTGGCTTAAAAAATATCACCTCCGAGTTTATTGCTCGGATGGATGAGGATGATGTTATGTTTCCCGAAAGACTGCAATTGCAGTTTGAATATTTGAAAAGGCATAAATCTGTGTTGGCAGTTGGTGGCCAATTAGCATTAATTGATATTGAAAATAGAATAATCGGCCTCACGAGTTATCACACAACAATCAAACTTAGCAATCGTCATCTCTTTGAAAGTTCGCCGGTTGCACACCCCGCTGTAATGTTTAGAAGAGAAATCGTGAATCACATTGGTGGCTATAGGAGCTTTCTGCCAGAGGATTGGGATTTGTGGGTTCGCCTCAGGGAAATAGGTCCTATTCATAATCTCAGGGTAAGAGTTCTAAATTATCGCGTGCACCCCGGTCAATTATCAAGAGAGAAAATGTACGCGCAAGCAATAGGGAAACAGTTTGTTTCCACGTCTTATTTTGCTAGACAAGAATCCATCAGAGATTACCCAGAGATCCATGAAGATCCTTCTCTTTGGCTAGAAAAGACGAAGTCCGAGTTGAGAAAAACGTCACGAGATTTTAGAAAGTTCGAGTTGTACTCGGAGAAAGTAGAGATGATTAACAGTGTTCTACAATTACGCTTGAAAAAAGCTCCAATAAAAGAATTTCTTTCGGTCTTTCTGGATTCCCCTGTTTTTACAGTCAATTATTTAGCCATGCGGGTAATTAGAAAGTTGAAATTAAAGTCTTACAAATCTGTATAGTCGACGAAGCATCGTGAAATAATAGATTTTTAGTAGTGAGTAGACCATCCTAAGAGACATACCAATACCAATTTGGCCAAATAATCTTGAGTATGGAACTTTGATATTTATTTGGTTAGAAACCAGGAGGATATCTCGGATATGCAATAGGAGCCGTTCGGGAGCATTCGGCGTCGATCTATAACTTAAAATGGTCTCTTCAAAAAATTCTATACATTTATTTTGCCATAAGGGCCAAAGAGCGTAATCCGAAATCAGCTCATCTTTTTTTCTTAATTGTATCTGTCTAGTTTGACCAGATATAGAAGTGCCCGAAAGCCGGTATAGAAGAAGTTTATTCGGTACAGAAATTAGTTTTCCACATTGAGATAATCTCAACCAAAGTGCCAGATCTTCAGCTGGATAGTCTTTTTCTAAATAGCCACCGCATTGAAGAAGTAATCTCCTATTAATTAGCGCAGATGGATGGGCCGTTCGCTGACTTGAAATTAAAGATAAAGTAGTTGGCAGATGAAAAACCGCCGAATAAACTCGACCCAAATTCACACCGCGTTTTGAAATGAATTGATAATCAGAGAATATTACAGAGACGTCGTCATTCATTAATTTACGTTCTTCATCAATCCGATTTTTTGGATATTCATCATCGACATCAAAACGAGCAACCCATTTATGTGCAGCCGATTCCACACCAAGATTTAAAGCTTTGACAAGCCCGATGCCCTGCGTATTAATTAGTCTGAGTCGAGAGTCACTCGTACAATATTTCTCAATGATTGATCGAGTTTGATCTGACGATCCGTCATTAATTACGACTAATTCATCATCGGAAGTGAGCATTGACAGGATATTGGGTAATAGGGATTCCAAGTAAATTTCACCGTTTTTGACGGGCAAAAGAGCAGAAATTGCATCATTTGAAAGAGCCATATTCAGCGTCTTCCCTTCTCTCTCATCACCTTTGACTAGAATAGCGGAGTGAGTCAGGTAGTCATCGAACCCAAAGAGTCAATTGGCGTTATGAGCGTAGCCACAAACATTTACTTGGATTATTGGAAGTCCATGGTGCGCTCAGCGGATGCTGTTACCAATATCGTCGATAACGTTACTTTTTTTGTATTTACAGATAGACCGGAAGCGGCCGAGAAATTTGCTTCAGAGCTAGAGCATGTTTGTGTTAAAGCATTTAAAATACCGCAATACGGTTGGCCAGAAGCCACTTTGCTTCGATATCAAATATTTAATTCGCAAAGTAATAATTTAAATAGTGAAATTTTAATGCACCTTGATGCAGACATGCTTTTTGCTTCAAATCCTTGGTCGCGAGTCAAAGCACAGCTCTCAAGAAACCCAATTTGTCTTGTCGAGCATCCAGGATTCTGGCGCCCTACGGGGGTATCAAGACTTTTTCTCTATGTTAAGCGTCCCATGCTGGCTTATAAAGATTTGCGACTAAAAATTAAACGAGGTGGTCTAGGAGCATGGGAATGTGACGCTAAATCGAGTGCGTTTGTCGCTAGAGATGTAAGAAATAAATATTTTTGTGGTGGCACGTGGTTTGGTAAGCGTGATTCGATTATTGAGTTAATCAATGGACTATCTGTAAAAGTAAATGATGACGCCAAAAAAAATATTATTGCAATTTGGCATGACGAGAGCCACATAAATAGATGGGCAATAGAGAATCATCATGCTATTGAAACTCCGGAACTCTGTTTTGATCAGACTTACCCACAGATTAAAAAATTGAAACCAGCCATTATTGCAGTCAGAAAATCTGAGAAGACTAGATGATGAAACTGAAAAAACCAGTTGAATTTGTTATTGCCGGTGGACTTGGCAATCAGATGTTTATGTTATGTGCCGGTCTTTACTTTGCAGAGAAATACAATCGCGAGGTCAAATTTGATATTTCAGACTTGCAAAGGATTTCACTTTTACATCCTGGTTTGAATGTGTATAGCCTTGGGCTTCTGAAAGAAGATCAAATCTCAAAAAAGCCTCGGCGCGCAAAGAATTTACAGATAGAGGCTTTTGGGGCTAGATATTTAGCCAAAACTAAAAGATTGTTGAACCAGATTTACCAAAGAAGAAATATAAAAATCCAAGAAATAGGTTTTTATGATTTAAATCTGATTCCTCCTAAATCTAAGCGAGTTGAAGGCTACTTTCAGTCTTGGCGGTACTTCTCTTCTCTTGAGGGGAAACCTAAATTGACTATTGCGTCCATTTTGAAACCGACGGATTGGTATTTGAAAGAAAGTCAGTCACTCCAAGAAAAAAAGTTCGCTGCCTTTCACATTCGCCGCGGTGATTATGTATTGTCGGCGAACAGAAGTAATGGAATACTTTCAATTTCTTACTTCAAGTCAGTTGCTGAACTTTTACCTATCGATATAGATATTTTAGTTTTTACAGATTCGTCAGAAGCCATTATCTTCGAACTTAATGAACTGGGAAGAAAATTCAGAGTTATTAAGCCGCCCGAAGAGTCAGATCCAGTCGAGTCCCTTTTATTGATGAAGCTCGCTTCTCATATAGCAATTTCAAATTCTACGTATTCCTGGTGGGCGGCAACGATTGCCGAACCAGGGACAACCGTGTATGCGCCCACTAAGTGGTTCGAGCTGAGAGACGACCCGATTGAATTGCTGCCAGATCATTGGATTAGAGTGAAAAGCGATTGGAAAAAACAAAAATGAAGATTAATTCGGCCCATCTACGAGATATATTGAAACTATCAGAAATTCTCTCTCTCAGAGATAAGAAAAGACTCTATTTAGTTTCGATTCTCCAAATTGGCCTAAGCATCCTTGATCTAGTTGGGGTGACCTTGATTGGCGTGATTGGTGCTCTAACGATTAGCGGGGTGCGATCCCAAGTACCGACTGGCAAGGTCGGGTCACTTTTGTCCTATTTAGGCTTGGACGGATTTACTTTTCAGACTCAGACAGTTATTTTGGCTTCAATCTCAGTCTTTTTACTTGTAACAAGAACATCCCTTTCTGTAATTGTTACTCGACGCACTTTATTTTTCTTAAGCCGGCGAAGTGCCGAGATCTCCTCACGACTAATTACACAAGTAATGGCTCAACCCCTGTCAACACTTAATAGATTTAACAGCCAATATATTCACTACACACTTACGACAGGAGCAACTTCACTTACCTTGGGCGTTTTTGGAAATATCGTAAGTGTTTCATCTGATATAGCTTTAATATTGGTTTTGGGATTAGGCATCGCAATTATTGATCCCTTTACGGCGATATTGACGATTTCAATCTTTGGCTCAATTTTGGTCTACATGTATTACGTAACCAACCAGAGAACGCAAAGAATTTCTAAACGATATTCTGAGATTACGATGCAAGATTCAGAAGCGCTTTTAGAACTGGTAGCTGGATACAGAGAAGCATTTATTAGAAATCGGAGAGGTTATTTTGTTGACAGAGCCATGCGACTTAAGTGGGAGATTGCAGATTTTTCCGCTGAATTAGCTTGGATGCCAAACATTAGCAAGTATGTTGTCGAAATTGCATTTACAGTGGGCACCATGGTAGTCGCCGCCTTGCAGTTTATAGCGAATGATTCAGCGCAAGCCGTCGGAAGTCTGACACTTTTTCTAGCCGCTGGGACAAGAATCACCCCAGCACTTTTGCGTGTTCAGCAAAATTTGGTTTCAATTAACGGAAGTATCGTTCGGGCTAAGCCCACCCTAGATCTGTTTTCAATGACAGACTCCAGTTTAAAGTTGCCAGAATATGTCTCCGACATCGACACTAGACACGTTGGCTTTGAAGCCAAAATAGTTATTTCAAATGCGAGTTTCCGATACCCAGGGGGCGCATTTAATACATTGACTTCGATTGATCTACAGATCAATCCTGGAGAAACCGTTGCCGTCGTTGGACCGTCCGGCGCAGGAAAATCAACCCTAATAGATTTAATCTTGGGTATTTATCTTCCTAGTCAAGGCAGTATTACTCTGGCTGGCTGCACCCCAGCAGAGTCCATTAACAAATGGCCAGGAGCAATTGGCTACGTGCCACAAGAGGTTGTGCTGATGTCTGCAAGTATCGCCGAGAATATTGCATCCGGTTTTGACGCTTCAGAAGTCTCAGAAAAACTCGTAAACGATTCCATAGCAATTGCCCAACTTGGTGAATTTGTCTCAAGCCTGCCCTTAGGAGTCGCAACTCAAGTTGGTGAGAGAGGTGGAAATTTAAGTGGTGGGCAACGCCAGCGAGTTGGAATTGCGAGGGCAATGTTTACAAAACCACAACTTTTAGTTTTAGATGAAGCAACTAGCTCGCTAGATGGTCAAACTGAATCCGAAATTTCAGAGGCGATACAAGGTCTAAAAGGAAAAGTTACGCTAATTCTCATCGCACATCGACTATCAACCGTGCAGAAAGCAGATCGTGTTATTTATCTAAAGGATGGAGAAATTATTGCACAGGGCAGTTTTGATGAAGTACGGAAATCAGTCCCAGATTTTAATAAACAAGCCCAATTGATGGGTTTATAGTTATTATCTAGGTCTACGGCGACGCTCTGATGACTTAGGGCGTGGCTTACGAGCTCCGCGCGAAGGTCCCTTATTTTCAACAACTGGCGTCACATATGGAATTCCTGAAGGCTCTTGAGCCCCAGTAATTCGCATTAAGTCTTGATCTAGTGGCTTCACTCCAACAAACTTTGGGGTTACACCTGCGCGTGAAGTTAGTCCTCCAACAGATTTCTGTTGCTTTGTTGTAGCAAGAGTTACAACTGCACCAGCTTCGCCAGCACGTGCCGTACGACCAGATCGGTGCAAATAATCCTTGTGATCTGTTGGTGCATCCACGTGTACAACAAGTGAAATGCCGTCAACGTGAATACCGCGTGCAGCAACATCTGTTGCAACTAAAGCTGCATTAGGCAGTTGCTTGAATAATGCAAGAGTACGGGTACGGACCGCTTGTGACTTTCCACCGTGAAGAGCGCCAACTGGAACACCAGCGTGTGCAAGTTTGTCAGCTAAGCGATCTGCTCCACGTTGTGTTTTAACGAAGAGAATTGTCTTTCCGTTACGGGCGGCAATCTGATTTGTAATGTCATCTTTATCGCCAGGGTGCATAACAAGGACATAATGCTCCATAGTTGAAACAGATGCACGGTCGTTCTGAAGAGAGTGGGTCTTTGGATTATTTAGGTATTGACGCACAAGCGCATCAACGCCGCGATCGAGTGTCGCAGAGAAAAGTAGTCTTTGACCATTTGGCTTTGCTTGATCAAGGATTTCTTTAACAACAGGCAAGAAACCCATATCTGCCATTTGATCTGCTTCATCAAGAACTGTGATCTCAAGATCATCGAGTTGAACTTCGCCTTTGTTGAGCAAGTCAATTAAGCGTCCTGGCGTTGCAACCAGGATTGCAGTTGCTTTGCGCATTGCGGTGATCTGTTTGGCATAAGGCATTCCACCGGCGATAACAACTGAATCGTGGCCTATTGCGCGAGCAAGCGGTGTTAGAACTTCATCAATTTGTTGAGCAAGTTCGCGGGTTGGTGTGAGAACTAGAGCCAAAGGCTTGTGTGGCTTAGCTGCTTTTCCGCTGATATTTGTGAGTAAAGCAAGGCCAAAGGCAAGTGTTTTACCTGATCCGGTTTGTCCACGGCCAAGGATGTCATGGCCGGCAATTGCATCCGGAACTGTTGCAATTTGGATTGGGAACGGATTTGTGATGCCTTGTGCATTTAAAGCATTGGCAAGAGCTGGTGCGATGCCAAGATCGCGGAAAGTAGTTGTTACTTCAGAAAGTGGGGTTGCATCGATTAAGTTTGCATCGGCAAGGTTTGCTGAAATGTAATTGTCGTCTGCACCGAAATCTACGGCTGCGTTTGTGTGGGTCTTGTGTGCTTTGCGATCATCACGGGCGTAAGCAGGTGAATCATTGCGGCGATCACGTACAGGTTTTACTGGACGTTCTGCGCGGTAATTAGATGCAGTTACATCTGGTGCTGATTTATGTTTAGCAAAAGTTTGTTTGGAAGGTGCACCCGGCTTGTATTTTTCGCGCTTGCCAGGAATAAAGTTTGGGCGACCATCTTCGGTGCGGGCTACGCGTTCTTTCGCAGCATCGCGGCGTGTTGTTGGGCGGGTATCTGACTTCTTAAATTCTGGGCGAGCTGTGCGCTCGTTGCGATCTGATACGAATTTCTTGGCACGAGATTCGGGTTTTACAAACTCTTCTTTCACTTCGCGTGGCTTAGAAGCTGTTTTCTCTTGGTAACGCTTGGCACGCATTTTGGAGCGATCGTTTAAGCGAGCTTCTTTCTTTGAAAGAGTTGATGGATCGATATCTGAATAACGTTTTATTGAAGGCTTGCTTGTTTGCTTTGATGAAGCTGCCTTAAATGGTTTAGCGGCTGCGCCTTTGCGTGCTGCTTTTTCTGCACTTGTGTGACGAGGCTTGGAAATAGGTGTTGAAGCTGATGACTTCTTCGCGCGGGGTTTGCCGGCTTTAGCAGATGCTGCCCTGCGGGCTTTTCCGGGCGCGGTTGTACGTGGTTGTAGAGACATAAAAATGCATACCAATCGAGACGACAAGCGCGTCTCGGGTATGGCCTCGAATGGGCCAGGGCGGTGATAAGACTCGCAAGTAAGTGGCCGCTAAGGCGCACTTTGGGGGAAGTACATCGATGCAGGGTGCGTCGATGGGTTAAGGGTACCTTGCTTTGAGCGTGGGTATTTACCAAGAGTTTAGACTTGGTGAAATGTCCGTTTTGTCCCTTCCCCGCTACATTTGGAGCTAGGATTCGTAGAAGGCTATAGGGGCACCGACGGGTGTCACTGAAGTAAAAACCGGTTAAAAAGGAAGTCCAAAGTGGCATTTAAGAAGTCTGCAGCCTCTGCAGGTCCGCGCGTGTGGACCGTCGCAGAGCTCGGTGCTTTCTACACAGAGCACCGTTCAGAGCTTCTGGCCCACGCAAACCGCGTCCTAAAGGATTCCGCTAAGGCAGAAGAAATTACTCAAGATGCTCTTATCAAGTTCATGCTCGCAGCACCTGAGCTTGAATCAAATGATCACGCACTTTCTTATCTACACCGCACCATCGAAAACCTTTGCATCGACTTGTTCCGCCTTGAAGGCCGCCGTCCAAACCTTGTGGTTATCGACGATGCCCAAGCTGAAGTTGAAGCTGCATGGCAGGTCGATGGCGATCACTCACAAGCTATTTCTGCTGCTGAAGATGCAGCCATTATTCGACAAGCACTTGCATTGCTTTCTCCTGCAGAGCGCGCAGCGCTTGTTATGTGGGAAATGGAAGGCCGTTCAACTTCAGAGATCGCAGCAGAGCTTGGCATCAAGGAATCGGCAGTGCGCCACACTGTTTCTCGCGCTCGCACATCACTTCGCCGCGTCTTGTCAGAACTTGTTATCGACGAAGAGCGTGGCCTAACCGCACTCGACATGCTTTCAACTACATATAAAAAGGCAGCAGAGCTTGCTCGGAAATCTTCGAAGGTTGCACTTTCATTACTATTAGTTATCACTGCTTTCTTAGGCTTTAACTCAATGACCGGTCGCGAAGGTGTGACTATCAACCCAACTGCGCCATCAGAGATCGCATCTGGCCCAGTTGCTGGTACTTCTGAATCAGCTGCTCCAGTTGAGGCAAGCACCCCAACACCATCTATTTCTATGCCAGCTAAGAAGTCCAACACCATGGTCTCAGGCGTGGCAATCAAATCAGCCAGGCTTTCCTTCCCGGGACTTGATAAAGATGGCATCCCAACAGGTTTTACTGTCGCAACAGATAACGGTGCCCTTGGCACGCTGCGCGTAAACCGCAACACCCCAACGGCCACTGAAGCCGGATTAGAGTTGAACACCCAGGCCATCACCGCGGTAGGTGGCCCAAATGTGATGATCTCTCAGAACATCACAGTGGATGGCAACGGCACCACTTATTCCGTCAGCGGAGTAGCAGTTGGTGTTGCAGGAAGCTGGAACCCTCTTAACCTCGGCGCCACAACGGCCGATTTTGAGCGGATGTCCAACGGGCAGTACCTTGTGACCGTTAGAATTCTCGTAGTCTCAACCCCAACTTCAGAGTTCTATATCCCCGTGGGAAGCCGCGGCTTCGACCTAACCGGTCCTATCAAGTCGATTACTACTCGACTTGTTCTCAATGCAGGCAAGACACAAATTTTATCTCAGTCAGTACTTGTGACTGAAGGTAAGGCATAACGGTGAAGCACGTGAAATTTCACCTAAATAGATTTCTCCGTCGCG
>Ga0214921_10006483_pt1 | contig 16001 bp, 14 predicted proteins | sample LL1505_MetaG_FD_177992 | JGI IMG/M metagenome (GOLD analysis project Ga0214921, IMG submission 177992) | Freshwater microbial communities from Lake Lanier, Atlanta, Georgia, United States - LL-1505 | ecosystem: Environmental > Aquatic > Freshwater > Lake | place: USA: Georgia | collected...
CCAACAAGCGCGGTGTGCGGCGCATACGCACAGCCCTCCTTCCCCCCACCGGCGGGGGTATGTATTTAAAGAGATAAATGATAGGATTTTTTCTTTAAATACCCCTGCCGGCGGGGGGAGAGAGGGCTCCACAAGGAGCACCGATCGACTGTTGCCAGGGTTTCCTGGTGACTTCCGATGACTATCCAACAAGCGCGGTGTGCGGCGCATACGCACAAAATTATTCTTTCAGTAAAATATCGGAAAGAATCCCAATGGTGTTATGGATATCAAGTTCAATCGTACGCATCTCTGTGATTTTATTTTGAAGGTCAAGGTTATAATTTTGAAGATGATCATACATGTGGGTTTTGAGAGAATGAAACATCAACGATTGGGTGCAGATGGCACACTGGACGATGCGAAAAATACACTGTTGTTCACAGTGGTTTTCGTATTCATGGAGAGGAACTGTGAGCGTACAACCATTATTCGAACAATATTTCATGTGATGAACGTTTTCGAGATGATGGACCACCTGATCGATCTGGATAAACACCTCCTCTGTCTCCTTGCAAAAATAACATCGGCGGTACAAGGAACAATTCCGCACATGCTCGAGCATACGATGCAAAGGATAGATTTTTCCACACTTGCATCCTGTGAGCCGGTAGGAACACTGGGTCTGGATATGACGCAAAAGCTGGCTCTGATCCCCGACAAAGGAACACCCATCGGTGCTGTAGAAACACTTGTGATCTTTCTGGGTGTCCATCGCCATCAACATCCAATCCCTTTCGTACGCAAAATCCGGACGACGAATGCGACGGGGATCCACCTGTTTTGGACACGTAAGACATTTGATGGTTTCCGGTCGTTCTTCCATCGGTTTGTCCATATGCAGGTACTTGCGTGCACAAAACAAACATAACCTGGTAACATCGTGACAGGAAGGTTTGCCGGGATGTCTTTTGCAACGGAAAAGATTGGAACGAAGTTTGACGGGAAGTAATGGTCGATCCATACAAATGGGACAAAGAATAGAATCATTCATCGTATTGATTATTTAATTTTTTATAGGCATAACACCAATATCATTTTTTAATTCGACTTTTGATTTACACCAAGAACTGTTGATAATATTCCATACACTCTGGGTCAATGACCGCCGCATTCAGAAACAATGGTTTGGCATCATTCTTGTTCCACGGTTTTTGATAATGATCCGCGTGGATCAACTTATCCGAGTCGTAGGTGGTCCTGTCAAACATGATATTCACCCGTTTGCCCTCGATATACAGTTTTAAGAAATCCATACATTTTTGAATGCTGGAATGACAAGGGGAAGAGTAACGGTAATAATCCGTAAACGGGAAATGTTTTTTCAGGGCAGGTATCGCCAAGACCAACGAATTCAAAGAGTACGTGACATAGGTCAATGAGTCTCGTTCATGGAAATCAATACACGAACCGTCTGTGTACAGATTTTCATCAATGTACTGTAACAAATATTTGTCTGCCCATACTAACAAGACAGGATCATGCAAGATATCACCCACAATAGCGACCGTCTTGACCAGATGCGGCAACAAGTTTTTCATCATGTTATCCTCCGGATCCAGAAAGTTCATTTGCGCATACCCTACTCGCGACATCCATCTTTCCACCTCCTTCTGCCTCACTTCAGAAAACAATGGTTGTAAGGAGGCATACTTCAGACACACAACATATAAGAACGATTCCTGGATAGGATCCCCCGTCGGATTCCCATACCCGTTCACCACCGTCCATATCAAATCCATACACTCTCTATTGGTAAGAGTATCGTGATCCTCCAATAACTTCTGACACTCTTCATAATACGGAATACTAACAGTCATTTATATTTATTGATATTTATTGATATTTATACCCATTTATTTATACCCATTTATTTATACCCATTTATCTCATCTCGTCCAAGTATTTCTGTTCCAAACCCAAGAATCGAAAAAAGGGAACCAGTGGCTCATAACACGATTTGTATTTTTTAATGTTATGTAGATTTCCGATAAGAAGGTAGTAGATACAATTTGGCATTTCGTCATACTGGATCCTTTCTATCCCTGCCTGTTCTAAAAAATCACGAGTCAGATCGATACAATCCACTCTTTTTTCCGGAGATATCTCATACTCTGTATCGCGTGTATCGCTTTTCATATTGGTGGTTAACAGACTCTTGATGAATCCAAATTTGAGGAAATGGATCCTCGGAAAATAAAATCCCATATAGTCCAGACGTAGTAACAACATGTCTTGATCAGGCTTTACATAGACCGGTATATGCGCCACCTGAAAATATTGGTTGGAGAATGTTATCCATTGTTGTATCATTTTGATAAAACTGTTATTTGTTTCTTAAATCCATAAAAAAAAACTGACTTAAGACAATACAACCTCTAATGTTAAAGAAATGAAGGAATTTGAGAGTTTAAAGATATCAACACAGACGGTGATTGCGGATTCGGGATTGACGATGGAGATTGATCGTTGTTTTGGGGAGATACCGGTCGAGATTGGGGAAGTGGTGGTGGTGAAAGAAGAAGAATCGTCGTCGGCGTCGGATAATGGTGGTGGTGGTAAAAAAAAGAAGAAGGCCAAGGAGGTGAATGAGGAACCGTCGATTGTCAATCGGGATCAGGTGGATTGGCAAGAATGGATTCCAAAAGTTCGGTGCAGGGCGATGTATTACAAGAATGATTTGAAGCTGGACCCCTCTTTTGAATTAAAGAAAAGAGATCGTTACTTTCGGAATGCGTTGAATGTGGTATTGTCTCTGGATGATAAGTGTATCAATTTCAAGCTTTCGAAAAATGGAAAGTTTCAGCTCACGGGGTGCAAGTTTTTGTGGCATGCACAGGCCTCTGTGATTGCGTTTTTATTGATGATTCGTAAATATTGCCCGGGTATGATTCCCATGGACAGTATCCGGATCGCGTTTCAGACGGTCATGACCAATATGGATTTCAATATTGGACACACCATCAATCGTCAGAATCTCGATGTGCTTATTAATGAATCGACGCCTTACTACAGCCTTCTGGAGACAAGTTTTGGGTACACAGGGGTGAATGTCAAATTCCCGATTCCAGAAGAATGGTGGAAGATTCTTGAGATTCCCCTTGTCACCATGACATGGAAAGATTCAGACGAATACTCCGAGGTGGTGGAAGAAATGGTCATTTATGATACGTTGTTGAATACGGCGGATCGACAGCGGTTGAGCAGCGCCAAGAAAAAGTTCAACACGTTTCTGGTCTTCCACAGCGGAAATATTATTATGAGTGGGATGAATCCTCAGCTTATGAAACCGGATTACCAAGAGTTTACCGGTCTTCTCACGGGATGGACCGAAAAAATTCGCGAACAATTAAAACAACAGTCGTCGTCAACTAAATGTCTGACGGTGTAAAGAATATAGAATACTCATTAAAAAATTGAAAACACACGAATTATAATTTATATAATTTATATAATCATATAATACATCCATCACCAATCAATAAAAGCCAATCAATAAAAGAATGAATAATGATACTGAAAGTAACCAAACACCACCGGTACGACAACGTCGGACTCGAACCACTTCCAATAATTCTAATGATGATATAACAGCAACAACCACAAGAATGAGAAGAACCACAAGAAGAACATCTGCCGCGTCGGCCGTTGCATTACCATCACCACCCCCTGCACCACCAACAGCTGCAGCAGGTGCTGCAATGGCAGACATACAATGGTTTGAGAAAAAGGAGGAGGAGGAGGATGAGGATACTATCCGTGCGCCGGATAAGATTCGAACGGATCGTTTAATTTCGTCTGTTTCTCCCACACCGTCGTTGGCGACATCAAGGTCTTCTTCGGCGCGATTGGGATTGGGAGCTATGTTCAACGACGAAGAGAATGAACGTATGATGATGGAGGCGATAGAAGCCAGTCGACGTTGTTTTCACGAGGAGGAGGCAAAACGGGTAAAGAGGCAACAAAGATGTCGGGAGGCTTGGGCGAGATCGGAACTACAAGGTCTTGAAAAAAGATTGAGCTGGTTTATTCGTTATCCTCCGTTTACGGATGTCCATACGTCGGTATGGACAACGATGTTGGAATTATATCGACATTTCGAAACTTTGTTTTCCCGCCGTGAAAATGATCCATCGCCTTTTCCCGAGATGGAGAATAGGCAACAGGATGTCGAAAGTACACGGATCGTTCTTTTCCGAGTGGTGACGACCTCTCCCGAATCCATACATCCTCAGATGAAAAAATTCCTGGATTTCCTCGATGAATTCATCGCGATCGTTTCATCGGTTTAGTGGAATCTTTTTTTGTGGTGGTGGTGCGTTTATTCAGAAAGTTCATGATGATGTTGATCTCATCTGGAGAACGATCCACCAAGAGTCGATGATCGATGATCGGTCGTTTTTCCTCGAGTAATACTATTTTCTTTTTTGGAGGAATATTAGGTTTTATAGGTTTTGATTTGGTGGTGGTGGTGGGTTTATCCTCCTTTTTTTTCGGTATTTTTCTTTGTTTGTCCATTTAACAGAAAACAAAGAAAAAAATTTAATTTTATTACATGATAGGAATGCGAATCGGTATCTGAGGGGTTTGTCGTCGACAGACAAACCACAACGTGCAATAGTAAAATCGTGGACAATCGGAATGTGTCTGACACCACCTAATTTCTTCTTGGCCGTCCATAAAAGGTGGTTTCCACGGAACAATGTTTGTAAACGCCCGTGTCATAACACAAGCTCCTATGATGGATCCTATGATGGATCCTATAAAACGCATAAAACGCATATTCGGAATATCGGAAATATCGGAAATATCTAAATATCTAAATATCTAAATATATAATTATTAAATATCCAAATTATAAATTATAAATTAAATTAAATTATTTATGTGTGGAATCATTGGTGTGTTGTGTGTGGAAGCGGGATGGGAATCGAAATCGGTCTTGTACCAGGGGATTATGGAGTTATTGAATCGTGGATATGATTCTGTGGGGATTTCATTCTTGGATGAGGAAAAAAACAAGATCCGTCAGATCCGAACCTTGCGTATCGATGACGTTCTGGAGGCGTTGCAGAAAGAACGGTACGAGTTCCGGGTGGGGATGGCGCATACCCGTTGGGCGACGCACGGAGGAGTGTGTATTGAGAATGCGCATCCGCATATTGATACGGTATCCAACACGTTTGCGTTGATCCATAATGGTATTATAGAAAATTTCATGGACCACAAGGTCTTTCTTGAATCACGAGGAGTCGTGTTTCGATCCGGTACCGATTCCGAGGTCATTGTGAACATGATTGCGTATTACGTGTCGATCTCCTCCACCTATCCTCAGGAACCAGATCCAGAGAAACGATTGGAGAATATCATACGATACGTCCTGGAGTTGTTGGAAGGCACCTACGGTCTTGTCATTCAGTGTTTGATGTTTCCTTCACGACTTTATTGTGCAAGAAAGGGCAGTCCCATTCTCCTTGGAATCACTCCGGATGGTCGTATGGGTTTGATCGCCTCTGAAAAAAGCGCTTTTTGTGGGCGGGTGGAAAAATACGTGAGCCTTCACGACAACAGTTTGCACCGGATCCATATCTCGGACGAAGGTCGTATCCAACATGATTCGATTGGTGCGGATCAGACACCATCTACCCCCTATGAAATCCGTCATTGTCAGAGCGAGGAATCCTTGATGACTTCCCTATCCAACATACCCAACACATCGTTGGGGAAAAAGGGAGAACATACCCTGATGGAGATTTATCAGCAACCGAGGACGGTGCAACGATGTCTTCGGTACGGGGCACGGTTTACGTCCCCCTTGCAAGGCAAGATCAAGATTGGTGGTCTGGATCCGATCGCAGAAAGGATCCGGGGGTGCAAGAATTTTTATTTTTTCGGGTGTGGAACCAGTTATCACGCGGCGCAGCTCGCCGTGTATTTTTTCAAGAAATGGACGTCGGTGCGTTTCGTGCAGGCCATCGATGGTTCCGAATTTTTATCCACGGATTTGCCCAAAAAAAACAAGGACGAGGAACGGTGTTGTTCCGTCTTTATTTCACAAAGCGGAGAAACCCTCGATCTCTTTAATGTCCTAAAACTCACGCAGGATCCGATGAACGTTCACCTCGGTATCATCAATGTGGTGGATTCCATGATCGCCCGAACGGTCGAAGCCGGGGTGTATATGGGTTGTGGGAAAGAACGAGGCGTGGCGTCGACCAAGACCTTTACCTCGTCCGTCATCATCGGGTGGCTTATGGCCCATTGGTATGCCGGCACGGTTTTCCCGGACGCAGGGGTGTATACGAATTTTCACAACGTGGTGGAAGAGTTTCTTCCTTACACAGAATCGGTTCTGGATCGATGGATCCATCAACAAGAACGATTTAAACAAACCAAGTCCATGTTTATTCTTGGTAAGGGTATGGATTTCTTTATCGCACACGAAGGTGCACTTAAAATCAAAGAACTGTGTCGGATCCATGCAGAAGCGTATCCGAGTGGTGCTCTGAAACACGGCCCGTTCGCTCTCCTCGACGAAACCACCCCCGTTTTTATGATTATGACGGATCCGGAAGGAGCGGCAAAGTGTCAGAACGCTATCCACGAAATCCGATCCAGAAATGCGCCCGTTTATGTCATTACCTCCTTGACAAACAACAACGACAACGACGACGACCAAACGCTTGTCGTTCCGTCGCACCCATGGTCATTTTTATTGGCAGGAATTGTTTTCCAATTATTGTCGGTGCGGCTGTCGTTATCGTTGGGTTTTGATCCGGATTTTCCGAGAAATCTTGCCAAGGTCGTGACCGTGGAATAAATAAAGGATAAAAATGACGACAAGATCATAAGATCATAAGATCATTATTCAATCCATAAAATGAGCTGGTTGCTGAATGAGATTTCAAAAAACGATTCTTGGTGTTCCCTGCCTCGGCGTTTCCAAAAACATGTAAAAGAGGTGGAGTCGTTATTATTATCGTCAGGATCTTGTCTTGGAAAAGATGTTGTGGGGATCTTGCACACGATGGATTACTTAGCCCTTCCGGCCTTGCCGGCGGGCGTGTTTGTTTTGATAGAACGGGGAATGAACCGGGATCTGTTGGAGAAGGAATTCAATCCTCATCAGTGGGTGTACGCAGAGATTAAAGATTTTCTGGATTTTCTGGATTTTCTGGATAGGAGGAACCAACGTGAATGGTGCAACACGGCGGTGAGGCAAGGGAAATTGGAATGGCTGGTGTGGGCACGAGAATACAAGAAAGCGACATGGGATGAAGAAACGTGCAGTACCGCTGCGCTCTACGGTCATTTGCCCATCCTTGTCTACCTTCGATCCCAACATTGTCCGTGGGACAAACAGGTGTATGCGTCTGCGGCCAAACATGGTCATTGGCACGTTTTTCGTTACGCCCATGAAAATAACTGTCCGAAAGGAGGAGGAGGAGGTTCGTCATCCTCACATCTTTGTTACGAGGCCGCGCGAATGGGTTGTTTGGAAATGATCTTGTATATTCTTCAAGAATTTGACCCCTCCACGGTGTGGGATCCGTGGACATCCGCGCTGGCCGCCGAAGGAGGTCATCTTGGTCTGTTGGAATATGCCCATTCTCACGGTTATCCGATCAATCATTTATCGGCAACGTTGGCGGCGAAAGAAGGACATCTTGAGATTTTAGAATTCATGTTTCAGCATCAATATCCGTGGGACGAAGAAACGTGCGCTCAGGCCGCGCAAAACGGTCATTGGGACTGTCTGTTGTTTGCGCATACCCATGGGTGTCCTCTTGGGACACGCATCACCTATTTTGGTGCGGTGAGCGGCAATCTGGAGATTGTTTTGTACGGTCATCAGCATCGTGATCCGGAAACAGGAAAAGGCGGATGGGACAAAAGAACGACCGCCATTGCCGCGAAACACGGACACCAAAACATTGTAGAATACGCATACCGGCATAATTTGCCGTGGGAGGAGAAGGAGGACTGACGACTAACTGACTCATCCGTTTTCGGCCAAAATTCTTTTGAGTTTGACGATTTTAATAATATTGGCTTCCAAAAGTTTCCCGTATAATACATCACAGTAGAAAAATAGATTACTTGAAAATTGTTCTGGAAAATCGGGTACATTGACAAAACATGCCTTGTCGGAAAATTCGTCGGTGAATAATAATTCAAAATTATGGATGACATTTTGAACAATTTTTTCCCTATTCGCATGATAAAAATCAAGGAGTATCGGAATCGCAGTTTTTTTAATACCGTATAAAAAACTTTGATAATGATACTTGTATTCAATGTTCGATGTATAACCATACAAATCTCTGTCTTCTTTCTTCATACCATTATACCAAGGACGAAGTGTACCCGTTAACCAAAACGAATCATTGGTGAATACAATAAAATCATAATCACTGTAATCCACCTTTTGCAATCCATATATCATCTTACCAATATCTAATTCATCATTATTTTCAATCTCCATATATTTTTTACATTTTGGCGCAATATTTTTCAACAGCAATTTATGATAGGGTAAGTTCTCACTGTTAATAATAATCAAATCACCCTCTATATAACGAATGTTATTCAGCACGATTTCATATTTGTAAGGACTATCGACATGACATGCCATAATCGTAAGAATTTTTTTGGAAGGTGTGGAACGGTCGTAATGGCTAATTTTCTCTTGCAATGATTCTATACCGGATTGTATACCAACTGTATCCGCCGAGGCGGTTTGACTGTTGTTGATGATGGTGCTCACGAGATGATCCACTTTTGTGGTTATTATATTGATTTCCGAACTAAGGCATATCTTATTTTTATACAACTTGTCCTCTGACATTTCTTTAAATGAACTTTTGATGGCAGCGCTGTTACAAAAGAAGAGGATTCCGGAACGGAAGGAGTCGGGGTGGGGGGTTTCTCCAATCAAGTATTCCTCACCCACCTTTTCTTGTTCTAATGCATAAATCTTATTCGGAGCAATGTAACAATCCAATAAAGCCTCGATATCACTATTAAACAACCTATCTGTATTCATGTAGAGGATCTTGTTGTATTGGTAGATCTTGGGGTAGTTGAAAATAGAAAGACGTTCGTACCCTGCCTCAAGTAACGCAGGGGGGAATGAATCCAGACAGAAAAAATCATACGAATAGAACCATGAAAGATGAATTAAGTCTGCACACAGTTGCTTTTCGATGGTGCGACGAAAATCGTTGGTGGTGACGATCAACACATGAATTTTTTTGGAATACGCCTTTTTTTGAAATACAAGAGATTGTAACCATAGTTGTAAAACCTCATAACGGTTCTGATCAAAGACACACACATATACTAAATTCATTGGATTTTTTGGATATATTTTTACTTTTTGATATAATATTTAAATAACAAACATTCATAATATTTAAATATAAATATATAAATATTATGAATATATAAATATGTACAAAATAAAGGTAGTACCTTCCAAGAAGACTGCACTATCCTCGTGCTTCTTCCTTTAGTATATCCAAGACAGAACCGTACAAAGACCGGTTCAAAGAACACTGACCAGCTGGTAGAAAGATACAAACAAAATAGACTACCGCACAAAAGATCATACATGTGAGCACCACTCTCTATATTATACAACCTTATACAACCACATAAGCTACTCCTATTCTACGACTAAGCAACAAACTCTCACACCAACCAATTGTTCTTCGCACACCGGTTTATCATCCCAAAATTTGTAGAAACGGCTGATATACTCAACAAAATATATAAATATATAAATATATAAATATATTTCAATATAAATAGAGAGAAATCCAAAAAAAATCCAAAAAAAATCCAAAAAATATGAAGGTGAGCGAATTTATCGTAAAACAATTGTCGACGATCGGTGGTGTGGACGCGGCGTTTTCGGTGACGGGTGGTTTTTCGATGCATTTGAATGATTCTGTTTCCAAATGTAAACCAATAAAAAAGTTTTATTGCCACCACGAACAGGCGTGTGGGTTTGCTGCGATTGGCTACACCCAGGCGTGTGGCCGTTCCTCCATGGTCGTCATGACGGCGGGATGTGGTGCCACCAACGCGTTGACGGCGTGTTTGGATGCGTACCAGGACAGTGTCCCGGTGTTTTTTCTTTCGGGCCAGGTAAAGAGCCAGGAATCGATCCGATATTTCCGGTCGTTGGGGAAAGAGATCCGGCATTTTGCGGGTGCCGATTGTGATATTGTGCGCATGGTCGAGCCCATTACCAAGGCGGCGGAAGAAATCGGAACGTTGGAGGAAGTGGTGCCTAAACTTCAATCAGTGATCCGATCGTTTCTTGAAGATCGACGAGGCCCGGTGTGGTTATCGGTGCCTTTGGATATTCAAGGAATGGAAATCGATGCACTGTTATCGTCGTTCATGTTTGCGACGACGCCACCAACGGCCTTTGTGATTCCACAAAACGAAGAGGTGTACCGATGTTTGATGCAATCCAAGAGACCGGTGGTATTGGCGGGCAATGGTTTACACTCCTGTCCGAAAGAATTTCGACAGTTTGTGGAAACCTTCCAGATCCCGGTCGTGTACTCTTTCCATGGAACGGATTTGTTGGAATCGGACCATCCCTTGATGATTGGTGGTGTAGGTGTCGTGGGTTCTCGACAGGGCAATTTTACGATTCAGAATGCCGATCTTGTGCTGGTGCTGGGATGTCGTCTTGCCCAGGCCGTCGTGGGTTATCGCGCCGATTGGTTTGCAAGGGAAGCGAAGATTATAATGGTGGATAAAGATCGAAACGAACTGGATAAGGATAACTTGTTGGGAAGAGTTGTCAAAATAGAATCCGATTTGAATGATTTTTTTCATCCTTTGCATCAGCTCCATCAAAAAGAAAGATCGGCATCCGACGGATGTGGTCACGAAACATGGATCGAGACGGTGGGTCGCTGGAAAGATCGTTGGGCACTTGAAATGCCAATCACCCCCACCACCACGACCAAGATGTGTCCGTATGCTGGACTGGAGGCCTTGTTCCGTCTTGCACCAGAAAATAAGGTGGTGGTGTGTTCTTCGGGTTCGGGATTACCCATTACATGGAGGATTGTCAAAATCAAAAAAGGGGATCGATTTATTCTGAGTTCCCAGGGAGATATGGGATTCGAATTACCGGCCGCGATTGGGGCGGCACTTGCGGGATACGACAGCGTCGGCGACAGCAGCAATGAGGACCGGAAGACCAAAAGAGTGGTCATGTGTGTGATGGGGGAGGGAGCCCTTCAATTTAATGTACAAGAGTTGCAGACATTGGTTCATCACGGTGTACCGGTCAAGGTAATTATTACCAACAACGATTCTTATGGCGCCAATGTGCTGACACAGACCAACTTTTTTGAAAAGAATTTTTGCGGCGTCGACAGCGCGTCGGGGATATCGTTTCCAAGCACCTCGAAACTTGCATCGGCGTACGGTCTTGGATACCGATCGTTTCATACGGTGGACGATATCGAATACAGCGCACGCGAATTTCTGTTTTCTGAAGAGCCCATGATTCTTGAATTGTTTGTTCGTTTACAAGGAAGATACCCACGACTGTGTGCCAAACCCAACAAGGACGGAACCTTTAGTAACCGACCGTTTGAAGATATGGAACCCTTTCTGGACGAGGAAGAAATGGAACGAGAAATGATTGTTCAAAGAGTTTGATTGGATGCATGATTTCGAAGAATTTGAAAAAGTAAGTAGTTATATATAACAAAAAGATATATAACAAAAAGATATATAACAAAAAGATATAACCATAATCAAAGAAAACGATGCTGCGTACGAATGGGGATGAATCGAATTTGATTGATATCGTGAGTATTCATCAAAAGATTCAACATTATTTTCAATTAGGGAACCGTGATATTTTTGAATCCATGGTGTTGAATGAAATTTCCAAGTCATTGGAAATGGAGAAAGATGACGATCGAGAGGATCCTACCGGATTGATTTTTGATTTTTACTTGGTACAGGCGCTTCCCTTATTAACCGTCTATCAAAAAAGGATACGCGAAAGAGGAAAGATTCGTTTTGGACCTGCCGCGTCCTCCTCTTCCTCCTCGTCCTCGACGTTGTCATTGTCCGCGAAAGACCCATCTTCTACAAGTACGACAGAACAGGAGAATAATAAATCGTCGTCCTTGTGGAAATTTCCCTATTTTTCTTATCCGGAGGATAAGGACGTGACCTCTTTTTCGTCTTATCATGAAAAAAAAACTACACAGGAGGTTATTCAAGAATACCTTGTGCTTATTGAGAATTATTTTCCGAAATTATACATGGGTATGGATCTGAGTGGTCTACAAAAGACCATTGACTTGGCCGATGGGGGTTGTCTCGGTGGAGGAGGAAATAACACTGATTCCTTGAAATACCACAAAGGAAATAATGATGGCGTCGGTGCTACCGCGAGTAAGGAGGATGGGTGTCTTGCACGCGACACCGGGTCATTGGAATCAACCACGATGAAACGACCGAAATCTTCGTCCTTATCGTCCTTATCGTCCTCCTCGTCATCATCGTCATCTACCATCTCCACAAAAGGAAAGAATGTCGAAAAGTGTGACCATAGTCATTTGATCATGTCTCATGAAAATATGCTGGTGTGCGAAAAGTGTGGATTCACTCCCGAACAGAATAATGTGTCGACGAGTATATCCTTCAAGGATATCAATCGTGTCAACCTTGCGAGCAAGTATTTGTACGACCGAATCACCCATTTCAAGGACTGTATCAACCAGTTCCAGGGAAAACAGAATTGTACGATTGACAAGACCGTGTACGATGACCTGATTCACCAGTTTCTTCTTCACGACCTCATTCCACCCAATTACACCGATCTTCCCAAGGGTACGGCCTTTAAAAATATTACCAAGGAACACATTATGTTGTTTCTAAAGGATTGCAAACACACGAAACATTATGAAGACGTGGTCCTCATCCATTCTCATTTCACGGGTATTCAACCCCCCGATGTCACACACCTGGAAAATCAATTGTTGCACGATTTCGATCAATTAACGGCCCTGTATGACAAGAAACACAAACAACAAGACCGTAAAAACTTTATCAATACCCAGTACGTTCTGTATCAACTCTTAAAACGCCACAAGTTTCCGTGCAAGAAAGAAGACTTTAACATTCTCAAAACGATTGACCGCAAGTTCTATCACGACGACATTTGTAAATCTCTATTTGAAGAACTTCACTGGAACTTTAACCCGACCTTTTAAACGGCCCGGTAGATTTGTGTAAAGGGGGTGGAGGGTTGAACTTTAATGCTGGAAGGGATTTCAGTGACGTGGTGTTGGTGGAGAAAGTCGTCTTCGTTATAGTAGGTGAGAAGCACTTTTCGACAACACAACCGCACGATCTGATGCGATTCATAAAAGGGGAGCAAGTTTTTATCGGTATTTTCCTTTTTCCAAGTATGGAGATCGTGTTCAAGGTGGCCCAAAACTTTGTTGCATGTGAAACAACGAACCGGAAGCATCTTTTTTCTATTTTTTGTTGGTTTTTAGTGATTCTTCGTCCCACACAGTCAAATCAATTTTCGGAAAAAAAATAATTTTTAACATTTTAAAACGGGTGTAAAAATTAAAACAAACAAATGGTTCGTCGCCACAATTTAAAAATGGTATCCGTTGTATCCCTTATACACTTGGTACAATTATTCATTCTTTTTACTTTTTTGTACAGCAGTTTTATTTCGACGATTTTACTATTTTACCTGGAAAACATCCAGCTGAATAAAAACGAACGATTGTTTCTCTTCTTTGTCAACATCGTTGTGCCTTTGATTGGTTTGTTATTTCAATGTGTGGTGAGGAACCAAAAATTCATAAGTTTCTTGGGAATGGTTTTTGGAATCTTGAACCTCTTTTTTCTTCCGCAAGTCCTGGATAAATATACCTTGTTCCTGCAGAAATCCAAATCCAATGCCATGCATAAATTTTTCCCTCTTCTCTATATGTTCTATTATCTTACCATCCTCACCGCCTTGGCAAGTAGTTGCTTGTTGACTTACTTACTTAGCAAACGATGATTGTTTTCGAGAATAACTTTTTCAACGGGTGTCCATGGTTTTTGGAGCCATTGATTCCAACATTCCGTAGTTTCAAAGTAATGATTTTCAAAATCTCGCAACGGTGGATATTTATCCATCATTTTCCAAAGGATATGGGCCAATAAACGGTGACTGTATCGTGGATAAAACACTCCTTTTTTACGATTTTGGTAACTGCCGTTGAGTTCCTTCCACCCCTTTTCATTTCGCGGTTCTTCCTCGTCGTAACCGCCAAATCGGAAATGACTACGGAACTGATTCATTTCCAGATGGGTAATAAACAAATGAGACGGATCCAACTGAATACGTTTATCATTCGGAATTCTCTTTACCGGAATCACGTGTTCGATCGTACGTTCGTTCGGCCTCAAGAATTGATGGGTATAAATATCCAACGGTTGATAGAACCGTAATTGTTTCCGCAGTATTTTAGGTAATGGATAACGCATTCTTGTATTTTATATGTTGATTTGTTTTTCTTGACGGAAAAAACAAATCATTTTATAGTGTTTTTCTGAATAAAAAAATAAAAGTAAATTTATTAAAAAGAAAATAGAAAACAAAAAACAATGAGGACCGATATCCTAATCATCAACGTGGTATTGATTGTCATCGCGGTGGTAATCAGTATAATTCTATATTTTCAAGACCCCGACAAGAACCCGTTAAATCCAATAAAAAAACCAGTTCGGTTGACATTTGATACAGAGGTCTGGTTACCCCAGTTATTGCAAAACCACAAGTATGATGAGAAAAACGTACGAGCGACATTTAAAGTTGGTGATGACGTGTTAATTCGCAAAGAGTTAGTTACAGAGGTCTGGTCACCTGGAGAAAAATTTGGTAGAAACATTACAAATGAACAAGGCAACCGTTTGATAATCACCACCGACCAAGAAAATAAAGAACACACTTATCCTGAGAATGACGTACGGGCGAGATTTAAAGTTGGTGATGAGGTGTCAGTTCGTAAAGATTTAGATACAGGGGTCTGGTCAACTGGGGAAAAATTTAATAGAAACGATACAGATGATCAAGGCAACCGTTTGATAATCACCACCGGCCAAGCAGAGGAAGAACACACTTATCCTGAGAAGGACGTACGGGCGACATTTAAAGTTGGCGATGAGGTGTTAATTCGCAAAGAGTTAGTTACAGAGGTCTGGTCACCTGGAGAAAAATTTCTTAGTAACGGTACAGATGATCAAGGCAATCGTTTGATAAATACCACCGGCCAAGCAGGGAAAAAAGAATACACTTATGCTGAGAAGGACGTACGGGCGACATTTAAAGTTGGCGATAAGGTGTTAGTTCGCAAAAAGTGTTCTACGGTTACTGCCGATACTTTTGATGAACTGTATCTTTTTATGTTATTCTATCATATCATGAAAACTTTCGTCGTCGAAAAAAAACCATTTCCTATTACGACAAAAATAATTAAGGCAGAATGTTTAATGAATGAAATACATGAAAAACTCGATGAAAACAACTTGACACCAACATCATCAATAGAAGATTTACAACTTTCGTTATGTAAAAAGGAAGAACTAAAAAAATACTTTGAACAACTTCTTCTTGGAGAAAAAGTAAAACTGTTTTTAGAATATTTTAAAACGCATCCTACACAAAACAACCAATGGAAAGGTTTTTTATCATTCTTTAAAGATAGTGATTATGATAAACTTTCTAAACTAAAATTACTTTATAATTATGAAAATGATGACGTTGAAGTTGATGAAGGTGGTGGAGGTGTTGGAGGTGTTGGAGGTGTTGGAGGTGTTGGAGGTGTTGGAGGTGTTGGAGGTGGTGGAGGTGGTGGAGGTGGTGGAGGTGGTGGAGGTGTTGTTCCACCGTTAACTATTCC
>Ga0214921_10006484_pt1 | contig 15997 bp, 15 predicted proteins | sample LL1505_MetaG_FD_177992 | JGI IMG/M metagenome (GOLD analysis project Ga0214921, IMG submission 177992) | Freshwater microbial communities from Lake Lanier, Atlanta, Georgia, United States - LL-1505 | ecosystem: Environmental > Aquatic > Freshwater > Lake | place: USA: Georgia | collected...
CTTAGTAATCAAACCAGCGGACTAAATAAACCGATTCATAGATAAAACCGACTAAAGATGAAAACTAAATCACATAAAACTACAACGCCGATTTCTACCGACATCATCCATGCCCCTGAAAAGCAATCAAACCACCAAGATTTAACTGCTAGGCTCATTATAAAGGAGCTTGAAATCTTAGCGATGGCCATAGACTTAGACCGAGAAGAACTACAGGTATGGCTTAACCTTGAAATGAACCAGGTCATCGGCGCACCTGCCAAATCGATATTGCATTTATTACGAACGGCCAATCAATATTGCTTAAACCCCCTTCAAGACGAGGTTGTTCTTACTCAATATGAGCAAGACTGGCAAGTCTTCATTGGGATCGACGGCTGGATCAAGCTCATGAACCGACATCCGGCGTTTGCAGGGGTCACCTTTTTGGAGTCGACTCATTACAAAGACGAAATACCGGTCTGGATGGAATGCACCATTTATCGATCCGATCGGATGATCCCCACAACCGTTCGTGAATATTATTGCGAAGTACGAAACGAGTCTGCGATTTGGGGCAAGATGCCCAGAAGAATGATGCGCCATAGAGCGTTGCAACAATGCGCAAGACTGGCCATGGGTATCGCTCCCCCAGAAAGTCCAAGTGAAATACCAAGAACAAGGATTAAGCCAAGTACAGAAAAAGAGTATTCAACTCCAGAGCAAAGCGCTAAGCCGGTTTTTGGAATGGGGCTTTTAAAAGTAAAACTGGATCACTTCGCCAAGGATCTAGAAATACCATGAATCCAACAGTGTTGCGTTAAAGATACAAATAAATCGTCTTTCTTTATGCTACAAAAATTGTGGCAAAGCTATGTATCGCAAAGCTTACATGGCGATTACACAAAGGATCAATCATCCCTAAAGATGTTTATAGATGATGCAAATATTTTCATTATCAAACTAAATTAAATACGATAAGCTTGCCTTTTACTTACAAAAGGAAATGCAATGAACACCACCAAATCATCTAATCCAAATGCTGGCTTTGATACCAATAGAGCATGGAAAAATGCACTAAAGCATGGCCTCACCGCTAGGCGGTGGCTCAGTCAAGCAGAGCTAGATAGCTACTCGACAATTTTTAAAGACCTCTGCGAAGAGTATCAACCCGAAACGGCAACAGAGCGTTTATTGATCGAAAGCATTAGCGTAACAATGACAAAAATCCGGCGCCTCACCGAAGTAGAGGATGCCAAGTATCGCCTAGTTAAATCAACTGCAAATACCTATGCTTTTAAAGGATTGCTGAGCCAAATCAGCAAGGACGCCAATGGTACTGATGTACTTAGTCCAGATGATATTAGAAGAATCTACATTGGTGCAGCAATGCCAGACCCTCAGATCATGAGCACTATTAATCGCCAACAAAATTCGCTTAGCCGGCAATTATCCAAAGAAGTAGGGGAGCTATTGAGTCTAGTGAACGCACGTAAAAACTCAAAGGCAATCCACTTAGATGAAAATCCTACGCTCTTAGAAACAAATTTAGATAAGAGTTACGACAATGACCAATAAGTTAAATAGAGCGATTTGATAAACCAAAATAGGCCTAATGCTAACTGTCTAGCATCTCCTCGTTTCATATCCGCATATCTGTGTAGCATCATTTGAATAAAAACTCTTTTATAGAGATTTTAATTAATCCAAATGATGACGGTAGCAAGCAAATAGCATTTTACAAATGACTTACGTTAGGGGTCCTATCACAATAAATGGCCCAAAAGGATCAAAAATCTTACCTAAAGTCTTTATACGTCGATCAGAGCTACTAAGCCGCGTGGCCAACAGTATTTAAATATTGTGACTTAAATAGAAAAAGGTTACTTAGCAGTAACTAAAAAATAGGGATTAATCACTTTTGTTGGTCTAGGATAAGTAAGCTCTACTAGATCCATATCTTTTACATGCCCACCAGCAGCCAATACCACCGCATGCCCTGCCGCTGTATCCCAAATACAAGTCGCACCCATTCTAGGATACAGGTCAGCCTTACCCTCTGCTACCAAGCAAAATTTTAGCGAACTGCCTATTTCTATTAACTCATGATTTTGGTATTTTTCCAACCACTGTTGTAAATCCACTGAAGGATGTGAGCGACTAGCCACAATCCGGATCGGTCTACTTAAATCCAACAAAGGATCTTTGGTAACGCGTAAATCATGCCATTGTCCGTGACGGCGTTTTTTAGCTATTGTTGGAATATCTAATGCCGCTTTGTCTAAATGTTTGTAACCTAAATACAAGCTTTCAAGGGCTGGCGCAAGAACTAATCCCATTGCAGGGTATCCAAAATAGATAAGCGCAATATTTACAGTAAACTCGTCATTGCGTTTAATAAATTCTTTTGTTCCATCCAAAGGATCGACCGCCCAGTAACACGGAGGTTCTTCATCCTTACCAAAGGAATCAGCGCCCTCTTCACTCAGAATCGGAATAGCCGGCCAACGTCTCTTTAAGCCCCCAACCAATATTTGATTGGCCGCAAGATCAGCCTCCGTTAGAGGACTATGATCAGTTTTAGCGGTTTGCCCTATTGAGTAATTATTAGGATCTTGATAAATCTCCATAATGGCAGCGCCCGCTTGATCTACCAAAGTAATCAAATATCCGATATCTTCTTTTGATAGGCTTAAGCTTTTCATTGTCACTTTTCAAGCTCCTTTTATTGAGTCAATATTAGCCCAATCAAAGCAGCATAGATTTCTCCCATTCTTTTTAGCTTTATCTTTATTGAAACCCGTATACTGATGATGGTCAATCGCTCCCTTAACGTGTTGATTTAATATAAAGTTTTCCTCCTATGACAAACATTCTCTCCCACTTAGACCGCCTGGAAGCTGAGAGTATTGAAATCTTTCGAGAGGTGGTCGCCACAGCTGATAAACCAGTCATGTTGTACTCGATTGGCAAGGATAGTGCTGTGATGTTGCGCTTAGCCCTAAAAGCGTTTTACCCAGCCAAATTACCGTTTCCACTATTACATATCGATACTCGATGGAAATTTAGGCAAATGTATGAGTTTCGGGCCCAAATGCAAAAAGAGCATAATTTTGATCTTTTGGTACACATCAATCCCGACGGGGTTGCTATGAACATGAACCCCTTTACATATGGATCTCAAGTACACACCCAGGTTATGAAGACCGAAGGCTTAAAACAAGCATTGAATCATAATCAATTTGATGTGGCTTTTGGTGGTGCACGCCGCGATGAGGAGAAATCGCGAGCTAAGGAGCGTATCTTTTCCTTTCGTAATCGCAATCACCATTGGGATCCTAAGGCGCAGCGCCCGGAACTCTGGAATCTTTACAATACCAATAAAAATTTAGGTGAAAGTATTCGCGTCTTTCCTTTGTCAAACTGGACTGAACTGGATATTTGGCAATACATCTATCAAGAGAATATACCCATTGTTCCGCTGTACTTTGCTAAAGAAAGGCCAGTTGTTGAACGAAATGGTAGCTTAATCATGGTGGACGATGATCGCATGAAACTTTTACCAGGCGAAGAACTCATGCACAAGCTGGTTCGCTTTAGAACCTTGGGTTGTTACCCCTTAACTGGCGCTGTTGAATCGACCGCAACCACCATCACCCAAATTTTACAAGAGATGCTAGTAGTAACCACATCAGAGAGACAAGGACGCGTGATTGATCACGATGGGGCGGCGTCAATGGAAAAGAAAAAGCAAGAGGGGTACTTCTAATGAGTGAACTCAGCCAAGCAGGAGATCAAACGAGCACAGATATAGAACAACTAGCACAAATGGCAGTTGAGCAATATCTTCAAGAGCAATCGCAGAAAACTTTGCTGCGCTTTATCACGTGTGGGAGTGTTGACGATGGCAAAAGCACTTTAATTGGCCGCCTACTCTATGAAAGCAAAATGATCTTTGAAGACCAATTAAGCGCCTTACAAAATGATTCAAAAAAAATGGGTACGCAAGGTGACGAAATAGACTTTGCTCTTCTAGTTGACGGCTTGGCAGCTGAGCGTGAGCAAGGAATTACGATAGATGTGGCATACCGTTTTTTTTCAACCAATAAGCGCAAATACATTGTTGCCGATACCCCCGGTCACGAGCAATATACCCGCAATATGGTAACTGGCGCATCGACCGCCGATCTGGCAATTGTGCTTGTAGATGCTCGTAAAGGAGTGCTAACTCAAACCAAGCGTCATACGTATTTAGTCTCGCTCATGGGCATTGACCAAATTATTCTGGCTGTTAATAAAATGGACTTAGTAAATTTTGATGAAGTAACGTATGAAGCCATAGTACAAAATTATGTCGAATTTGCAAATCAACTAGGTATTAAAAATATCACTCCTATTCCATTAAGCGCATTAAGAGGCGATAATTTAAGCAGTAAAAGTGAGCATACATCTTGGTACTTTGGGCCGTCCCTTATTGAGGCGCTTGATCATGCACCAATTGATCAATATAATGTACAACAAAGCCCATTTAGACTTCCAGTGCAATGGGTCAATCGTCCAGACTCTTCTTTTAGAGGGTTTACCGGCACGATTTGCTCCGGTAAGGTAGCAATAGGACAAAATATTCGAGTTCTGCCATCGGGACAAGAGGCAACAGTCGCCTCAATTATCTGTATGGATGGAACTCCAAAAGAAGCCGTTGCGGGACAAGCAATTACACTTACCCTTGATCGTGAAATTGATATCTCTAGGGGAGCTGTGATATGTATTGCAAATCAACCCGCTCAAGTTGCCGATCAATTTAATGTCACACTCATTTGGATGAATCAGGATCCCCTATATCCAGGACGCAATTACTTACTTAAACTTGGCACCCAGATAATTGGGGCAAGCATTTTAAAAATAAAGTACCAAGTTAATGTGAACACTTTGGAGCACATTAGTGCCAAGCAATTAGAGCTCAATGCGGTTGCAGTCTGCGAACTCTCTACAGATAAGCCCATCGTATTTGAACCGTTTATTGAAAATCATAATTTAGGAAGTTTTATTCTAATTGACCGACTCACAAATTCTACGGCAGGTGCTGGAACTATCCAATTTTCCTTAATGCGAAGCCAAAATGCACATCAACAATTTTTTGAAATTAATCAAGAGTCTAGGGCTAAACTATTAAATCAAAAGCCGATGTGTATTTGGTTTACTGGATTATCTGGTAGCGGGAAATCAACTATTGCTAATGCTCTGGAGTTAGAACTCCATAAATTAGGAAAGCTTACCTTCACACTGGATGGCGATAATATACGTCACGGTCTTAATAAAGATCTGGGTTTTACCCAATCGGATCGAATTGAAAATATACGACGGGTGAGCGAAATTGCAAAATTGATGGTCGATGCTGGCGTTATTGTACTTGTAACATTTATTTCACCCTTTAGAGTTGATCGAGAATTTGCTAGAAGTAAATTCAAAATTGATGAATTTATAGAGGTATTTGTTGATACCCCTCTAGAAGAATGTGAAAGACGCGATCCTAAGGGACTCTACAAAAAAGCAAGGGCTGGTAAAATCAAAAACTTTACTGGATTAGATTCCATTTATGAGGCGCCCCAAAACCCCCAAATAACATTAAACACAATACAAGAACCTATAGAGATACTTATAAAAAAATTATTAATAAAGTTAATATAAAAAAATAATACGCATAATTTGGTTTAAAGCACTCCAAATATTGCTACGATTAATTACTGTCCAAATTATCCAGAATATTGATCTATAGTCTGCCATCATTAACAATAAATAAAGAAAAGGTGTGATATCCCCCGTCAAGACGTCATTCCCAAAGTGTTGTTTCCTGCCTGTGCTCGGTAGTCTCTAGGCGATACTCTTCCCAACGACCGGTGGGGTCTTTCTTCGTTGTAAATCGTGATCCAGCTTTCTGTAATGTCACGGACCTCCCTGAGGTTTTCAAATAAATAGGCATTGAGTACTTCATGACGGTAGGTGCGGTTAAAGCTTTCAATGAAGGCATTTTGCTGTGGTTTCCCAGGCTGGATAAACTTTAGTGCAATGTCTTTTTCCTCACACCAACCCATGAACACGGCAGACCGAAGTTCACTCCCATTATCTAAACGTATCGCTTTGGGCAGGCCATGGATTTCTTCGAGTTACTCGAGTGTTCTGACTACCCTGACTGCTGGAAAACTGATATCGATTTCAATGGCCAAGATATCCCGATTGAATTCATCGATGACGTTTAGGGTTCTAAAGGGCGTGCCGTAATGCAAGGTGTCGTACATAAAGTCTAAGGCCCACATCGAGTTGGGCTCCTGCGGCGCCACAAGAGGAACCTTAGGCATCTTGGGGATGCGCTTTTTGATTCTTCTGGGTAAGTTCAGGCCCATCTCCTTATACACCCGCCATACGCGCTTGTGATCCTATGCATAGCCCTGATTGCGCATCCAATCAAAACACAGCCTATACCCCCAGCGGCCATGCTTGGCCACCACCTGATTAAGGACCTCAACCACGGGTTCATCGGCCTTAGCCTTACTTGCTGGGCGCTCGTAATACGATGAACTAGCCAGCACCAAATGAGCACAAGCCCGGGTAATAGGAACGGCTTCTTCGCCAACCAGATAATCGACTGCATCGCGTTTACCCGTTGGCGCTAGAGCTTTTTTTCAATTAAGTTCTTGAGCGCTCGATTGTCGTGGGTCAGTTCAGCAACAATAGTTTTATATTCGGAGAGCTGCCGCTATAACTATTTGCCCCGTTTCAGTTCAGATGCTTCAAGGCCGCCGTATTTGGATCGCCACTTGTAAAAAATGGCACCACTAATACCATGGCTTCTAAGCAAGTCTGCCATCGGTAATCCGCTTTCTGCTTCCTTCAATACCCCGACAATCTGGGTCTCTATAAATCGTGACTTCTTCATGTGAGCCTCCTGTTGTAAAGACTGCCACAAACAACAGAAAACTCAACTTATTAAATGTACGAATCTAAGGGGATATTAAAAACCTACGGGGGAATTACACCGATACCAAGTTCAAGGCAGATATTTGGCAAGGCTAAGCCGGCATTGAACAGTTTTATGGCATCTATGCCAGGCCATCAGTATTTTTTGAGCACATTATATAGAGCTCCTCTAGCTACGAATATTCTACCCCTTATTATTTTGAATCAAGGGGATGATTACCATCTGAGTTCTTCATAACGGCCCTTTTTTAAATTCTGCATAAAAGTCAAGGGAGTTAAAGTCAATCGTTTTTGAGAGTAATTCAGCATAGTATTTTGGTGTTGGATGATGTGGGTCTGGCTCTCGTTCGTGAAATTCGTCGAAGGTTGTTAAATCAATATTTAATGTAAATTTTGGCTGAAGAATAAATTTAATATTAAATGTATTTTGTAGATAGAGAGCTAAAAAAGCTTGCTCTTTAAGATTGTAATATGCATAAGCAGCGCTATCTAGCCTCTTAGGCGGTAATGGAGTTGGTAGTATTAAAATAGGTATATTTTTATTGATTGAACGAATTGTGGACATTGTAATTATTGACCCAACTCTCCAATTCTTATAAATTTCTAACCACTGATGTGTTGTGATTGGAATAAACTTGCCAAGTGAAAATGTTGGAAAAAAAAATTCACTTCCAGACAAAAATTCAGTACATATCCCCTTTCGATTATTCCATAACTGTTGCCTCATTAATCCAGCAATAATAAAAAGGGGTTCTAATAAAAATACGCCACAATATTCTTCTAAGTTAATGATGGAAGTTTCTTTGGAGTGAAACCAATTATGATGAGAGCCCTCTGCAAAGACCCCGCTTAATTCCAGCATGTTATTTGAGCTTTTTATTAAATTTTCATTAGTAAATGCTGCGCCATTGATGCCATAAACATCAAAGATATAACCAGGAATCTCAAAGCCATCATTAAGTAACTGGCGAAATGCGCCAGTATGTGATGCTCCTATGACTAAAATCTTATTTAACAGCATTGAATGCCTCTAATAAAGCCTCTTCGCATTGAATGTAGCTTTTCTCGGACGCAAAGGAGGCTACAGGCGAATTATTGAATTCGGTAACTCTATCTTTTGTAAGACCTTGCTCAGAAAGGAAAGTTTGCATCACCACATCAATCCCTTGATCTCTTACAGTTCTTAAGTTTGGTTCGTAAAATAATCCTCTTGCTGCCTGGTTAGTAATAATCTCATAACTAGGAAAATAGTCGATATCTTCATATGTGTCCGAAAGCGTTCCAGCTACAGATCTTAATGTTGACTTTGAATAGTTGGTCGCATTCAGTACGTGGTTACCACTGGCAGTTGCTGTAAGAGGTACTGGAGATACTGTCAATATTAATTTTATTTGCTTACCCTTTCTAAATTCATTAAGTAATTCAAGAGTATTCGTTATGGCATCAATATTTTCTTGATATGTAAAGTTCTTGAATGAATATTTATTTTTATCATAAACACCTGCAATTGTTCCCGGAGAAAGGGGGTAAATAGTCCCAGATTCATTATGGACCCAAGCCTCTGTTAAGCCAAGTGTGAAAATAAACAGGTCCATTTGAATGAGCATATCTCTAACACAAGATAGATGGTGGGCTCTGTGAGATAGCAGCACATCAATTGAGTTAAATCCCTCAGGCTCTGTGCCCGGCCTTTGCGAGTCATAAAATTTATCTGATTTCATCCAGGCTATATCAGAAGGGTTAAAAATTCCTATTGCCTCTTTAACTAGCTGCATTAGTTGTGGTGCTGTATAAATATTTCCATAGCGACAAGAGTACATTGAGTATCCAAATCTGCTATGCTGAGACTCAGGCAGTCCAGGAGGTGGCGGCTCCATGTCAAGTACATTGCAGCCATGCACTTTTAAATGCCTGCTAATATGTTGTGCGAAGCAACTACCTGCAGTAGCAATATTCCATGCAGGATCAAGCCCCCATTTTTTTATATATATGTTTTTCATGTTGAATGGCGAACAAAGAGCAACGCCGCTTTGCCAAAAATGGTGAGGTGGCAAGTCTTTGTATGGATTTTCAGACATGTTAAGGCACCACGAAATGGTGCAAGTCAAAATTTAATTAAAATATTAAATGTGGGATAAAAACTTTCTCAATATAATTAAATCGGTTTCACCTATAAATGAATTTTTATGAAGCAAATCATATGAAGAAATCATTGAGGTTGGAATGTCTTCCCCTTGAATGTCCTCCAAGATATCAATAATTTTTGGGATTGAAGTATAGCATGGGATCTCAGAAATAAAATCTAAAATAAAATCATGTTCATTTCTTATTTGAAAACCAATACTGTCAAAAAAACACATACTTAGATTAAATCTATCGATGATTTTTTTTGCAACAATTGATCTTAAGATGTCAGTAAATCGAAAGGAAACTGTTGATGGTAGATAAAGAAGAGGAAAAACTTCGCGAGTAAATAAAGTCAGTTGAGAATTAAATGGAGTAAAATTATTACTAGCTATTTTGTATAAGATATTGTCAGATCGAAAATTTACATCTCTAACTCCTAACACTAATCTTGAAATTGCATCTACATCAGTATCGCCATTTATCAAAAATTGTATAATTGATGGAGAAATTTTATCGATTTTATTACTTATTGTTTTATCCTTAGATTGAATTGCATGTAAGGGAAAGCCTCTGGGCCAAATATTTATGTTTTCTGTTTTCAGCAAATCAAAAATATTCACAAAGCCACAATTTCTTTTTAATTCAACTGCGTTAGCATTGCCTAAGTGATTAAAAAATTCTGTGCCATCATAGTACGTATCATCATCAGTATCAAGTATAAAACTAACTCCTGATTTTGATGCGTAGATATAACCTAAATTTTTTCTACAATAATGATTAAATGGTAGCTCATCAATACCATAATTATATTCAAGATCTAAAAAATTATAATTAGAAAAACTATCAATTGGAGTTTTTTTATCTGGAATTACAATAACTTTAAATTTATTACACCATGTTTTTAATGCTTCAGATGGAGTATTTATTGTTGTAACAACAACCATACAATCTTCAAACATAATTAATTTCCTTAAAATATTTATCTCTATCATCTAGAAGTGAAAATTTACAAGGATGTAAATAAATAGAATTTGTACTAGAAAAAAAATTATTTACATAACTTGTATCATAAGCTTTTTTTCGATGATCGCCCCACAAAATGCTTGATTGAAAATTATTATTAATATAATTTGAATATAAATTATTTACAGATCCAGCTAGTGCGGTTGGTATTGCAACCTCTGGGAAAATATCCAAAGCTGTAAAAACTTTTAAATAATTTAAAAAGAAAGGTATATGTGAATTTTTAATAATAAAAAAATCAGAAAGCCCCTTCACTAGTGGTATATTATACTTTTCTACTATAGATTTTGATTCCGAAGTAAAATTTTCTAGATTATTGAAAACATCAATTTTATTTTCTAAAAAATTAGTTCTTATTTTTTCCGGATTTGGTAAATAAGAACAAAAATTTAACAAGCCGTGTCCAAAACTAGGATTATCCCCATTAAGAAATTTTTTATATACCCTTTCTGACCAAATCCATTTTTCTGTAAAAAAATTACTGATTGGGGTAATAAAACCACCATACCTCGAAAGGATATTTTTTTCAAAGAAATTCAAATCTAATTTAGGATTAATGAGTACGTCGTCTTGGCAAAAAATCATAAAACCGGAAGGATTCGATAAAATTTCATGTTCCTTACATAGCAAGTAGTCTAATATCATTCCATGAAACGAGTAAGATCCTCTATAGGAAGTTATAATATTTTCCTTAGAGCAAGATATCATAGGTACAATATAGTCAATATCTCCGTACCTGTTTCTATAAATATTATCTAATGTATCAATATTTTCGATATGAGGATGATTAAATAAAATTACTAATTTATTATTCATTTAATTAAATGAACTTCCTAATTTATTGGATAAAATGTTTTGAATTATACCTAGATCACCATTCATATGAAAGAGTTGATCCAAGGAATGCATTAAATAATTAGGATCAATATTATCTGTGTTAATGATTAACACATTATCAGAGCCTAAAATTTTTTGAACTTCTTCTTGTAAAGAAATTTCTAAATGAATCTTCTTTAACTCTTCATTTTGCCAACTCAATTCTTTCATCTCATCACTGGCCCAAGGAGCATTAATCCTACTGACTAGAATGTCTTGAGGATTTCTTTTGACAAATATTATTTTTTTAAAATTTAATTGATTAAAAAAATATTTAAAACAAGGTATAAAGAAATCAGTACTAATTGACACTTCCTTTAAACCACACCATTCAAAGTTATCTTTTATCATTAATTTATCTAAAAATAAATTCGCGAATGAGGTATAGAATTGGTTAATTTCAGTACTACTATAAAATGAAGTCCATGGTTGAAAGTCATCAGTATTCTTTATTGTTTCTATACTCAGCTTTTCAAATGGGGATTCAAGAATAGTTTTACTTAATTCAAAAAACTTATAGAGAAGAATACTACTTTCACCCAAGGAAATTAACTTTGGATAGCTAAGATTTATAATTCTTTGAATTAATGTGGTGCGAGACCTATAGGGTCCAAAAATTAAAAATCTATTCATTTGGTGATTAAAAAATTATCTTCTAATAAAGGTAATAAATTATTTGCATGCATTTCTATAGATAAACTATTATTTTTAACTCTTACAAAGTGTATTGTTTGAGGAACAACAATATGACTCACAGATTTGCCAATACTATTAATATGCATTGACCAATCTTCAAAACCATTGCCATTAGTTGCTAATACTTCTTTAAAATATGTATCTACATATTCCCTGCTGCATATAAAAAGTGATGTCCAAAAATTCTCATAAAAAATACCTATTGCTCTTTCTTTGTCATTTTTTTCAACATTAGGTTGTAGGCTATGCCTTAAGTAGCCATTATGATTAAATTGCATAGCAATTTCTGGGTGATATATAAATCCGAAGGAATTCTTATTTATCATATTTAACGATTCTTGGATCCAATTCGATGATATTAAGTCATCTCCATCAAGAAATGAAATATATTTTCCATAGGCAGAACTCAAGCCTAATAATCTTGATTGACTTAAATTTCGACAGCTTGATTCCAAAAACTTAATATTAACTTTGTATTCTGTAGGTTGGCTTTTAAAATATATGTCTAATGCAAATTGTGTTGGGCTATCTATCACATCACAAACAATAATTATTTCAATAAACCTAGCATAACTTGATTCATTTATTGAATTAAATATAGAATTGAGTGAAGGAATTAATAGCATCCCTTCGTTTGATAAATTAACTATTAAACTCAATAATACTAGATCAGAATCTGATACAAAGTTTTCAGGCAACTGATTTTTTTTCTGTAATGATTTTTCGTTAATGATTTTTAAAAAATCAGGATTACCATTCGTTTCTTTTTTTATTATTTCTTTTGGAACATTAATGATGTTCTCTAAAAACTCTGCATCAGTTTCATTGTGACAATATAATAATGAGGCATAAATCTTGTTATTATAAAAAGATTCAATATAATTTCTAATCCATCTACCCTCGTCAAAGTCGTCTATATTTTCAAAAAAACATTGAATTCCTGTAATTCCATTGGAATGAAAAACTCTATAATAATTATTCGATAAAATTTCATATAAATCAGAATTATAATTAATTAGTGATACATCATTCGTAACTATGTAGTTTGATAAAGTTTGGCATATATTGTCTATGAATGATAAGGTTCTTAATTTATCAACATTGATAATTAATATCCTATCTCTACTTATATATACATCTTCATCTATACCCATTCCCTCAATTAAATAAATCTTTTTTTCGTCACTTCTAATAATTTGATCTCTAAAAATTAAACTGCTTAAATCTTTAGATAAACTATTATTCTTGTTTAGATTTAAAAATATAAGTGGGATACTATTATTATTATTAAATAATTTTAATGTTGCATAAAGTTTCGCTGAAGCATAGCAAAAGTTTTGTGTGCTAAATCTATAGTTTTCATAATTTTTCAAAATTTCGAAAATATCATATTCAAAATTTAGCAATGCTAAAGCATGAACTAATATTTGGCTATTTTTTTCTACTTTAAGTTCAATATCATTTTGAGGGTAATTTTTTTTAAGAAATTCCTCACTATAGAGTGAATCTTTAAACAGTTTATTTGGTTTAATTACTAATCCATTTGCGCTACCCAAGCTTAAGTTTTTATTTTTAATACGATAATAATAAATTGTATTTTTAATTACTCTTCTTTGAATATTATTAGTTAATGTTTGACAAGTCCAGTGCCAATCCTCCGATCCAAAGCCTTTATCATGATTGTATGGTTCTATCGGAAATTTTTTTATAATTTCTTTATTAAAAAATATATTATTACAGTAATACCATTTTGCCACGAGTAGTAGAGGATCAAAATTTTCACTATTTGAATCCAAGTTTTTTATCGCAAATAATTGACTTTTATCTAGATTTTTTCCAAACGAAACAAAATGTTCGGTATGGAAAATTGTTGTCAAAGAATCATCACTATTTTCTGCTTCTTTATAAGCTTCTATTAACCAGTTAGAAGAGATTAAATCATCCGCATCCAAAAAGGCTAAATATTTGAAATTGCTCCTGCTAGAAGCATAGGTACGAGCATGACCTAGATTTTTAAAATCTACCTCATAATAAAGATCATATAATTGATTATTATTTTTAGCTATTTCTTTAGTTTTAGCATTTCCACTATCTAAACAAAGAATTATTTCCGATTTAATTTTTTTATTTAATAGTTCTTTACGTGCTAAGTCCAATGACTTTAAAGATGATATTAACCATCTATTCTCTCTATGGGCATTCAAAATAATACTTATACCTGTATACATTTAATATTCTATTTCTTTCATTTGCTCTAGCAAGTTCTTAAAATTAAAGTTTTTTACAACAAAAATTTGGGCTTTTGATGCTTTATCTAGATAACTTTCATGATTTTTTGTTATGGAGTCTATTAATTCAATATACTCATCGACTGCATGGGGGTTGCTTACCAAATTTAGAAATTCCTCTGGTAAATCTACTCCTAATCCACCTATCCTTGGACAAATTACTGGAATCCTCATGGCACACATTTCCAAAACTATATTTGGTAAGCCATCCCACTTTGAGGTATACAAAAATATTGAATACTTATTTATAGGAATTTCATCTAATTTACTGAAAGGGCCTTTATAAATAATATTTACTTCACTGCTTGTTTCATCTTTAATAGATTTCATTTGATCTGTTACGCTTGATCCGTAAACCTCAAAAGTTAGATCTGGTCTTTTTTTTGCTATTTTAATCAGCGTGGGGAAATTTTTTTGATCATCCAATCTTCCAGCCCAAAGTATTGGACCTTTTGCGTCGGACTTGGGTGCTAATAAGTCTACTTCTATAGGGTGTCGTAGCGTATGTATAGTTTCTCTTTTTACAGCGTAATAATCTACTAGGTGGTCTTTAAATGGTGTGTTGTCAGTTAATATTACGTCAAATTCAAAATTTATATTATCTAGATTTCTGGCATAGCCTATAGGCTCACCATAAACTGTGTAGTCATAGCAAAATAATGAAGTTGTTATTTTGCATATCTTTTTTAAAATCAATCCATATTTTTCTAATAAGTTCCATCCAAAATGTGAATTCATGACATGAATATTTTTAACGTCCCAAGCAACTAAAAATATTCGAAAAACGTTGATGAATGCCAATATGGGTATCTTTGAAATTATTGGACCAATATTAATAAATACATTTTCATTGCCGATTCTATCTTTCCACTCGCTAGTCGTATTCTCTGTTGCTATTACCAAACATTTTTTTTTATTTAAGGTTAGAGACCTTGCCAATAAAACTACATGTAAATCAGCGCCTCCCGTTTTAAGCCATGGAACAAAAATTACTGTATCTATTTTTTTTAACCTTAAATTAGCAAAAATCTTGACTAAACTTAGTACCAACTTACTTCCATTTTCTAAGTCATATAATTTTGAGTCTTTAATTTTAAAAAGCTCAAGGGGATTTGAATATTTTGATACGTCTGCGATTGCCCTTATCATCCATTTGTCTAACTTAGTCTCGCTTGAATAATAATTAATTATATCATCGACATATTTATCAATATTTGGACTTCCTAAATTGCGGTATTGTTCGTTAAAGCTTACTTTATTACTTAATGCTAAAAATTTTATTAATGGGTAATCTTTATCTATCCATTTTTTTATTTGAAACCACTTGATTTCTTTACTCTTCATTATTGATTATTGATTATTGATTATTGAATTAACATTTTTTTTGTATTTTGGCATAATTTTTTTATATTAATTTCATTTTCTAAACAAAAATGCCTGAGTCCTTAAAACCGCATTATCAACATCCTCTGCGCCGAGAAGTAATAAATTAAGCAGTTGCGTCGCCTGCTGAGTAGCCGCAAGTGCGTACTCATTACGGGTTTGATACAGGGTCTGAATAGCAATTAATACATCGGTGGTGCTTTTCACGCCTGCCTCATAACTTTTTTGATTGGCAATCACACTCTTTTGCGCTGTCTCGACAGCTTGCCCTTTAATTTTGAGGGATTCTTGACCGGCCTGGACTAACTCAAAAAGTCGCTGTGCTTCGACCTTGATCTGGGTCTCGGTCTGTAGGCGCACGCTCGAACTTTGTTTAGATTTAGCTAAGGCCGTATATGTACCGATATAAGAACCAATATCGATGGGGATTGTTAGCGTCAGGCCATTGTTTTCGTTGGTCACCGCGTTGTACTGCGTTTTGGAGTAGGTGTAAGCGAGGGTGGGTGCGACGGCGCCTGCAGCCTTACTTACATCCAATTGCGCAATGCGCTCATTTGATTTTGCTACCACCACATTGGGATTATTTTTTTCTGCTCGGGCTAAGATTTCGTCTAAGAGATCAATCTTAAAGGTTTCGTGCTTATTGGGTA
>Ga0214921_10006485_pt1 | contig 15995 bp, 21 predicted proteins | sample LL1505_MetaG_FD_177992 | JGI IMG/M metagenome (GOLD analysis project Ga0214921, IMG submission 177992) | Freshwater microbial communities from Lake Lanier, Atlanta, Georgia, United States - LL-1505 | ecosystem: Environmental > Aquatic > Freshwater > Lake | place: USA: Georgia | collected...
TATCTATCTTTAATAAGTACCACACCTCTAGACACATATACTATTAAAAAAATAATTGACATGTCTACTACAAAAAAAGATGGTAATTATAAAAGAAAGTCAAGATCAAGAAAGTACAAAAGAAAGTCAAGATCAAGAAAGTACAAAAGAAAATATAAAAGATCTTGAAAAACTTACTAAATTTAAATAATATTTAAAATATTTAAAATATTTTATTTTATAAATAAATGGATGGATGACGATGACGATGATTATTATGGTGTTGAAAGTAACCTAGAAATATTTTTTGGACAAATAGTTAGTAATCACATTGAAGATGTTGAGTTTATTTTAAATTCTAGTCCAAAATTCTTAGATTCTTATAGATATTATACAGATGTTGGTTATAGTAGTCGTTTAAATGATTATATTAAATATAATGTATCTGAACATACAAGTAGTAGAAAATATTATGATGCGTTTTATTTAGCAGCAATTACAAGTGTTAAAATGCTTAAATTAATATTAAAATATGCTGTAAAAGATGGAATAGATGTTTCTAAAATTACTACTGACACTTATGTAACACAAGATAGATATATGATTGAGGAACCTCTTATTGCTACAGCTATACTAAATTTAAATATAGATATTAATAGAGATAGAGAAATGTTAAATTTATTACTTCCAAAAAAATATGATGAATACGATTTTACAGCTCTTATGGCAGCAGTATTAACATGCGATCTAGATATTGTAAAATTTTTATTAACAAAACCAAATGAAATTGAAAACATAAATACAAAAGCAACTTATGATGATCTATCTGCTATTGCTTTTCTCGCAGAATATTCAAATTGTTACGAAATTATGCAATTATTAATAGATAATGGTGCAGATATCAATATACAAGATAATAACGGCTATACTCCTCTTATGTTAGCTTGTTTGAAAAATAATGTAGAAACGGTAAGAATACTATTATATAAAGGCGCAAAAACTGATATAAAAAATAAATCAGGTGATAATGCAGTACAAGTTTCAAGAATACATTCAAATAAGGAAATTAATACTATGTTGAATACCAAAATAAGAAGAGATGCATATCTATCTTTAATAAGTACCACACCTCTAGACACATATACTATTAAAAAAATAATTGACATGTCTACTACAAAAAAAGATGGTAATTATAAAAGAAAGTCAAGATCAAGAAAGTCTAAAAGAAAGTCAAGATCAAGAAAGTCTAAAAGAAAGTCAAGATCAAGAAAGTATAAAAGATCTCACTAAATTTAAATAAAATTTTATTTAAATTTAATTACCAACAATTATGAGGTGGATTTTCAGTTGAATAAATAAATAAACCTGTATCACCATAAGATAGTTTTGTTTTCCATCCTAATTCTTCAAGTTCAGAACAAATTTGTTTAACAATTTTCTTCAAACAAATACTATTATTTTTACAAAATCTTCTTTCAAATATATCTAAATCTATATAATCAGATTCATCCTTTCTTTTAATAATAGTCTCATATACTTCTTTTCTAAATGAATTAATAGCTATATCATATTGAATTGATGAAAAATTTTTAATATTATCTACATGAATATTACTTGGAAAAGAGTCCATTTTATTTAAAAATTCTTTTCTTTATATAATTTTTAATTTTAAAAAAATTATTACAATAAATGGGAACAACACAATCAGATTTAAAAAAATGCCAAACTGAAAGAGATAATTTGAGAAATCAATATAATTCATGTAATAGTAACTATGCAAGATGCAATGTCAACTTAGATCAAACAACAAAAGAAAGAAATGATTATAAAAACCAATATGAAACTTGTAATTTAGATAAAACTAATTTACAAAGTCGTTTTGATAGTTTACAAAATGAATATGCAAAATTAGAAGGCCGTTACGGAAGTTTACAAGTTGATTACAATACTTGTAATTCAGTTAAAAAAAATTTACAAGATAATTATGAAACATGTAATGTTGATAAAAATAATTTACAAAGTCGTTTTGATAGTTTACAAGGTAGTTATGGAAGTTTAGAAGGTCGTTATAATGATTGTAATACAGTTAGAAACAATTTGGTATCAGATAATACTATATGTAATTTTTCATTAGGAGCATGCGGAGATAAATATAATGATTTAGTTTGTAAAGCACGATCATCTTTTAACTGTAATGCGCAAGCTTATGATAATAGTATGTACAATGACATGAAATGCGGCGGAAGACCTATGAAAGTAGGTCCGCAAGGTTATGAAGGTGAAGGTCCATGCGTTGTTCGTAAATCAACTATCTTAAATAGTAATTCATATTGTCCATATTGAGTATCTTATCCTTTAGACTCCAGATTTTGTAATATAATTTTTCTTAACCTAAAAATAAGGTTAAGAAAAAATTATGATGTAAATTTACATCAAATTGGAGGCTAGATGTTATAGCGTGTTTATATTAATTATATTGAAGTCGTTACTAGTATATTTATTTTTTTTTGTATTGACTAACTTCCATTTCAGACATTCTTCTTTGTAAATCTTGAACTTTATTATATAGTTCATCATATGAATGTTTTTCTTTGTCTCTATCATACCTATAACTATCTCTTTTTCTCGGAGTTCTTGGACTTGGAAAACCGTCAGAAGATGATTCTGATTCATCCGAATCGGAAGATGATTCTAAATCTTCTGAATCATCATAATCATCACTTTCAGAATCTGAAATATCATTTAATTTTCTGAATTCCTTGGGTTTTTTATTAAACGATCTATAGTATTCATAAGGATTTTCTTCATAATCATCTTCGTCTTTAAAAGATCTTTCATATAATTTAGGATCATCTTTTGTATATTTTCTTTTAGCATAATCACGAAGTTGTCTAACTTCTTCCTCTTTTTTTTTATTTTCTTCATGAAGATGTTTTTTTAAATCATCCGATGAAATATTTTTAATTTCAGGTTCCAAAATAGAATCTGTTTTCTTTTCTGTATCTGACTCATCATCTTCACTCGATATTTCTTCTCTATGATAAATTTTTTGAGGATGACCTTCAATTATATTATCGATCTTATTTTTATTTGCGATCGGCACAATCCAACCATTGTGTCTAGAATTCCATCTTCCACCCATTAAATTAATCTGTTTTTGATATTTGGTCTTATCACCAAAAACTATGATATTTTTATCATCATAATTTTTATAAGTTAATTCCGCATTCATTTTTATTTAAAAGTTTTGGAATACTTTAAATTATAATTTTTAAAAATTAATTAACACTTAAAGAAAAATTATTTTTAAAATAATAATGTCTTTTCGATTAAGAAATATTTGTTCTGTTAAATTAAAAGGTGTTCCTTTAGTTAATAGTATTTTTAAGAATATTCCACTATGGAACCAAGAATTAAATAAACATACATCATTTGAAGAAAACGAAAATGAATTAAATATACTTTGTGTTCAAAATCTTTTTAGCTATAATTCTGGATTTTTAGGATTTTTAATAAATAAATTAGGATTTTATTTACCAAGTACATCGATAATAAAATATTTACTAAAAAATTACGAATCTAATGATATAGAATTTATATGTTTTTTATTAAGCATGGTTTCAAGAACTATTCCATTTAATAATTTTTTTATTTACGATTTTAAAAGTATTTTATGTGATAATTTACCATTTATTAATCAAAATTTATCCTTTCATTCTGTTTATAATTTAAAATCTTTATTTTGTTTTAAACCGGTATTTGATAGCGGTTCTGCAATTTTTTCAAATAAAAAAGCTGACGATACTGGGTTTATTCCTTGGAAAAATAATGATAATTCATATTATAATAAAGGTATGATCTGGTGTTTATTTAAGAAAGATACAACTGGTATTATGATAATTAATGTAGACTGTATTGAATCTTCAGACTCATGTTTTCAAGAACTTGTAGAATTAAAGACTAATTTAGAAGAAAAATTTGGTAAAGATTTAGATGGATATGAAACATATATTACCGGGAATTTTAATAAAGTTTTAAATATGTATGAGACACTTCCAGAAGTAAGAGATTCGTTTAATCTTCTAAAAAATGCAAATATTGAGATAATAAATAATAAAGATTTATCAACAAGTGAATTTATTTTATATAGCAAGTTTAAAAGTGATTTAAAATATGATTTTGTAGATATGTCTGTATCAGATTTAGATTATAAAATACATAAATATGATATACAACCTCAAAATAATTTTACTATTAACCCCGTATTTAATATGAAAATAGAATATCCTAAGAAAGTTGAAATACCTAACGAGGAATCTCCAAAAAACAAACAAGAAATAAGTTTAAATCCATTATCATTTTTTCAAACTATAAAAGAATCTTATTTCGATGTACGTTCAGATACATCAGAAAAATCAAACGAGAGCTGGGAGCAAGTTTAAAAATGAATTTTTAAATAATCTTATATTATATTTAATATAAGATGAATTATGAAATATCGAAGAGAGTTCTAGATTTTATTGAATATCAAAGATTTTTGTGTATTACATCCCCCGATAAAAAAGGTATACGTGAAGAATTGGACTATTGTAATTAAAGGAGGCAAAATAATTTCTGCTGATTATTGTTGTAATCTAGGTAAACCTACAAATTACTTATGTAGAAAAGTAAATGTTGTTAAAGAATATGGAACTAGACATTCGGAAATACAAGCTTTATCACGTATAAAAAAGATCTTAGATAAAGAAAGAAAAATAAATTCTATAAAGATAATTAATTTTAGAATAACAGTGAATGGGGAAATTAAAAATGCTAAATCTTGTTTAGCATGTACAAAAGTTTTAAAACGTTTAGGTATTTCAGATATTATTTATTCTGACAATGATGGGAATTTTATAAAAGATAAAGTTGACAATGTTTTATGTGATGCAAAATACAGTAAATATAGTAAAAGCTTGACTTAATAACTAAGTTTTGGATCTTCTTTTAGTTCTCTTTTTATATTTCTTTTTATATTTCTTTTTAGAACGTCTTCTACCGCTATCTCGTTGAGGTGGAGAAACTGGATACAGTATTTTTAAAAAATCTATTAAATGGTTAAATGTTTTTAATTCATTTTCATGTTCAACTGTTGTCCGAAAACCATTCATTAATTTAAAATTTAAATCCCACGTACCTACAGCAATAACTATATCTATAACTTTGACATGTAATGAGTCAAAATATCTCTCAAGTTCATATTTGTCTTTAAAATGTGATTCTGGTGATTGTCCTTTATTCTTATATTTAACTATAATTTCTATTAATAAAGGAAAATTAAGTCCTGGTTCGAAAGTTAATTTATAAGTTTCAAATAATCTATTAAAAGTTATATCCATTTATAATATAAAAATATATTTTTACAAAATTAAAAATGATATTTAATTTTATAATTATTAAATTAATTATAAAATGAAGTTACATTTAGTCAATTTTAGATGTTATTCCGACAAAACCTTTGAATTTGGTGATGATGGATTGATTTTAATAACAGCTTGTTCTGGTGCTGGAAAAAGTACAATTTTAATGGCTATTCAATTTGCTTTATTTGGTACAGGAACAAAAATTGCAAGTTATGGAAAGACTGCATGTAAAGTTGAATTAGAATTTGATGATATGAAAATTGTAAGAACCAAAAGACCTAATAGACTAATTTTAAATGATGAATATGAAGATGCCGTAGCTCAAGAAATAATAAATAAAAAATTTGGTGATACATTTGATGTCACTGGATATATATCTCAAAATGCTTTGAATTCTTTTATAATAATGTCACCTACTGATAAACTAGAATTTTTAGAAAAATTTGCATTTAAAAATATTAATCTTAGTGAAATCAAGAACAGATGTAAAACTTTGATTTCTAAAAGAAATGATGAATTAAATAAAACTATAACACAACTTGAGACAAATATAGATATTTTTAAAAGTATGAATGAACCTAAAGAAATAAAGTTTCCTTTATCAGGTAAGAAATCGCAATATGAAAAATTAGAAAAGAATGAAGAGATACGAAAAAAGAATTGTGAAACTTTAATTAAAAAATCACGCGTGTTAATAGAAAAAAATCAAAAAGAATTAGCTGATTTGCGCGTTTTAAAAGCTACAACTGAAACAAAAAAAGAAAATATTATATCACTTGAAGATAAACTTGAAAATTTAAAAAAAGATAAAGACGGAATTGATTATGAAGGAGACGAAAAGTTAGAAGAATATAAAAATATTTTAAAGTATATTTTATCTCAAAAAGAGTTATTTATTTTAGAAGAAAGATATGAAACTGATAAAGAAAAGTTAGAAAATTTAAAATTAAAAGAAATAAATAAACTTAATGAAGAACTTGAAAATCTTAAAAATAATATATGGATTGAATATACAGAGACTGAAATTAAAACCACAATAAATGATACAAAAGATACTTTAAAAGATGCAAAAAAAATATCATTTCTTAAAAAAGAATTGGAAGAATATAAAGATATATCGGAAGAACTAATAACTCAAGAAAAAGAAAAACTAGATGAGTTAAAAAATGAATTAGAAGATCAGAATAAAATTTTAAAAATTATAAAAGATTCTGAAACTATACATTCATGCCCTTCTTGTAGTTGTAAAATACAAATAAGAAATAATAAACTATATTTAATTGAAGGTATTCCAGAAATTAATGAAAATATTGATAGTGTTAAAGATAATATAAATAGATTAAATAAAGAAATTAGATTATTAGAAAAATCCATTTCAGACGAAGAATCTAGAATAAAAAGAAAAATAAAAATTAAAAACAGTATAAATGAAATTGAATCTCAATATGAAGAAGAAATAAATGAAGTTTCTATAACAGATGATCTAGAATATCTTGAAAATTATTTAAAAGCTGAAAAAACTAAAGAAAAAAAAATAAATACAATTGAAGAAACTATAAAAGAAGGGAAATTTTCACTTTTTAATGATTTAGAAAAAGATTTAATAAAACTTGAAAGACGTATTCAAGAAATTAAAAAATTTTCTACAAACGAATATGAAGATAAAAAAATTGACGAAGAAGAATTAAGATCTTTGATTATTAAAGAAGAAAAAAATAGAGATAAACTTGAAAAAATAGAAGAAAATATAAAGGTTATATTGAAAGATAAAATAAAATATGAAAAACAAATTTTAGATATTGAAGAAAAACATTTAACTTTATATAAAAATATTAAATATGAAGACGAAATAAATACAATTATAGATGAAAATAAAAATAAAATTATAGAACTCGAAAATAAGAAAATTGAACATATGAATAATCTTGAAAAAATAAAGGAATATAATGAATATATACTAAATAAAGAAAAGTATGATTCATGGCAAAATAAAATCAAAGACTTAGAACAAAAAGAAAAAGAAGATAGACAAAAATATACTTCAGCTCAATTATTAAAAGAAAAACTTTTAGAAGCAGAAAGTATAGCTGTCGCAAATGTTATTGATTCTATCAATACACATGCTCAAATATATTTAGATTCATTTTTTGTAGATAATCCAATAGTCGTTAGATTATTACCTTTTAAAGAAACAAAAAAATCTAATAAACCACAAATTAATATAGAAATTCTTTATAAAGATATGGAATGTGATTTAAATATGTTAAGCGGTGGAGAATTAAGTAGAGTTATTTTAGCGTTTACTTTAGCTTTAGGAGAAATGTTTAATACTCCTATTTTATTATTAGACGAATCAACAGCAAGTTTAGATCAAGAAGCAACTACAGTAGTATTTGATTCGATTAAAGAAAACTTTAAAGGCAAAATGGTACTTATAATTGCACATCAAGTTATACAAGGCGTATTTGATAAGGTCATTAAATTATAAAAATTTTTACTATATAATTTTCGGTAAATTATAAAGGCGGGTTGAAAAGATATATAAATTAGTTTAAATTTTTAAACTATACAATAGTTTAAAAATTATACTATATACTCGCACATTTTATTTATCTTTACATAGAAGAACGTAAAAAAGTTACCGACAAAAGTGGATTTTCTCCAAATTTAGTAGATACAATAAGGTTATTATTTTTAATTTCCAAATTAAGTGTTGAGTTTATTTCAACTCCATCAATAATACGTTTTCCATCTTCCATGATACTTACATAAGAATTATCATCTTTTTTATCAAAAACTATATTTCTTGTACCTGTAGGTTCTTCAATTTTAACATATACTCCTTTTTCACAATTTATTTTATCTTTTGCATTTAAACACATATCTTGTGTATTTCTTTGTGGTTTTGGAAATTTATTCACATATTCTGGTGATATTGTCCAAAAACCTAGAATTTCAGAATATGGATCATAATTTTTATTAGAAAAATAGATTCCTAAACCTATTCCTAATGCTACAACAAAAAGTATTGTTACTATTAATACTATATTTTTGTACTTAACATTTTTATATTATACAAATATAAAAATGTTTTATTTTTTACATAAATTACCGAGTAAAAGTATATATTATACTATTTCTCCCTATGCTAATTGAAAAAATAAGATTTTTACCTTTAAGTTCTAAAATACCTGTTGGTAACAATAATTTCGCAATTTCATCAGTCTGTCCACCTGGTAGGGATGGAATTCGCATAATATAAGAATTTTTGTCTTTTTTAATAAAAATTAATTTCTCAGTTTTATTCTCCTCATTTGTAAATTCACAATATACTCCGTTATTACAATTTGTTTTATCTTCTGAATTTAGACAAATATCTTCTGTATTACTTTTTAATTCTATTTGTTTTGGCGCCATAGGGTCATTTGTTTCTTCAGGTTTTATTTTCCATATTCCGAGAATAGAATCGTTAGATGTTCCTGAACCCTTTGTAGATAATACTATTACAGTTATTAACAATCCTATAAATACAAATGCCGATGCAAGTATTATAATATTTTTTGTTCGATCACTTAACATTTTTATATTATAAAATATAAAAATCTAAAAATATAAAAATATTTTTACTTTACAATTCGATACATAATATTCCCACCCTTTCGTGTAATTTTTATAATATCACCTTTATTAAATCCATAAAATCTACTTACTGGATCTGTTTTTAAAATAATAGGAAACTTATCACTATATTTTTCTTTAAAATCTTTTGCACCTTTAGTACCTTTTTTAAATAAAAGTTCATGTTTAGGAACTAAATAATGTTTTGTAATGTTATATTGTAGTTCGTCTTCTTCAAATAATTCAATTACCATTTCTTTAGATTCTTCAATTACTTTTTTAGCAATAGGTGTAACATTGTCTTTATAAATAACAATTGAATGCCATATATCCATTTGTTTCATTATAGAAATATATTCTTGTATACGTTCAACATTAAATTTTGGAGTTGTTGCCATAAAAGCACAAACCTGTTTTCCATCTTTCTTTAATGCTAATATCTGCTCATCATCTTTTTCTATAATATCATACCCTCGTTGTTCAAACATTTCCAAACATATTTGATATGACTTTTCCATTCCTAAAATTAATTATAAGGTATATTTTAATAATCATTTTTATTTTTCCATTATGTAATAAATGGTTATAATTCCAAAAGGAGAACATGCTGTAACTGAAAAATTTGAAGGAACTCCTTTTAATAATTTAGTTGCCATGACATATTTAAATAAAAAATATAAAAATAATTGTGTAATTATTCCAACTAGAGATATACCACATGATCATTCTGATTTATCAATAAGATGGATACAAAAAAAAGGTGAAAAAGGACATTTAAAAATTCCAAAAAAATTCTGGAGTGAGTTTGAAATACATTTAAGTCATTCACATGATAAAAGATTTATTGTATTTCCTTTTGGATTTTCATGTGTGAAAAATGGAGGACATGCGAATATTATGATATATGATTTAAAATATAGAATATTAGAGAGATTTGACTCTTTAGGTAATGTAAAATCTAAATGTGTAAATGTTAAAAGTATTGATGATAAAATAAAAAAAGTATTTCAAAAAAAATATGGTAATGATTTTGTAAAAAGTTATTTGAAACCTTTTAAAAAGTATAAAATTTTTCAAGAACTACAAGATTTAGAAGATGAAAAAAAGCTTCCAACTGACCCTGAATATGGATTTTGTTCTGCTTGGGCATGTTGGTGGAGTGATCTTAGAATGTCAAATCCTGAATATAGTAGAAATGAATTAGTTGAAATAGCTCTTGAAAAAATTTTAAAATCAGGTACAAGTCTTACAAATTTTATACGAAAATACTCTCAAAATATTGTAAACCACAGACAAACTATTTATAAATATTTAAATAAAAGTAAAAGTAGAAGTAAAAGAAAAAGTAGAAAATAAAAATCTTACTTTTTCTTCTACTTTAAAACATTTGCTTTTTAAAGATTATTTTACACCATTGAAGCCGGTTTTAAATCTTCAAGAATGTAAAACTAATTTAAAGAAATACGATTATGTATATAGAATACTACCAGCAAATAACAAAAACAAAACCATTTAATTTTGAAAAATGTATTCTGTTCGTGGTCGATTAGCTCAGTAGGTAGAGCACTAGGCTGTTAACCTAGTGGTCGGAGGTTCGAACCCTCCATCGACCGAGATCGTATTTTCTTAACCAAGATTTGGTTAAGAAAATAATCTACAATGAAAAAAACTTTTTGTTCAAAAAGAAATATTAATTTAAAGTCTTTTATACTCAGAATAAAATGTCTAAAGATAAAGAAGAAAAATTCAAAGCTTCCGACTATGATTTATTTAATAATCCTATGATTGAAAGTGCTCGTCGCGCAATGTCAAAAGAAGATTTAGAAAGATATGAAGAATGGGGACATGCTGTTTTTGATGATATTGATTATACTACAGGCGAAATAATTAATAGTTATCCCCCTCCGATGGTAAATGCATTGGCTTATATTGAAAATAGTTTACAATCAGGTCAACATCCATCAACATTAACAGAAGATGAAATTAATGTATTAAATGAAATGAGAGGAAAAAATTGGTATGTAAAATGGGGATATGTTGAAGGGGACTTAAAAGAAATAGTTACAATTAAAATTGAAAATTAATTTATAACTTAAATAAAAGTTATAAATTCATAAATGAAAATAGCTTTTGGTTATAAAATGAGATCTGGAAAAGATACAGCAGTCGATTATTTAATTTCAAAATATGGTGGAAAAAAAATGACACTCGCTAAATATTTATATAATTCTCTTTTTTCAACTCAAGAAATATTTAATTTTCCTATCGAAAAAGATAGAAATTATTTACAAATTGTCGGTGATTGGGCTAGAAATAAAGATGAAAATGTTTTTGCGAATCTTTTAATTAAAGAAGTTGAAAATGAAGATCAAAATATTAATTTATTTTGTAATGATTTACGATTTCTCAATGAATATAAAAAACTTAAAAATAGTGGTTGGATTTGTATTAAAATAATTAGAAATAGTACTACAGAAAAAAGTTCACATCATAGTGAAAATGAACTCGATAATATAAAAGATTGGGATTATATAATAGAAAACAATGAGTCACTTGAAGAATTTTATAATAAAATAGACGATATAATTAAAAATCAAAAAATTATTTTATAATATAATATAAAGATGGATAATAAATATAGTTCTAAAAAGGCTAATTATGATTTCGCAGATTTAAAGAACGAAAATAATTATAATTGTCAAGGTTCTTGTTGTTCTTGTAAATATTTAAATAATAGATCGCCATTTGATATTCAACAAATTACTAATTCAAATCAAGTTTTACAAAATACTAATTATTCAACAATAATGAATACAAGTTTTAAAAACAAAAAATAATTTATATAAATGAATGACATTATGATAGATATTGAAACTTTAGGTACAAATCCTAATTCATGTATCTTAACTATTGGTGCAATAAAATTTAATCGAAATAAAGATATCGGCGATCTTAAAGACTGTGAAAGATTTTATATAAGAATAGATCAAAAGTCATGTGAAAATTTGGGCATGGAAGTAAATAATGATACTTTAGAATGGTGGAAAAATCAAAATCCGCAATCTCGTTACGAAGCTCTGGATAATATGAAAAATAGAATTGATATTAAAGATGGATTATTAGAATTAAAAAAATTTATTAAAGACTCTAAATATATATGGGCAAATAGTCCAAATTTTGATTGTGTTATTTTAGAAAATGCATATAAAAAATGCAATTTAGAAGTTCCTTGGAAATTTTGGAATTTGAGAGACTGTAGAACAGTTTACGATATAGGTAATACAAACTTAAAATCTTTTGTAAAAGAAACAATTCATCATTCTTTAATTGATTGTTATAACCAAATTTTATGTTTACAAAAAGCTTTTAAAAATATTTTTTCGACTTAATATTTAATATTTAATATAATAAATTCAAAGATTTTTCTTAACCTGATTTGTAGGTTAAGAAAAATTTTATAATGTGAATTTAGATTTTTTTAAAAATTGATTTTTTATCACATAATTTTAGTTTAAAATGAGTATGGAGAATATTGATTCTTATTTAATAAAATATATAATAGAATATTTAGATTCTTACGAACAGGTTTGTTTTAAATTTACAAATAAAAGTATATATAAAATATTTAAATTGCTTTCATTTGAAATAAAAGAACCTTTTATTAATCATAACTTTCCATTAAACATACTTTATTGGCTAATTGATAACTTTAAATTAAGTACACAGTTTCAGATTTCATGTTGTAATAAATTATGTATTGAGGAACATTTTGCTAAATTATACAATTGCTTAGATTATAAAAATTTCGATTATAGCGTATCTTTTTTAAGATTATGTATAGTTCAAGAAGCAGATGATAATATTTTAAATTTTATAATGTCCAAAAAACAAATGTACGATTTATTGACCATATATTTAGCTGCTGTAATGAATAATAAAAGAGTTTTAAAATGGTGTTTTAGAAATAAGAAACTATGTATTGTTCCTAATTTTTTTGATGATATTATATACGATTTAATAGAATATGCATGTAAAACAAAATATGATAACCTATCAACCGTAACATATTTATTAAAAAATAATTTTAAAGTTAACAAAGAGTGTCTTAAAAATTGCATAAAAAATAATAATTTTTATATATTTCGATATATTCTAGATAAAATAAAATATGACTTATCTATTAATTTTACACCAATGGAAATAATGAATATTTCTATAGAATATAACAGGTTAAATTTTATGAAACATTTAAAAGATATATATGAAGTAAGACCATGTGATATAACTTTTATTTATAACCTTGTTAAACAATATAAGCAAACTAATGATAAAAATATTCTAGATTGTATTGGGTGGTTACTAGATAATGGTAAATATGTGTTACAAGAAGATATACAAATACAATTAATTAATATAGGTTTTAATTTTTAGTCTACAGAATTAAGTAAATGAATATAAATTAAATTATAATTTATATTTAATTAAGTACTTTTCTAGGGTTCATTAAAAAAAGAAACAATAGATGACCAGTTAAAATAAATAAAGATAAGGAGGAATAAAGCTAATACACCTACAACGATTCCTATGATCGCTCCAGTACTTAAACCGGTAGAAATCTTATTAACAACAGGTTGTGTAGTTTCACCTTCTTTAACTGGTGTATTTGTGAGAACATACGGAGTTGTCTCGATAGGTGGTAATGTTCTATTTGGAGTTTGCGTCGGAAATATAATTGGAGTTTCTGTTGGAAATATAATTGGAGTTTCTGTTGGAAATACAATTGGAGTTTCTGTTGGAAATACAATTGGCGAAGTAGGAAATGTAAATGGTGTTTCTGTTGGAAGTACAATTGGCGGTCCTGTTGTATTATCATTTGTCATAGGATAACATGTATTTGCTGCACTATTGTAACATTTTTCAGGTCCCGATGGGATAAAACCTGGTTGTCCAGGGTAACCTACACTTTGTGAGTTGACAATATTACTATTTTTTAAACAACAATTTACAATATCTTCTTGGCAATATTTAGATAATAAATTAGCGTTACTTGTGCATTGTTGAATACCTAGATCAACATCATTAGTACTTGGAGGGGCTGTTGTTGACATTTCCATGCAATTATTTGCAACCATCGCACAAGAATCCATACCAGATGGAAAATAATTACTTGTACCTGGTGTTCCGGAAGCCATTTTATTAACTATATCCATATTTCCAGCACAACAAGACATAATATCTTCTCTACATGTTTTTGAATCAATACTTTTACCAGCACAATCTTTAATAGCGACATATGCTTTATCCTGTTGAGCAGGTGTAACTGTTGGTAATCCTTGTGTTAATAAAGGATCGCATGATTTATAACAGTTATAATCTGGTGTGCAATTATCATGGCAATAATTCATACATTTTGTATATGCAGTTTCTCCTGGTTCATCTACTAATCCTGTACTATTTTTAAATGTAAGAATATTAGAATCTAATTTTGGACATGTAGGAATTACACCAGGTGGAAATGTTGTAAGAGGAACGTTTTTATTAATTCCAGTTTCGGAATCTATTCCTCTGCAGGTATTATTTGCAATATTATAACAATAGTCCATTCCAGATGGACTATAATTACTCGTACCTGGTAATCCCGAACTCATTTTATTTGTAATATCACTATTTCTAGAACAACAATTTATAATATCTTCTCTGCATGTACTTGAGTTAATATTTGCGTTATTGGTACAACTTTGAATAGCACTATCAACATTGCTTTGATAAGGTGTAGTAGGCGGAGGATATGTTACCATATTTTTAAATATTAATCTGTCACATTCTAATGCACAATTACTACTAGGACATGTTTGGGAACATTTATTATAACAGTTTCCATATTTATCTGATCCGCTGTAATTAGAAATATCATTACTTAATGTGTTACAAGGTAATGCAGCTGCAAATTGTGCATTACTTTCTTTCTGTTTACTTATTAAGGGTATAAATTGAGCGTTTCTCATTTTTATTATATAAAAATTTAATTTATTTTTATAAAATTTAAATATTTGAAACATAAAAAAAAGATGATTTGTAAAAATTATGTAATATGTAATAATCAAACGGAAAATGATTTTTGTTATGACTGTGAAATGCTATTTGGAAAATGGAGAAATAAAAATATTAATTTAAATTTCAAAATAGATAACTGTACAACTTGTGAATTAAAAAATAATATATGTGTTTCAAGACCTACTTGTGAACATTTTTTATGTATAAACTGTTTTAAGGTATTATATTTTGGAAGTACAAATTATATTAATTTAAATAACGATTTAAATTTAGGCGAATATCTTGAATATAAAAATTTTTTAAAGAAATGTAGAATTTGTAAATAAAATTCGAATATAAAATTATTATCTGCAAAATATGAAAATGGGGTAAACTTTAAATTTACGTCATAAATTTTTCTTAACCTGATTTTTGGTTAAGAAAAATATTTAAAATTCTGGAGTTTATTTATTATATAACTTCATAAGTTTTCCAATAAATAGAATATAAGTTCTAAATAATACTTTGAAATTATTCCTCTTTGCGTAATATCTTTTTCCACACGCAAAATATTTACATATATATTCATATTTATATTCTTCATTATCAGAATCATAAGATAACATATAAAAAGTATTCGAATTTTTATTCATGTCATTCAAATAATTATAAAATAATTTTATTTATTCAATTTTATTTTTTTAGCTTCTTCTAAAGCCATTTTATCAACTATCTCATTATACTTATTTCCTGCATGTCCTTTAACCCATTCATATTTTATGTTTTTATTTTTACTTAACTTATCATACTCATTCCATAGATCTAAATTCTTATTTCTTTTCCATTTCCGCTTTTCTAAATATAGAAAAATCTATATTTCCCCTAGCGTAGGGCTCTATTTCTAGAGATTATTTTTAAGTATATACAACTTTTATTATAATTAAAGATTTTGGGAAACACACC
>Ga0214921_10006486_pt1 | contig 15991 bp, 14 predicted proteins | sample LL1505_MetaG_FD_177992 | JGI IMG/M metagenome (GOLD analysis project Ga0214921, IMG submission 177992) | Freshwater microbial communities from Lake Lanier, Atlanta, Georgia, United States - LL-1505 | ecosystem: Environmental > Aquatic > Freshwater > Lake | place: USA: Georgia | collected...
CTTTCCTGCGGGAGGGAACAGGAAAAATCGTCAACGGAAATAAAATTCTGGAAGCATTGAATACGAGCTATTTGCACCCTATTGGGTAACCCTAAAAAAATGGTTACCTTTGATAAAACAACTATGAAACGGCTCGTTCTTTTCGTGTTTTTCGCTTCTTTGGGATTTTCCTCAAGGGCATCTCATATTATCGGTGGCGACATTTACTACGATTATTTAGGCAACAACCAGTACCGTTTTTTTATTACCCTCTACCGTGATTGTGCCTCAAACGGAGCAGCTTATGATAATCCGTTGCAGTTAGCAATCTATCTTGGGAATGGGACGCTATTCCAAAACGTATCTATTCCTTTTCCTGGGAGCACTCCTGTTCCCGTTGTTTTTAACAACCCCTGCGCCACGCCTCCCGGTGGAATTTGCGTCGAAAAAGCCACTTATACGGTGGTGGTCACTTTGGCTCCCAATCCGCTAGGGTATGATGTTTCCTATCAGCGCTGCTGTCGGGGGCCGAATGTTACCAACCTTATTACTCCTGATGATACAGGGATTACGCTAACCACCCATATCCCAGGCACATCTATGGGTAATGGCACCTTATATCAAAACAGTTCGCCACGATTTACGAACTACCCACCCATCTTGTTGTGTAATTTGGAATCGAAAATAATCAATCAGAGTGCCACCGATCCCGACGGGGATGTACTAACTTATTCCTTAGTAACTCCCAATGCGGGCGCCAGTTCAATCACACCCGTTCCTCCTCAAACTCCTGCTCCTCCTTACCCTCCCGTAACATGGGCCCCTGGATTCAACGCTACAAATCCCTTAGGCCCGGGCTCTACGATCTCGATTAATCAAAATACGGGGATCATGCAGGTGATTCCTGTAAATGTGGGATTGTTTGTTGTGGGGATAAAAGTGACCGAAACCCGCAATGGGGTGGTTATCGGTTCTACGGTGCGCGATTTTTTATTCCGGATTTTTAATTGCAATATCACTTTACAAGCCTTGCTTCCAACCCAAGAACAACTGCCTACCTTTGTTTCGTATTGTCAAGGGCTGACTGTGAATTTTGTGAACAATTCCTACGGAGGAAGCACCTACGCATGGGATTTCGGGGTTCCAGGAACCAATAACGATGTGAGTTCGGCTTTTCAACCCTCATATACCTATCCTTCACCCGGAACCTACACGGCTTCGCTCATTGTCAATCCAGGACAAGCCTGCTCCGATACCGCCTACATGACTTTAACCGTAAATAACCCCTTTTCGGTTTCGTGGAACAGCAATGATTCTTTATGCATTATAGGTAATTCCTTTAATTTCATAGGAATCAGCAGTGCACCTCCCGGAACAGGCACCTACAATTGGTCTTTTGGTAACGGTGCAAGTATTGCTTCAGCGACCGGGTTAAATGTGTCCAATGTTTCCTTCAATGCAGCAGGATTCCATCCTGTTACAATAACCGGTAACGATGGTGCTTGCGTTACCTCATTTACGGACTCTGTCTTTCTTTTTGATGTGCCTGTTGCCCACGCTTCGGTGCCTGCAAATTTAAATTGTATTGGGCTTACCGTTCCCTTTGGTAACACCTCAACCAACTCCTTGGTCACACATTGGGACTTCGGCGTATTGGGCAATACCAGTGACACGAGTGATCTCGTTACACCCACCTACACCTACCCTTCCCCGGGCACCTACACGGTAACCTTAAGCGTTTCCTCGGGCAGTAATTGCAATGATTCTGATACGCTTTCCATAACGCTCAATGAGCCTTTACAGCTCTCCTTTACCCACAATGATTCGCTTTGTATCAATGGCGGTTTGTATTCTTTTGATGCCACGGTAAGTGGCCCTCCAAATGCCACCTTTTGGTGGGATTTCGGACCCCACGGAAATCCTGCAAATTCAACACTTATCGATGTAGCCGGGGTAACTTTTCTGCACCCAGGAATTCAACCTATTACCCTTTATGGCAGTTTTGATAATTGTATAGATTCTGTTCGGAGCAACGTGTATGTTTACGCAGAGCCCACCATCGGTTTCACCATGATACAGGGATTGCAATGTGTTCCTTATTCGGCCACCTTCATTAACACATCAACTTCGGATGGACCCGCACAATACCACTGGGATTTTGGCGATGGAAATACCTCAAATGGGTTCAATGGGTTTCATACGTATTATCAAGTGGGTAACTACAGTGTGTCCTTAACCTTGACGACCGCTGTTGGATGTGTGGACACCTTGTACCTAATGCAGCAGGATATCATCAATGTGCACCCTTCTCCAACGGCCATGTTCAGTGTTAATCCTCAAGAGGTGAATGTTTGTGAAAACAAAGTCACTTTCACCAATGAGTCCTTGGGGGCGAGCACGTATTTGTATGTGGTAGATCATAACAGTTGTATGGAAACAGCGCCGAACTTTGTTCATGAATATGCAATCGTTGGTACTGACTACCCCCAGCTCGTGGTTACCAATGCGTTCGGATGTAAGGACTCTGTCCGTAAGACGCTTTTGGTGCTTCCTTTTGCCATATATGTACCAAACACCTTCATCCCGGACGAGGATGGAAAAAACGACCTTTTCTTACCCATTTGTCCTTTTGAGATTTACGATTGGGATTTTCAAATATACAACCGCTGGGGTCAAACGGTCTTCATCACAGATCAACTCAGCGAGGGTTGGAATGGAACATTTGAAGGCATGGATTCTCCGGACGGTGTGTATACCTATAAAATTCGTTACCGTGGATGTGAATATCCCAGCGCTTGGCAACAAATCACCGGGTCCGTTCGGCTATTGCGCTAATTTATTTTCTTAAGACAAAATTTTGCCCTAGATACACCTTGCGCACTTGCTCATCGTTGGCTAATTCTTCTGCGGTGCCGCTTTTCAGAATTTTTCCTTCAAACAATAGATACGCCCTGTCGGTAATGGAAAGGGTCTCTTGCACATTGTGATCGGTAATTAACACGCCAATATTTCGTTTTTTTAAATCCGAAATAATCGCTTGGATGTCTTCAACCGCAATAGGGTCTACCCCGGCAAAAGGCTCATCGAGAAGTACAAATTTAGGGTCTGTGGCCAAAGCACGGGCGATCTCTGTCCTTCGTTTTTCCCCACCAGAAAGCCTGTTTCCAATCGTTTTTCTCACTTTAGTGAGGGAAAATTCTTGGAGTAATTTTTCTGCCTTTTCGGTTCTTTCCGCTTTCGATAAAGGGGTCATTTCCAGAATAGCCAGGATATTGTCTTCCACGCTAAGTTTGCGAAATACAGAAACTTCTTGGGGGAGGTAACCAATCCCTAACTGAGCTCTTTTATACATGGGAAGCCGGGTAATTTCTTTCGTATCCAAGAAAACCAGCCCTTTATCCGGTCGAACTAAACCTACCATCATGTAAAAAGAGGTGGTTTTTCCTGCGCCGTTGGGACCGAGTAACCCTACTATTTCACCTTGCTTCACCTCAACGGATACCCCATCTACGACTTTTCTGCCGCGGTAGGTTTTTTCAATCAATTGGGTATAGAGTTTCATTGGGCGAAGGTATTAAAAAACCTAGGATAAACTGTTCTTAGGAGCGAGACAACTCTCTAAAGCTCCTGCCTTAATGAATTTTGTTTTTCTTCCATTTTAGGGCATTATCGCTATACTGGTAAAGTGGTTTGTAGCGCGATTGGTTTATTCTTTTATCTTTTCTTTTCAACCCTTTTGGCCACTAAAATTCCAATTTCGTAAAGCCCAATGATGGGAATGGATACGATGATCTGTGAAAGTATATCGGGCGGGGTAATGACGGCGGCAAGTATTAATATAACAACAATGGCATGGCGTCGATACTTTTTCAAAAAAGCCGCATCGATTAATCCAATTTTTGCAAGGATAAAACTTGCGATAGGCAAAAGAAATAGCAATCCCGTATAAAATACAGTAGAGATAACCGTTCCCATATACGAACTAATCGTGAAGTTGTTTTCAATGGAGGAGCTGATTTGAAAAGAAGAAAAAAACTGAACAGTAAGGGGTGCAACAACGAAATAACCAAACAAAATTCCTGTGATAAAACATAGGCTCACAAAAAACACCAACCCTTTGGCCGCTTTAAGTTCATTTTGTTTAAGTCCTGGTTTAACGAATGCCCAAATCTGATAAAAAATATAAGGCGAGGAAACAATTATCCCCCCCATAATGCACATCGTCATGGCATAATTGAATTGCCCAGACATAGTCATACTTTGCATTTTGACCGAGGTGTCTTCAACGCAAACATTCAAATACTTACACATTAATTTAAACGAGATGAAATCTTTATCTTTTAAGGAAAGAAACAAATGGTTCATAATCCATTCCTGAAAAATCCAAATAACAACCCCAACACAAATAACGGCAATAGCGATTCGAACAAGCCTCCAACGCAACTCATCCAAGTGTTGTAAAAAGGACATCTGTTTTTGTTCGGACATGGCACAAAGGTAACCAATTGAAAAAAGAAAGAAAGAAAAAACAATCAACGTAAATCAATTACGTTCTTAGGTGCGAATCTTTGTAAAAAAAACATGAAAACACTGTTGATCGAAGAAATAACCTTTTCTAACAACTCCAATCAAGTGAATTGTGTTGGGGTTTTGAATCTTGGGCCGCTGTCTGTTAAAACCAAAATCCAAATAGACTTCCATCAATTGAACATTCTGCTCAACAAAATGGGGTTAACGGCAAATATGGATCAAATTTATACTTCAATGGAAGAGGTGATAACCCCGGATGGCAGGTTTTATCGCATAGACCTCACCGCACATACAGCACAACTCGTTGAAGTGAACGAGCTCAATGAAGAAATGAAAAGGCCCTTTAGAATTTGTGCTTAAGGTTGAATAATTACCGTTTCTTCGTTCGTCTTTTCGGCTTCAATCTTAATAATTCCTTGACCCTGACGGTTACCCTTATAGGCTTCGATATCGAGCACCGCAACGCCAGCCTGACCTAATTGATAAATTTCATTATAATTAAAAGTAGCAATTCCCGCGGAGTTGGTGAAAGCAGTATCGTAAACCACAACTTGAGATGGACAATTGCAGGTAGATGTGCCGTGTAGTACCACCATTGCTTGTTCCACTAAATTATTGCTTTCATCGCGTACCTCTATTTTGGCGAGGGTATCTTCTTTTTTAACACACGCATTAAGTCCGAGAACAAGTAGGCCTAAAATTGCAATATTCCTAAAATTATTCATGTCTGTTTAGTTTGGTAAGTAGATAGTTTCTACAGCTGTGGTATGAATTCTACAACGCGAATAACCTGTAGCTGTTTTGTTATTGTGTTTTACGATTATATCAAAATACCCTGTGGTATTATCCGGGCCGGAGGTGTTAAAGTACTGATCCATATCCACGGAACTGAATCCCGAACTGTTCGTGTAGGTAGTATCTACGAAGGGTAGGGTTGCAGGATTGCTCTGTTGATCTCCAATAACGACAACCTTAGCTCCACTCATTAATTGATTGGAAGAGGAACGAACAAACACTTTCAATATTGCTGGGTCCTTCGATTTACATGATCCCACGATAATCAAGGCAATCATGGACAACAGAAACAAGGTAATTTTTTTCATGGCAACTAAACTCTTTTCGATTGTAAAAAAATTTGTATCAAAAGTAGGAAAAAATATCGGTTCAAAAAATGCCTTCTCTCGAATTACGCGAACAACTGCTCTGTTTTTTTCGAATTTGTCCAAGCGTTTATTAGAAAACCTTACTTTTGCCTAACAAGCTTTAAACCTTTAAGCGCCAAGAAAAGTTACAGGCATGTTAGAAAAAATCGAAAAAATACGCCTTGAGGCTGAGCAAGAGGATCTCAGCACTCCTGAACATTTGGCATCGTTTCGAATTCGGTTTTTAGGGTCTAAAGGGGTAATCAAAGGCCTCTATCAAGAATTTAAATCGGTAAATCCCGACGAAAAAAGGGAAATTGGAGCAGCATTAAACCAATTAAAACAAGCGGTTGAGGATCGCTTGGTTTTATTAGAAACCCCAAAAAAAGAACTTAAAAAATTTACCAAAACCGAGGATTATTCTAAACCCGCTGTTACCCGAACCACGGGAAGCTTGCATCCGTTAAGCATGATTACCCAAGAAATTGTGGCGATCTTTGAAAAAATTGGTTTTATTTCTTCGGAAGGGCCTGAAATTGAAGACGATTGGCATAACTTTTCGGCCCTGAATTTCCCCCCGGACCATCCTGCCCGTGACATGCAGGACACCTTTTTTCTCGACGATCCCTTTGCATCGTTTTCCTTGCGAACCCATACCAGCTCTGTTCAAGTACGCGTTATGGAATCATCCACTTTACCGATACGAACGCTCTCGCCCGGTCGCGTTTACAGAAACGAAGCCATTTCAGCAAGAGCACATTGTTTTTTCCACCAAATTGAAGGGCTTTATATTGACCAGCACGTTACTTTGGCTGATTTGAAGCAAACGTTAGAGTACTTTGCTAAATGTTTTTTCGGTAGCTCGGTGAAAATCCGCTTGCGCCCTTCGTATTTTCCTTTTACGGAGCCAAGTGCGGAGGTGGATGTATCTTGTACCTTGTGTTCGGGAAGCGGGTGTTCGATATGTAAACATTCAGGATGGCTTGAAATTTTAGGTTGTGGCATGGTAGACCCAAATGTATTGGAGGATTGCGGCATCGACTCCAAAACATACTCTGGATTTGCCTTTGGGATGGGGGTTGAACGAATCGCTCAACTTAAATACCGTGTGAATGATTTGCGATTGTATTCCGAAAATGACCTTCGTTTCTTAGACCAATTCCACCTTTAACTCATGATGCTTTTTTTTGACTTACTACCTACCCAATGCTTGGATGAAATCGAGCAACGAAGCCAAGATAAAATTCAGGTGCTTTTTAAACATTCCACCCGTTGCATTGTGTCCTCGATGGCATTTAAAACGTTAAAAACATGCACCGCTGAGGCAGATTGCTGGGTCTTGGACTTACTTCAGTTCCGTGAACTTTCGAACGAATTATCCCAACGCTACGACCTGGTCCATCAATCGCCGCAAATCATCGTACTTCACCGTGGGAAAATGCTCCTTTCAGCCTCTCACGAAAACATTACTTGTGAGTTAATCCAAAAAATTAATGCGTAACAAAACAACTCGAATTATCCTGGTACTTATGGTCTTGATCGTGGGGGCTTTCCTCTACCGGATTTTCTTCTCAGGAGACAACGCTAGCTCCGAAGAATTGGGGCCAAAAGCGTATTTTGTCACTGCCGGAAATTTAACGGTTCCCTTTCAACAACCCTTAAAAACACCTATAAAAGTGCTTCCCGACCAGCAGAAGGTGGAGGTTTTTATCAACGACAGCCTTGTGTTGTCCAAAATAAATCCGGACAAATCGTTATCTATCGACCTTTCTCTGGCCCTACCCCTTGGCGCTTATCGTATTCAGGTAATTTCAACAGACATCAACGGCACATCAACAGAAGATGAACGCGTGCTTTATGTTGTTTCAAATTTGGTTCCTGAAAATTGGACGATTTCTGCCGCTTCCACTTTTCCGCACAACGACTCTTCCTTTACTCAAGGATTAGCCTTTTATGAAGGAAAACTATACGAAGGCACGGGAGACCCTAAAAACCTGGGCTTAACTATGGTTGCCGAAGTCGACCTGAAAACCGGAAAAATCCTTCGAAGGAGAACAAAACCTGTTCCGATTTTCGGGGAAGGAATTGCCGTTTTCCAGGATGAACTTTATCAAATTTCGTGGAAAAACGATTCCTGTTATGTATATGACGCATCGACGTTTACACCAAAACGAACGTACAATTATTCCGGAGAGGGTTGGGGATTAACGCACAATGGAAAAGAGCTCATTATGTCGGATGGTTCCGAAAAAATCTTCTTCAGGGACCCTGCTTCCTTTTCGGTAACTAAAACAATTTCGGTTTACACGAATCAAGGGCCGGTTACCTATCTGAACGAGCTTGAATACATTAACGGTTTGCTTTATGCAAATATTTGGATGAGCAATTTAATAGCTGTTATTGAACCCTCGACAGGAAGGGTTTTAGCAACTATCGACGCAACCAACTTAGTGAAACAAGGGAAAGGAAACGGTGAAGTGCTTAACGGCATTGCCTATAATCCTAAATCCAAAAAAACCTATCTTACGGGTAAATATTGGCCTACGATGTTCGAAGTGGTGTTGCAGAAGCCTTCCCGTTAAGGAATTATAATCAAGTCACGCTCCGAAACTTTCGCGCCGTTTTTTATTCTAACCACATAGGTTCCTTTGGGCCAATAGGTATAGTCCAGCAGTTGTTGATGGACGGTTAAATCCAATTCGATAAACGGTTGAGAATCTTTTTCAATCCAAGCCCTTTGATCCCTGGTAAGGGTTGTGTTGCTGAATTCAAAACAAAATCTATGATTGTTTTCATGAACACATCGAATATACGGTGCTTGAGTCAATGTCCCCATATCCTTAATTTCATTGGCTTTAGGGATTTCCCAAGCACGAATGTAATCCATACGGAACTGTCCAGGAAACACCGTTTTTCGGTTGGGTCCAGGGGAAAAGGCTCCCTTATCCATGGCTAAGGAAAAATTAGCGATTAAATTCATTTCCGTGTTAAACGATGCTTCGTGGCTTGCAACTGCCTCATCATTGCAGTAAAAAACTACCCCCAGCGGCGTCCAAAGACCCGCGAAAGTAACCCATGTTTCGGTGATTTCATCGGAAGTTTTAACCCAGTGGCCAAAGGGTTGGTCAAAAATTCCCCAGCGTCGGATACGGTCGCAACGGTTCGGACAATGCACATCGACGTGGTAGGACTTTGTTCGCTCTCCTTTCGCTTCCATAAAATCCAATTCTTCATTGGGCTTTCCTCCGTACATCCAAAATGCTGGCCAATAGCCCTGTCCTTTAGGCAACCAACAACGGCATTCAAAGTAACCGTATTTGAACGTTTTTTTGCTCCAAAGCGCGGAGGTGAGTCGGTTAATTTCCACTTTCCCGTCGGAAGCCCTCATTCCCAACTTGGTCAAAAGTAAGGTGTCGACCATCCACGAAGGAAATTCCCTGCGTTCACTCACCGTGTCTACGGACAACCACAAGGACCCGCCTTGCTCTTTACACATCCGAGCGTCCGTGTAGGTTTTAGAATCCAGCGAAAGCCCACCCCAGGGATAGTAATTATACCATAACTCGGGATTGGTCGAAACCCCGTCAAAGTCTTCTATAAGCGCGGGAGTGCCCCAAGCGGTTTCTTCAGGATATAAAAAGGCCATCCAAGCGGATTGGCTGAAAAGAGGCTTAGAAAGAAACAAGCAGCTCAAAAATACTATTCCATATCCCTTCATCGTTTACAAATTTGTCCAAAAGATAGGCATAGTCGGTTAGTTAACAATCCGTATTTTCGTAAAAGATGTCTTCAAAAGTGCTATTTGTTTTACTTCTAACGGGTTGGTCCATAAGTTACGGCCAAACGTCTCTGCCTACCGTTCGCACCATTTTGTTGCATCCAACCAAAATAACCCCCATCGATTCCATGACCGTATTGCCAGGAAGCCTTCGATGCTATTTCAAAGGCGCACTCCTTGACACTGCAAACTATCGAATTAACTACCTGCAAAACGTATTGGAATTTCCAAACCCCGTCTATGATACCGTAGCAATAGTTTATGTCCGAGTGAATGCTCGACTCACAGAAAATTACCGAAAATTTGACGCTTTAGCCCTTCAGCAACGAGGAAAAGAAAACCTCTTTAAAATACCTGAAGAAATGGGGGACACAAACCCTATTTTTGGGGGATCTGAAATCGCTAAAAAAGGAAGTGTTTCTCGGGGAATAACCTTTGGTAATCAACAAAACTTAGGCATTAACTCAACGCTTAATTTGGAACTTAACGGAAAACTCAATGATCGACTTAACCTCTTGGCCTCGGTTTCGGATGCAAATATTCCCATTCAACCGGATGGAAACACCAACAGGTTGCAAGAATTTGATCAAGTATTCATTCAATTGTACAACGAGCGTTTAAAATTTATTGCGGGAGATTTTTGGTTGTTCAAGCCGCAAGGGTATTTTCTCAATTATCGAAAACGGGGGCAAGGCATGACGAATCAATATCAAACGAACCTGGGAAAAGGAACCCTTTCTTTTCAAAGCAGTGCTGGATTATCGAAGGGAAAGTTTCAGCGACAAATTATTCAGGGAATCGAAAACAACCAAGGGCCTTATCGATTGGTTGGCGCGGAAAATGAGCCGTATATCGTGGTGCTCTCTGGGACAGAGCGCGTATACATCGATGGCCGCTTAATGGAACGAGGACAGGCCTTTGATTATACGATTGATTACAACACAGCTGAAGTGGTGTTTACCCCGAAGCGCCTCATTACGAAAGATGTGCGGATTGTGGTGGAATTTCAATATTCAGATCAATCATACAGCCGCTCGTTGTTTCAGCAAAACGTTGCATACCAGGATAAAAACACAACGGTGTATTTAAACCTGTACCGCGAACAGGATTTAAAAAACCAACCCCTTCAATTGAATTTAACCCAACAAACCAAAGTGCTTTTGGCCCAATTGGGAGACAGCTTATTGCAAGCTAAAAGCTCCACCTTGGACTCTGTGGGATATTTCTCCAACCAGAACTTGTATGCATTAAGAGACTCCTTAGGGTTTGATTCCGTTTTGGTGTTTAGCGTACATCCCGATTCCGCCAAGTACCGGGCATCCTTTTCGCAAGTGGGCAACAATAAAGGAAATTATGTGCTAGATAAAGTCACGGCATTTGGTCCTGTTTATCGATGGGTCATGCCGGTCGGAAATATTCCTCAGGGAAATTATGAACCCATCCAACGAATCATTACTCCGAAACGAAGAACGATGGTTAGCGTAGGAATAGAGCAAAAACTGGGTGAAAAATGGTCGGTTTTACAAGAGGTAAGTGCCACAGAAAATGCGCTGAATTTATTTTCAAAAAAAGATCGTGCCAACGATTGGGGGTTTGGAAATCTGACTAAAATTGTCCGTCAAAGTTTGACCAACAATCGTGGATGGAAACAACAGAGCAGTGCAGAATTTGAGTATCTAAGCGCTGACTTCAACCCCATAGAGGCCTATCGAAAAGTAGAATTCGACCGCGATTGGAATGTCCGAGGGAAAAATTATCTGGGAGCACAACGGCTCATCCATGCCCAACACGCGTTCGAACATGACGCCCATGGTAAAGCGATAGTTCGGGCGCAATACTTTAGTATAGGCAACCAATATGAAGCCCAGCGCCTCTTTTCGGAAGGCATGCTGCATTCCAAACGTTTTAGTGCCCAATGGGACGCAAGCGGGCTTTTATCTTCCAAAGGACAACAAAACGCCTTTATTCGTCATCGCGTTCATTTAGCCTATCAAGGCAAAAAAATTCGGGTTGGGTATAAAGACGACCAAGAATTCAATCACCGTGACACCTTGACCGGGGCTATTTCCACCAGTTATGGTTTTTTTGATTATCAAGGTTATTTGGAAAATGCGGACAGTCTAAAGAACAAGGTGCGGATTTTTATTCGAGACAGAATCGATTACAAACCCCAAGGCGCAGGGTTTTCGGCTGCCGCTCGAGGAACTTCATTTGGTGCGGAAACCGCTGTAAAAACAAAAAACGGGAACAGTTTTTTAAGCACCCTTGCTTGGCGGAAACTAACCCCCATTGACAGTTCATTATTAAAGATTGCCCCCGATCAATCGTTGGTGGGTAGAGCTGAATATAACTACCGAGGACTTAAAGGATCCTTAGTATTTAACAGTTACTATGAATTAAGCAGCGGGTTGGAACAAAAAAGAGCTTTCGTATATTTAGAGGTAAATGCCGGCCAAGGAACGTATACTTGGATTGACTACAATCAAGATGGCGTAAAAGACTTAAACGAATTTGAATTAGCGGCTTATGTGGATCAAGCAAAGTACATTCGCGTTTTTACCCCGAGCAATGCTTATCAAAAAACCTACGGCACGGAATTTAACCAAAGTTTGTTTTGGCGTCCGGAAATTATTTGGGCAAAAAAAACAGGCATATTAAAGTTTCTATCCCAAATCTCGGATCAATTCCGATTGCGATCCACGCGTAAGTTTGGACAATTTCTTCCTGAAGAACTGCTCAAACCTTGGGTAGCCGAAATAACCAATAACGACCTTATTTCCTCCAATTATTCCCTGAGGAACACCTTGTTTCTTTTTCGTACCTCATCCAAATTTAACGGTCAATACGAATTCAACAAATCTTTAACGAAAACACTTCTCGCGACGGGTTTTGATGGTCGTTCTTTAGTCTTTCATTCGGTGTTATTACGTTGGAACATTCTGCCTTCGCTTTCCATAAAAACCGAAGCTCAATGGGGAATGAAAGGGTCTCAAGTGGATTATACTTCCGGAAGAAATTACGCTATCCAATACCAGCAAGGAAGCGGCGAGCTTTCCTACCAACCATCCACCCATTATCGAATTTATTCGGCGTTTAAACTTGTACAAAAGAACAATAATCCCATTTACGGAATCGCCACCCTCGAAGCTAAGGACTTAAGCGCCGGGGTTAAATATAACACTTCCCAAAAAGGCAGCATTCAGTGCGATGTAAAATACCTTAACCTCAAATACCAAGGTATTAGCCAAGGTGCGGTTGTTTTCGAAATGTTAGAGTCCCTTCAGCCCGGATCCAATTACACCTGGTCGCTGCTTTGGCAGCGCAACTTAGGGAAAAATTTGCAGTTAAATTTACAATACAGCGGTAGAAAGCCTTCCAACCGAAGCGTTATTCACAACGGGGGAATGGAATTGCGGGCATTTTTCTAAAGGAACTAAAAGCACCATGGATTTCGTACGGGGAGCGTCTTCGTTTACTTAAAAATTAAATGTACGAGATCGTTCCCGTTGGCATAGATCATTAAGGCCAATAAAAAGAAAAACCCGATATACTGCGCATATTCAAGGATTTTTTGAGGAGCCTCCTTTCCGGTAATCCATTCATAGATGAGAAAAACTACGTGTCCACCATCCAAAGCCGGAATAGGCAGGATATTCATAAAAGCTAAAGCAAACGAAAGGAAGGCCGTATTTAACCAAAACACCCTCCAATCCCATGCCGGGGCAAACATGTCGCCAATTCGCGTGAATCCGCCGATGGAACTAGCTCCCTTCTTAGTAAAAACAAATTTAAATTGGGCAATATAATCCCTCAACATCTGACTGCCTCCCACAATTCCTTTTTCCAATCCTCCTAAAAACCCATATTCCACTGCTTGAATCGCGTTGGTGTCGGAGGTCGGAACATTGGAGCTAATAAAACCCAGGGTTCCTTCGGGACTTACATTTACAGGCAGCAATAAGGTGTCCTTTTCCCTTAAAACCGTTAAGGTTGTTTTTTCCCCTTTGACCCGGTAGAGGGAGCTTTGGATTTCATCAAAGAAGCGAATCGATGTATTTCCTATGCGCAATATACTATCTCCCGTCTTCAGTCCGGCAAACGCTGCACGACTTTTAGGAACCACCGAATCCACTTTTGAAGCCAACGTTCTCAAGGAAGCAACCCCCATAGCGCCGTTTTGAAAAAGTTGCTGATCGATGTCGTCGGGCAGAACACGTATTTCCGTTTTACCTGCTCTAAGAAGCGTTACCGTTGTTTTGTTTCGTAAAAAAATGCCTCGGTTAATATCCTCCAGGGTGGTTACTCTTTTTCCATCAAGTGCCAAGATTTTATCTCCGGAGTGAATGTCGAACTGCGCTAGATACGGATGAATCGCCATACCGTTTTCCATTTTTTTCAAATCTAAGGTGTATCCTCCCCAAACCCATGCAATGGAGGCATAAATCAAAAACCCGCCGATGAGATTTACCGTAACTCCTCCTACCATAATAATCAAGCGCTGCCAAACTTTTTTGGTTCTGAATTCATAGGCTTTGGGAGCTTGCGCCATTTGTTCTTTGTCCATTGATTCGTCCACCATTCCTGCAATTTTCACATATCCCCCCAGCGGCAACCACCCCAACCCCCACTCTGTGGTATTGTCGTCTTGGCTCCATTCCTCGGGTGATTTTTTTGAAAACCAGGAATATTTCTTTTTACCGTTTACTTTTTTATAGCGAAAAATGGAAAACCAAGGATTGAAGAAGAGATAAAATCGTTCCACCTTTGTTTTGAAGAGCCGAGCAGGTATGAAGTGGCCAAACTCATGAATCGTCACTAAAAAAGCCAGGGATAAAATAAGCTGCGCTGCTTTTATTAAAATTTCGGAAATTTCCATGCCATTAAATGTGTGGGCAAATATAGACAGATTTATCGGGGAAGTTGGCGAAACTTTCTTGTGTAATTAGCGGCTTACTGAAGAGTTGCTGTAAATAATTTCAAGAACTGCCCCAATTTACCTAAATTCGCTGTCCTTGAAAATCATGCTAGACACCCTAATTATCATTCCAACGTACAATGAACGCGAAAATGTTGCTTTGATTACGGAGGCGGTATTAGCAGAAAGCGACTCCTTTAGCCTTCTTTTTGTCGATGATCATTCTCCGGATGGCACGCAGGTAGAAATCGAAAAAATGCAGGCCAAGTTTCCTAACCGCGTGTTCTTACTGAAACGGGAGGGAAAATTAGGATTAGGAACAGCCTACATTGCGGGATTTAAGTGGGGATTGGAAAAAAACTTCGAGTACTTATTTGAAATGGATTGTGATTTTTCCCACGACCCGAAAGACCTATTGCGCCTAAAAAAACGCTGCGTAGAAGGGGCAGATTTGGCGATCGGTTCAAGGTACTGTCGTGGAGGAAAAATTGAAAATTGGCCCTTCAGCCGCTGGTTGCTTTCCTATTTTGCCAACCTTTATGTTCGCATCATCCTGTGGATCAACATTAAGGACTCAACGGCTGGGTTTAAATGTTATCGACGAGCCACCCTAGAATTGATTGCTTTGGACGTAATCACGTTCAAGGGTTATGCCTTTCAAATTTGCATGAAATATGCCGTGCTTAAGAAAAAACTGAAGGTGGTGGAGGTACCAATAACTTTTAAAGACCGATTGTTTGGCGAATCAAAAATGAGTTCTGGGATATTTAAAGAAGCTCTTTTTGGCGTTTGGAAAATGAAACGATTACGCTTATGAAAGTTGGAGTACGTTCTTTACAATTAACCCTTAGCGGTGTCCTTTTACTTTTTATCAGTTCTTCCTGTAAAAACAGCCCTAACCAGCAGCGCGTAGTAGAAAAGGAACGAATGATTGAACTGATGGCCGAGGTATATTTAGTCGAAATGCATTACCAAAAAGCCTACGGTATCCCGGGCCTTTACCAAGAGCCGTTAGAAAGGGCTTTAATCCCTATTTTTAAAAAACACCAAATCTCCCGAAAACAATACGAATTAAGCTTTACCTATTACGCATCTCACCCGTCCCTTTTTCTGGAAATGAACGAAAGTGTAATTCAGCGCTACAACGAAGCCTCAATCCAACGGTAATTCGTCGTCGGATTCGAAGTTTTTTAATACGCTTTCAATATCTTCAAGAAGTGCCCTCTTTTGCGGACTTTCAGTATGGGAGTTCCTTCTTTCTTGCAATAAACATTGTGCTTCTAACAACAACTCCTCGCCGAAAGGCCCCGCCATTTGCTCCATTACGGTAAGGCATTCTAAGGTCGTTTGATAGTCTCCCTCAACTGCCCACCGCACGAACTCGACTAAATAGGGACTGAAGTCAATTCGTGTGTTCCACAAAATATTAATGATTGGATGTTTTTCTTCTTCTTTAATCGTATTTTTTAATAATTCCATCCACGCTTCTCGGATTCCTTTTTTAATGATTGAAGCTAAAAACGCATGCATTGCTGTCCTTTTAAACCCTATTGGTAGTTGTAGATAAAAGGTGATTAGCTGAGGCAATTGTTGCAGGGTTCCTTTTTGTTCTAAGGCGGTAAGGGCTTCGCGAAATTCAGTTTCACT
>Ga0214921_10006487_pt1 | contig 15988 bp, 12 predicted proteins | sample LL1505_MetaG_FD_177992 | JGI IMG/M metagenome (GOLD analysis project Ga0214921, IMG submission 177992) | Freshwater microbial communities from Lake Lanier, Atlanta, Georgia, United States - LL-1505 | ecosystem: Environmental > Aquatic > Freshwater > Lake | place: USA: Georgia | collected...
CAAGATTATGGAGCACTTGAATATTTGAATATGCTTCAAACAAATTCTTTTGGCCAATATGGTGATTTGCTAAAGGGTGTCACCCGCAATGCAGGCATGGGATTTTATTTGGACAACAGCAACAATAAGAAAAGTCAGCTGAACGAAAACTATGGTCGTGAATTAATGCAATTGTTTTCTGTAGGCTTGGTCCAACTGAATTTGAATGGAACTCCTAAAAGAGACGCCACAGGTAAATTGCTAGAGACATATTCACAAAAGGATGTGATTGAAATTACGCGTGCACTTACAGGTTGGAACCATGCTGAACCTGAAATAAAGAGATCTAGTGCTAATTTTGCAAATTATGGAAAACCTATGGTTTCTACATGGCCAGATCAGCACGATACTGGATCAAAAACTTTTCTAGGTAAAACCATTCCAGCCGGCCAAGATGCCTATAAAGACTTAGACAGCGTGGTTGAAATTCTTGTTAGCCATCCAAATACAGCGCCTTTTGTCTCGCTTAGATTGATTCAAGGAATGACAACCAGTGATCCATCACCGGCTTACTTGGAGCGTGTTGCAACTGTGTTCAGAGATACCAAGGGAAATTTGGCAAAAGTAATCACTGCTATCTTAACTGACCCTGAAGCTAGAGCCGGTGATGTGCCGAGTAAGTCCACGTCAAATTTTGGAAGAATAAAAGAACCATTGTTGATGCACACTTCCGCGTTTAGAGGGCTGGGGTGCAAAATTGCTCCGAGAGCGGATTGGAATCCATCTACTGTGAGGGAGAGCAATAATCAAAGACCCTTTAATGCGCTCTCTGTTTTTAATTTTTATCCGCCAAACCATAGAACGCAAGGATCCAATATTCTTGCGCCAGAACAGAAGATGCTTAATTCAATTGAGTTTTCTGATCGCATGAATAATTTAACTTGGGCATTTCAAGATGACACTCTTTTGAGCAGTGCAGGTTGTGATGTGGAGCCATTTAAAGTTGCCCAAGCAGTTTCAGATCAGAAGTTAATGGATCTGATCAATGATCGCTATTTCAGAGGTGCCCTCCCTGCTGCAATCTCTAAGAGTCTGATTGATGCCAACAAAAATTTATCAGTTCGAAAAAACGGCTTAGCCTTGACTGGCGCCATCCTTGATATGGCTTCTATTACGCCTGCTTATGGAGTTTCCAAATGATGAATCGCAGAAATTTTTTGACTCATGCTGGTGCAGTATCTCTGGCAGGTATTGGTGCTACGTTAGGCGCTATCAAGGATGTGCAGGCGGCTGATTTCAAAGCGCTGGTTGTTGTATTTTTGTCTGGAGGTCATGATGGAAACAATGTGCTTGTGCCAATGGACGCTGCTTACAATGATTATGCAAAAGCGAGACCCGTATTGGCTCACCCGAAAGACAGCTTAGTTGCTTTGCCAGGTTCATACATTGGCCATCAATTTGGACTTTCACCAGCTACACGTGCTTTGGTTGAATTGTTTTCACAAAAAAGACTGGCAGTTATTGCAAATGCTGGCGCACTTGTGCAGCCGACAACAATGGCGCAATTCAAAAATGGTTCTGCCAAGTTGCCACCATTTCTTGGATCTCATGCAGAGCAAATGCAGTGGATTCAGGGTTGGATGGGGGACGAAAATACCAGCGGGTGGGGTGGACGAGCCATGGATGCGATGTCGGCAGACATGAAAAACTTCCAGCCACTAGTTGCAATGGCAAGGGACTATACAGCTGTATTGGGAAACAACACAGGTTTGAGTCTGGCCGATAGTGGAAGTGGCTCAAAATGGGGGCAGGCGGAATTGTCTGATCTTCAAAATATTGCAAGTCAAAGAGTGGAGTGGGCTAGTAGATTACAGTCGAGTAATAACTACGAAAATGAATTCTCAAGAAGTTTACGAGCAGCTTATACAGATACAGTTTTATTTTCAAAAGGCCAAGCATTTGGTTCTGCGCCATCTGGAAACTTTCCGAGCGTACAAGTCGGTAGAGATCTTAGGTATTTAGCAAGGCACTTGTCATACGCCAAACAAGTGGGCGCTAGGCGGCAGATTTATTTGGTCGAAGACAATGGCTATGACACTCACGCGGATCAACTGTCAACGGACAGCTCCAATCCTGGCCTCGAAACTAGGATTGGCAACGTGGCGAATAGTTTGTCTGCTTTTGATCAGTCAATTCAGAGTTATGGTTTGAATAACGACGTCATCACTGTTGTGATGAGTGAATTTGGAAGAACCCTAGATCCGGCAGCCGGTGCGGGTTCTGATCATGCCTGGGGCAATCATTGGTTTGCGTTAGGTGGACCTGTAAAAGGTGGCAATGTTTATGGCAGTACGTTCCCTACACTTCAAACCGGCGGCGTAGATGATGCCTCATTCTGGCAACCCTATAGAGGTCAGTGGATACCTCAATTTTCTTCTGATCAGTTTATGGCTGATTTAGTGCAGTGGTTAGGTTTAACGCCAGCGCAAGCTCTGACGGTGATGCCTAATTTGGCCAACTTCCCAAATAAGACCATTGGTTTTATTTGATTGAAGAGGTGAATGATGGCAACCATACAAGGAACGGCCGGTAAAGACAAAGTCACAGTCAATTCTGGTGATACTTACAACGCACTGGAAGGCGATGATGACATTACCTTGATGCAATGGGCGACAGTCAATCCAGGTGCAGGCAATGACGTTATTCGTGTTGTAGCTGGTGTCAGTAAAGACCAGGCCACAGTTCAGTTTTGGGGGGCGCCTGGAAACATTTTTGTTGATTTGGAGGCTGGATATGCACTCGATGGATACGGCACGCGCGACACTCTAGTCAATGTTCACAATGTTCATGGATTTAATAGAAGCGGTGACAAAGGATACGGGTCCGCTGAGGATGACTTTTTCTGGTCAGGCTTGCCTTGGCAATCGGTCGGTAGCGTGTATTTTGATGGTCGTGGTGGCTCTGACACTATAACGATTGGTTATCAATCAAGCGATGCGATTGGTAACATTTTTTTATCCATTAAAGATGGTGGTCAGACGGCGAGCTATTTTTTTGCAAGCAAACCCGATTTTGTTTTTGAATTAAAGAACATCGAGACTCTCAGAGTTAGAAATTGGGAAAAGAACCTCAATGTTGAATACGATCTAAAAGAACTTCTAGGTTCCAGCATCAGCAAAGAATTGCTTCTGAAGGGCGATGGACTTTGGACCACAAACTCGATTGATTTGACTCAAGCAGGTTCTGATTTTTTGTTGAGAGGTAATAAAGCTTGGCAGACGGGCGCCTTGGGCAAAGCAACCAACTTAACTTATAGTTTCATGACGCAAATGCCAAGCCTAGGCGGTGATGGAGGTACTGGGTTTGTGGCATTTACTGCGGCTCAACAACAAATCGTCAGAGATATTTTCAAAGTACTTCAACAACAAACTGGTTTGACATTCACGGAGACTTCTGGGGATCTAGGGCAGTTGAAGTTTGGCGTCAATCAACAAACTCAAACCCGCGGGTATTCATTTTTGCCAGATTCATACAAAGGCGATCCTAGGGCTGGTGACGTTTGGATGGATTTAGAAACAATGCAAGTCCTTGATAAAGGGCAGGAGGGCTATTATGTTCTGTTACATGAAATTGGCCATGCATTAGGTTTGCAGCACCCTTTAACTAAAAGCGATGCTGGCAATCAACCTTACTTGGTTGGACCACTGGCAAATTTAAGCAAGACCATCATGTTCGATGCTTCATTAAGCTCAACAAATGGTTCGTGGCCAACATGGTACGGTGGGTTAGATTTACAGGCTTTACGAACACTGTACGGCAGTAATTTGATCGCTACGGGTAACGATTCATACGTCGTGAACGATTCAACACAAGCTATGACATTTTTAGATGAAGGAGGCGTCGACACAATTGATTTCTCGCAAGTGTCACTTTCTGTGAACATAGATTTGAGAGCCGGCAAATACAGCTCTGCAGGTATGGACGTTGACGGAACCAGTAAGTTCAACAACATCATGATGGGCGATGCAACCATCATTGAAAATGTAATTGGAACAACTTCTGATGATGTCATCATCGGCAATGATCAAAATAACTTCATCACTTACTTGGGCGGAAATGATATCGTTGATGGCCAAGCCGGAAAAGACACCCTTCGCTTGTGGTCTAAACTGTCTGATTTCAAAATCAGCAAAGACACTGCAACAAACTATTGGAATTTAGAGTCCAAAACAAATGCCGGTGGATGTATCGAGTTACAAAATGTGGAGCGCCTCCTATTTGCCGATGCCGCTTGGGCCTTGGACCTGGGGGCAGATGAAAGCGCCGGCCGTACGGCCAAAATTCTGGGCGCCTTGTTTGGACTAGAGGGTCTGAGCTACCCGTCCTTCCGGGGCATCGGTTTGTATTTCCTTGACGCCGGCTACAGCTATGAAGCCCTGATGGGCGCCGCAGTTGACACCCGCTTGTGGGTAGGTGCTTCCAAAGCCGATGTGGCCAAGGTGTTGATGGGCAACATTCCCGGTTTGGTCTTGGATGTTAATGCTTACTCTTCTACGGTTGCCATGGCCATTGCGGCTGCTGACTCTAATTTGAACAAGGCCATGATCAATTTGGTCGGTTTGGCCAACACAGGATTCGATTACATCATTCTGGGGTAAATATTCATATAGGAATGTGATATATTCCTTCCTATATGAAATCTGTCATTCGAGTTCCGTTAAACACAACACCCGAGCAATACGCCCGTTTGCAAGCTTTGCAAACGGCATTTGCGCAGGTGTGCAATGCGCTAGCGCCTGAGGTTCAGCGCTCTCGCATTTGGAACCGGGTGGCCTTGCACCATCTGCATTACCGCGCACTCCGAGAAAAGTTTCCAGCATTGGGCTCGCAAATGGTTTGCAACGCCATTTATGCGGTCTCCAGAACTTCTCGCTTAATTTTCCAAACACCAGCCAGCCCGTTTAGTTTGGCGAAGTTAGGCGACAAACCCTTGCCTTTAATGCAATTTGCCGACAGTTGCCCTGTTTACTTTGACCGTCACACGCTCAGCATCAAGGCCAATAAGCTGTCTTTGTTCACCCTGGACGGCCGCATGCATTTTGAGTTAACGCTGCCAGAAGAGCAGCTTCTGCTCTTTAAAGTTGCTAAGTTGCGTGAAATCGTTCTAACTCGACGTTTGGACGCCAACTACGAGCTGGCATTTTGGCTAGAACCGGCTGAACTTGAGCCAAGCCAATCACTCATTCCTGAATATTTGTCCGTTGAGGCTGTTTTATGAAATCCCAAACCCCGCCGTCAGAGCTTTCGCTGGCGATTGACCCGCTTCGCCCTGTCATTTTGCGAGCGTCTATCTACAGCATGATCATCAGCACCATGGCGTTGGCACCAACCGTCTACATGCTGGAGGTTTATGACCGTGTGGTCAACAGCCGAAGTGGCATGACCCTGGCCATGTTGACGCTCATGATTGTGGGTGCCTATGCCGTGATGGAAATTTTGGAAAAGGTGAGGGGCGCTTTGCTTCGAGCTGCCGGGGTTGCCTTGGACGAGAAGTTGTCCAAGCGGGTTTACGACGCCATGTTCCAAGGCTTTTTAAAGCGTCAAGTGGGCGGCAGCATGCAGGTCTTGAATGACTTGCGCTTAATTCGTGAGTTTTTGGCCAACCCTGCTTTGTTGGCGGTGATGGAAGCACCCGTTGCCTTGATTGCTTTGGCTTTGATCTTTGCCATCAGTCCCGTGTTGGGCTGGGCTTCGGTGGTGGGTGCCTTGGCGCAGGTGGGCGTGGCGTACATGACAGAAAAGTCAACTCGCAAACCTTTGATGGAGGCCAACAGAAGTGCGGTGGGTGCGCAGCAAATGGCTGAAACGTCCCTGCGCAACGCGCATGTCATGGAGTCGATGGGCATGTTGGACGCAGTGCATGCGCGCTGGCAAAAACGACAACGCGAATTCTTGGCACACCAAGCACAGGCCTCTGAGGGTGCAGGCCTCTGGACTGCCATGTCCAAACTGGTTCAGCAAATCATGGGTTCTTTGTTGTTGGGTTTGGGCGCTTGGTTGCTGTTGGGTAACGCCCTCAATGGCGGCGCTGGCATGATGATCATTGGCTCTGTGTTGGGCGGCCGTGTGTTGGCGCCTCTGGCGCAATTGGTTTCGCAGTGGAGTGCGGTGGTCAATGTGCGTGCAGGGTGGGATCGACTTGAGGGATTGCTGGCGCAAGTGCCGCCCAAATCGCGCAACATGTCCTTGCCTGTTCCAAAAGGCTTTGTGTCTGTTGAGGGTTTGATGGCCGGAGCGCCTGGACATCCCGCGGCCATTGTGCGTGGTGTGCAATTTGCCTTGAGCCCTGGAGAAGTATTGGCAGTGGTGGGGCCTTCTGCCTCAGGCAAAACAACGTTAGCCAGATTGTTGGTGGGCTTGTGGCCTGCCATGAGTGGCAAGGTGCGCTTAGACGGTGCCGATATTCACACATGGGACAAATCTGAAGTGGGACCTTACTTGGGCTATTTGCCTCAAGGTGTCGAATTGCTAGAAGGAACCTTGGCCGAAAACATTGCGCGATTTGGTGATGTCGACATGGCCCAAGTGGAAGCTGCTGCAAGGTTGGTGGGTTTGCACGATTTGATCATGTCATTGCCCCAAGGCTACAACAGCCCCATTGGCCGCGATGGATCTAATTTGTCGGGTGGGCAACGGCAGCGTGTGGGCCTAGCCCGTGCGCTGTATGGCAAGCCGGTGTTTGTGGTACTCGACGAACCCAACTCTAGCTTGGATGAGGCGGGCGATGCCGCGCTGGCCAATGCCATCGCATCTTTAAAACAATTGGGTACCACCTTTGTGGTCATGACGCACCGTACCAGTGTGTTGGGTGTGGCAGACAAGATGCTGTTGATGCGAGACGGCGCTCAACAAGCTTTTGGCCCTAGAGATGAAGTTTTGGCTGCGTTGCAAAAAGCAAGACAGCCACAAGTGCAAGCGCCTGCCGCAGAAGCGGCACCTGCAACTGCACCTGCAACACCGGCCGCACCTTCCGCCGTCTAAAGAGAAAAACAAAAATGAAAATACCAGATTTTTTCAATCGCAATGAGCTGACTCGAACGCTCTGGGGATTCCGACGTGAATTCGTGGCAGCGGGTGTGTTCAGCATGGTGGCCAACTTGTTGATGTTGACACCCACCATTTACATGCTTCAGGTGTATGACCGTGTGATGGTGTCGCAAAGCACAGCCACCTTGGTCATTGTGTCTCTGATCACTTTGTTTTTCTTTGGGGTGCTGACGTTTTCTGAGTGGTGCCGATCCAAGTTGTTGGTACGCTCGGGTGTGCGCTTGGATGAGCTGCTGAGCAAGCGCTTGTTTCATGCCAGTTATGAGGCTTACCTCAATCCCTCAATTTCCAACCCTACGCGTTCATTCAATGACTTGACTGAGGTGCGCCAGTTCTTAACGGGCAATGGCATCTTTGCGTTCTTTGATGCACCCTGGGCGCCCATCTACATTGCGGTGCTGTTCATGTTGCATCCATGGTTGGGAGTCATGGCGCTGGCGTTCGGTGCGGTGCAATGTGTGCTGGCTTGGTGGGGTAACAAAGCCACAAAGCCTGCGCTAGCTGACGCCAGCAAAGCGCAAATTGAAGTGACCGGTTATTTGCAAAGTAAATTTCGCAATGCCGAAGTGCTAGAGCCCATGGGCATGGTGGATCATTTGTACAGACGCTGGGCTGCCAAGAATTTGAATGCGATGGGACACAGTTTGCATGCGCAAGCTGTCTCGGGCAAGGTGGTGGCTTGGAGCAAATTTGTACGCTACACGCAGCAATCATTGGCTTTGGGCGGCGGTGCCTTGTTGGTGATTCAAGGTGAGTTGTCGCCTGGTGCCATGATCGCGGCCAACGTGCTCATGACACGTGCTTTGGCACCTATTGATTTGATGGTGTCCACTTGGGGCGGTTTTTTGAATGCACGAGACGCTTTCCAACGACTGGTTGAATTGTTGGAAGCACACCCCATGCGTGAAGTGGCACCTGTGGGTGTGGTGCCGCAAGGTGATGTGGTGTTGAAAGAGGTGGTGGCTTCGGCGCCAGGTCGAGAGTTGCCCATCCTCAAAGGTGTATCTGCCTTGATGCCCAAAGGCACGGTAACTGTGGTTTTGGGTGCTTCGGGTTCTGGCAAGTCCACCTTGGCGCGTGTGTTGCTGGGCATCTGGCCACACTCATCCGGCGAAGTGCTACTAGATGGCCAACCCGTGTCGCGCTGGGACCGGATGGAGTTGGGCCCGCACATTGGCTACTTGCCGCAAGACATTGAACTGTTTGACGGCACCATTGCAGAAAACATTGCGCGCTCTGGTCAAGTTGAATCAGAAAAAGTCATCGCCGCAGCAGAAGCCGCTGGCTTGCACGGCATGATTTTGAGATTCCCTAAAGGCTACGACACACCTATGGGTGAAGCGGGTGGTTTGTTGTCCGGCGGCCAGCGTCAGCGCGTCGGTTTGGCGCGCGCGCTCTACGGCGAACCTGCCTTGGTGGTCTTGGACGAACCCAATGCCAACTTGGACGATGAGGGCGAAGCCGCTTTGGTCCGTGCAGTGCAAGGGTTGAAAGAAAAAGGCAAAACGGTGGTCTTGATCAGCCACCGACCTGGTGTTGTGGGTGTTGCCGATCGATTGCTGATTTTGCACGAAGGTGGTGTGCAAGCCAGTGGTCCTAGAGATGGTGTGTTGGCTGCATTGAAGCAGCAACGCGAAGCAGCTAATTCCTAAATTCAAGTTTTGAAATCGAGACTGTCATGTCATTAGAAAAATTGTTGAACTCCTCAAAGTCTGGTGCGCAAGACGCACGCATCTTGAACGCACTGGAAGATCAAGGGCCGCGAGCATCCTCAGACACATCCAGCGTTGCGCGAACAGGCCTGTGGGTATTGGGTTTGGGCTTTGGCGGCTTTTTGTTGTGGGCTGGTTTGGCACCCCTTGATGAAGGTGTGCCAACGCAAGGCATGGTCACCTTGGACACCAAACGCAAAACGGTTCAGCATTTGTCAGGCGGACTGGTCAAAGAGGTGTTGGTTCAGGAGGGCCAACAAGTGAAAGAGGGCGATCCACTGGTTCGATTGGACGGCGCTGTAGCTAAGTCCAATTACGAAGCGGTCCGTCAAAGGTACTTAGGCTATCGCGCCATGCAAAGTCGTTTGTTTGCTGAGCAAGCCGGACGCGACAGCATTGAATGGCATCCCGATGTGAAAACTGCGATGAACGATCCGTTGATCAAGCAGCAGGTGGCCACTCAGCAGCAATTGATTCAAGCGCGCCGAGCAGCTTTGGCGGCAGACTTGCAGGGCATTGAAGAAAACTCGCAAGGCTTGAAGGAACAGTTCGCTTCGTATCAAAATATTTTGGTGCAAAGACGCAGCCAGTTGTCTTTGCTGACTGAAGAGTTGAACAACACCCGAGGCATGGTGAAAGAGGGTTATGCGCCGCGAAATCGCCAGTTGGAATTGGAAAGAATGGTGGCGGAATCTAATGCAGCCATTGCAGATTTGATGGGCAACAGTTTGCGGATGACACGTCAAATTGCAGAGTTGACGCAACGTGCTGTGTCTAGAAAACAAGAATATCGCAAAGAGATTGAATCTCAATTGGCCGATGTCACCCGTGAAGTTCAATCGGATGCTGAAAAGTATGTGGCAGTGACCGCAGATTTGGACCGCATGGAAATTAAATCACCAACAACGGGGCAAGTGGTTGGACTGACTGTGCAAACCGTAGGTGCCGTGTTGCAACCTGGCCAGAAATTGTTGGATGTGGTGCCTGACAACCAAACCTTGTTGCTTGAAGCACACATTCCACCGCACTTGATTGACAAAGTTCAAGCGGGGTTGTCGGCTGACATTCGATTCAATTCATTTGCACACTCGCCTCAACTGGTTGTAGAGGGTAAGGTTCTCTCGGTGTCTGGCGATTTATTGAGTGATCCCCAGCAGCCGCAATATGCCTATTATTTGGCGCGCGTACAGGTGACGCCTGCCGGCATGAAAACGTTGGGGCAACGTCAAATGCAACCAGGTATGCCTGCCGAGGTGGTGATTAAAACAGGTGAACGTTCTTTGTTGACTTATTTGTTGCATCCGTTGACCAAGCGTTTGGCGGCTTCTTTGAAGGAAGAGTGATGCAAACCCATCGTTTTATTTTGAAGGCAAGCCTGGTTTATGGTTTGCTCTTCACGGCAGGTTGGGTACAAGCTCAAACTGCGGCCATGGATTTAAAGCAGGTGTATCAGGCTGCTTTAGAACAAGATTCCAACATTCGCGCTTCTCGCGCTGCAGCTGATTCGGGTCGAGAGCGTTTGCCACAGGCACGCGCTGCTTTGCTTCCACAAATCAATGCCAGTGCAGGGCGAAATACCAATAATTTGAACACCACAGCGCCCAACATATTGGGCAATCTGTCAACGACAAATGATCAGTATTTCAGTGACAACAAGGCAATTCAATTGCGCCAACCCTTGATGAACATGCAGCGGTGGTTGCAGTTTGAGCAGGCCAAATCTGTCGTCCAAGAAGCTGAGGCCAATTTGGATCGGGACTTGCAAAATTTGGTGGTTCGCGTGGCGGGTGCCTACTTTGAAACCTTGATGGCCGATGAGCAACTCGAGTTGGTGCTGGCCCAAAAAACAACTTACACCGCCTTGGTGGATGCTGCTAAAAAAGGGTTGGCTGCGGGATCAGGTACGCGAACCGATGTAGACGACGCACAGTCTCGTTTGGACATGGCCATGGCCATGGAGCTTGAAGCCCGTCAAAACCAAGACCTTACACGCAGGCAGCTGCAGTTGCTGGTGAATCAGCCTGTTGCAAGCATTGCCAAGTTGAATGTGTCTGCATTGAAATTGTCTTTACCAGAACCTGCTAACTTGGATGCTTGGACTGAAAAAGCGGAACAAGCCAGTCCAGAAATCAAGGCCATGCAAGCTCGTTTGGACCAAGCCAGGCGTGAGGTGAGTAAATCACAGGCGGGTCATTTGCCGACCTTGGATGCGGTGGCGCAATGGTCCAATAGCGGCAGTGAAAACATCACACGCATTAATTCGCGTTATGAAAACAAGTCCATCGGGCTGCAGTTGAACATTCCCATTTATTCCGGTGGCTACGTCAACTCCACCATTCGTCAGGCGGTTGCTGAGCAAACTCGCGCTGAAGAATCCTTGGAGGCCATGCGTCGCGATTTGGGTGTGCGCGTGCACAAAGAATACCGGGGCGTCAGCGAAGGTGTGATGCGTGTGCGCGCTTTAGAGCAAGCAGTTCGTTCGGCTGAGCAGATGATGAAGTCGACTCAAATGTCTTTGAAGGCGGGCTCGCGAACACAGCTCGATGTTTTGAATGCACAACAGCAATACACCTTGGCCTTGCGTGATTTGGCACAAGCGCGATATGTTTATTTGCTGTCCAAAATCAAGTTGGCGGCGTTAGCAGGTGATGACGCTGTGGCTTCTGTTGACGAAGTCAATGCCAGTTTGGTGAGCATGGCCAAGTAAAGTGATTTAGCTGATGTGTCGCTGGTGGGTTAAAGCTTTGTAGCGCTTAGCAAGCGCGCTACTTCAGCAAACCCTGCCCCGCGTTCTTGCTTTGCAATGTAAGCAGGCAGGTGTTTGAGTTCTTTTTCAAAGCGTTTGATGTTGGCCACACCCACGCTGTGCGTGAAATGCTCAAACATCACTTGGTCGTTGGTGGAATCGCCCACGTAAACCCATTGGTCAAGTTCTTGTTTTAAATCTCGGCCCGTGAGTTCTTTTAGAGTCCACTGCGCGCCATGCCATTTGTTGTGATCGCCAAACCAAGCGTTGATGTGGATGCTGCTGACGGTGGCTGTCATGCCTTCTTGTTGCAGCAGTTGGGTCACTTGCAGTATTTGATCTTGCGACAGGTGATGAAATTCGCTGTGGTCAAACGCAATGTCTGTTTCGCGGCCGGGTGAATCTTGCGCCATGACGGTGCCGGGAATCTCTTTCAACACGCGCTTGGCGATGCGCTGCATTTCTTGAAAATTGTGGGTGCGGGTGGCCAAGTCTTGTTGGTAGATTTTGCTGACTTGCTTGGTTTGAGCGTTGTGCAGCAAGGCCACTGCGCCGTTCTCGGCCACCATGGCGTCTACTGGCCAAGTTGAGGCAAACGGGATGCTCCAGCCTACAGGTCTACCCGTGATGGGAATGACCATGAGGCCTTGGGCTTTTAAATTCTGCAGGGCTTGGAGCGCATCGGGGGTGATGGCGCCATCGGTGGTGAGGGTGTCGTCAATGTCCGTGAATACGCCTGCGATTTTTTCGCGGGCTGCTTGAGGCCAAGACGCCAAGGGCTTCATTTATGTGCGCTTAGAAGCTTCGCTGAGTTTTTCTGTCAGCCAAACTTTCATGAGCGATTGATAAGGGACATCCAACTTGTTGGCTTGGCGACGGATACCATCTAACAAACTGTCGGACAGGCGCAATGAAATGCTGGTGGTCGATGGCTTGAGGTTGGTAAATTTTGCAAGCTGCATATGGCTCGCATCGAAGTACTCAGTCGCATCGTTGGCGGCATCTTCCCAAAACTTTCTTTCGGCCGCTTCATTTTTGAATTTGGGAATAGGCTTGGTAGTGGTTTGATCTTTGCTTTGAAGCTTAGTTTGCTTTGGCATAAACAAGCCTTTCTTTGCGGTGTTGATCTCTAGCGGAAATGATTCGAATGAGGGTGTTGTTTTCTCTGAGAGCAAAGATAACGGTCAACAAACGTCTTTCGTGGGTGATGCCTAATGCTAAGAACTTGGATTTAGATTATTTCAGTATATGCAATCGAATGTGGGTTGCTATTCGTTTTAATTGAAGGTAAAGTAGTTTTAATCACTACTTAATTGAATATGAAAACCATTTCGGCAGCAGATGCCAACCGTTATTTTTCAAGTCTCTTGCGCGATGTTGCCACGGGTGAAGTGGTGACTGTGGTGTCTAGGGGCAAGCCTGTCGCAGTCATTTCTGCAGCCAATCAAGAGGATGACTTTAAGGTGCGCGCCCACAAGCGTCTTGTAGATAGACTCAAAAGTCAGCCTTCTAGTGGCACCAGAAATTGGACACGTGACGAACTTTATGAGGGCTAAGCCATGAGGGTGGCTTTGGATACAAACGTACTGGTCTATGCAGAAGGCTTTGGCGATGATGTTCGTTGCCAATTGGCAGGCAATTTAATTGCACGACTTAAGCCAACGGACTCAATCGTGGCCGTGCAAGTCTTGGGCGAGCTGTCTAGGGTTCTCACCTCTAAAATGAAGAAATCTGGATCAGAAGTACGAGATCTGTTGTTGTCGTGGTCCGATGGCGTGGTTGTGGCCGACACTACTTGGACCGCATTTCAATCTGCCATGGATTTGTCTGTCGATCACCAAATTTCAATGTGGGACGCTTTGATCTTGGCCGTCGCGGCTGAAAATAAATGCAGGCTGTTGTTAAGCGAAGATTTTCAAAACGGATTTACTTGGCGAGGTGTCACCGTTGTCAATCCATTTGAAACCAAAGCCAGGCCCTACAAGCTACTGGCTTCGGCCTTGTAATTAACCAGCAGACCCCAAAGCCAAGCCCGCATGCTCGCGCAGCGGATGGAAGTGAATCTTCGGAAAGCGTTCCTGCGCCAAACGCACGTCATAAGGCGATGTGCAAAGGTAAGCCAATGTATCTGCTGCATCTAAAGCCATGCGTTGCGGATAGGCGTTTAAGAACTCTCTCAGCTCTGCTGGCGTATCAGCTGTAATCCAACGCGCACCGGTGTATTGGCAACCTTCCAAGCGCACGTCGCAATCGTATTCAGCTTTGAGGCGGTGCTGCACCACTTCAAACTGCAACTGACCTACAGCGCCCAAAAGCATAGGGCCACCCACCTCAGGTTTGAACACCTGAATGGCGCCTTCTTCTCCCAGCTGGTCTAGGCCGGCTTGGAGTTGTTTGGTTCTGAGGGGGTTCTTCAAGATGACCGTCATGAACAGCTCAGGTGCAAAGAAGGGCAGGCCGGTGAACAACAAGTTGGCGCCATCGGTGATGGTGTCGCCCAATTGCACGCCGCCGTGCGTGGTGAAGCCAATAATGTCGCCTGCATAAGCTTCGTCCACTGCTTCACGTCTTTGGCTCAAGAACGTCACCACGCTGGTTGGGCGAAGCTCTTTACCCGTGCGTTGCACTTTGAGTTTCATGCCGGGCGTGTACTTGCCCGAGGCCATGCGCACAAACGCAATGCGGTCGCGGTGCGAAGGGTCCATGTTGGCTTGCACTTTGAACACCACGCCAGCAAAGGCGGCGTCTTCGGGCTGAACTTCTTTGATCACCGGTTGTTTGTTCACAATGAGTGAACTGGTGCGGGGCTTGGGTGAGGGCGCCAAGTCGACCAATGCGTCGAGCACTTCCATCACACCGAAGTTGTTCACGCCGGAGCCGAAGAACACAGGGGTTTGTTTGCCAGCCAAGAAAGCTTCTTTGTCAAAAGAAGGGGAAGCGCCAGTGGCCAACTCCATACTTTCCAAAGCAGTGGCAAATTCATTGCCAAAGCGCGCGTGCAATGCGGCTTCTTCCGTCAGGGGCATGGCTTCAAAGTCTTGAGGCAAGCGCTCGCTGCCCGATTCAAACACGGTCATGGCTTGGGTGCGCAAGTTGATGATGCCGCCAAACGATTTACCTTGGCCCACGGGCCAGGTCATGGGCACGCAGGGCATGCCCAGCTCACGCTCCACTTCGTCCAAGATGTCCAAGGGATCGCGCACTTCGCGGTCCATTTTGTTGACGAAGGTGATGATGGGGGTATCGCGCTGGCGGCACACTTCAATCAGCCTGCGGGTTTGGGCTTCGACACCGTTGGCGGCGTCAATCACCATGAGGGCTGAGTCCACGGCGGTGAGCACGCGGTAGGTGTCTTCGCTGAAGTCTTTGTGGCCGGGTGTGTCGAGCAGGTTAATGACGTGGTCGCGGTACAACATCTGCATGACCGACGAGGCCACCGAAATGCCGCGCTGCTTTTCGATTTCCATCCAGTCCGAGGTGGCGTGGCGGGAGGCCTTGCGGGCCTTGACCGAGCCGGCAATTTGAATGGCTCCCGAGAACAGCAAGAGCTTCTCGGTGAGCGTGGTTTTACCCGCGTCAGGGTGAGAAATGATGGCGAACGTCCGGCGGCGCCGGGTTTCTTGGGCGTAAGTCAATGTGGCTCCAGGGGGAATTTGGGTGTCTGGCATTAAATCCAGAGAAGCCACTAGTATAATTTGCCCCATTCCGAGGAGCGTTGCAGCGGCCCCCATTGATTGCTCAGTGGCGAGGACGTGAGGCTCGGAACCCTTCTTTGCAACGACGCTCATCCACTTTTCTGCGGGATGAGCTCTATTTTTTCACTGAGTTCACGCGGCGGATCATTGGGGATACTTGGGTTTTCCTTGGGTCTTCTTTTGGTTTTGCGCTGTATTTCCCTCTGAGGAGTGGTTTCAAACTTTAATTTGGAGCACACCATGAACGCACGTTTAAACACCGCTGTTAACGCCGATTGCGCCATTGCCGACATCGGCTTGGCCGACTGGGGACGCAAAGAGATCAAAATTGCCGAGACAGAAATGCCCGGCTTGATGGCCATTCGCAAAGAATTTGCCGCCGCCCAGCCCCTCAAAGGCGCCCGCGTCACTGGCTCTTTGCACATGACCATTCAAACAGCGGTGCTGATTGAAACCCTCCAAGCCCTTGGCGCTCAAGTGCGTTGGGCTTCTTGCAACATTTACTCCACCCAAGACCACGCTGCGGCAGCCATTGCAGCTTCTGGCACGCCTGTGTTTGCGGTGAAGGGCGAGAACCTCACTGAGTACTGGGACTACACCCACCGCATTTTTGACTTCGGCGCCAAGGGCACTGAAGGCGAAGGCCCCAACATGATTTTGGACGACGGCGGCGACGCGACGCTCCTGATGCACTTGGGCAAGCGCGCTGAAACAGATCCTTCTTTGTTGGAAAACCCAGGCTCTGAAGA
>Ga0214921_10006488_pt1 | contig 15988 bp, 15 predicted proteins | sample LL1505_MetaG_FD_177992 | JGI IMG/M metagenome (GOLD analysis project Ga0214921, IMG submission 177992) | Freshwater microbial communities from Lake Lanier, Atlanta, Georgia, United States - LL-1505 | ecosystem: Environmental > Aquatic > Freshwater > Lake | place: USA: Georgia | collected...
AGTACTTTCGGTTACTTCATTATCATTCTGTAACGCAGAGTAAAATATATTTTTAGGAGAATTTAAAATATTATTAATTACTTCTAAATCCGAACTTACTATATTACTATGCGCAAATTTTAACCAAGTTTTAATAAAGTGTTTTTGAATATAATGATCATCTTCAAATTCATTATCTTTATTTAAAAGATGAGATATTTGATTAAAACAAAAAAATAGCATTGACCATTGTAAATTATTCATAAATTTATTCTCTAAAGATAAATCCAGTTTGTCTCTATCTTTTTTATGAATATCTATATCTTTTTTCATTATTTAATTAGGATGTATCGAATCTAAAATTTTATATACATTAATAGATTTTTTAAAACTTTCTTTAACCTCTGGTAGACCTATACTCATATTTTCTATTTTTGATGTATCTAGTATACAATTACTTCTACCAACTTTAAAATTTGCTTCTGGGACGGAAACAAAAGTCCATTTTGGATTATTTAGTCCATATGATTTTAAAATCTCAACTACTTCTTTTGCTTCAATATACCCTTTATTTGTTACGTTATAAATTCCTAATGACCTTTGTTTTTCAATGAATTTATAAACAAAAGTTCTAAGATCATCTATATTAGTAACTGAATTTGGCTGACTTATTAGATTATCATAATGTAGTAATTTCCAAATATAATTTTTAGGTTCAGGTATACCATTAAATGGAATACGAATTCTAAAAATATATCTTTCTAAATGCTCGCTTAGTTTTTCAAAAGTATCTTTAGTCTTAGAGTAAAAAGAGCTAAATTGACTATCTGCCCCAAAATTGGCAAGGTCCTCTTCGGTATAGTCTTGAGAATAACCATCATAAATACATCCAGACCCTATATGAATAATTGGAATTCGAAAACTATTGGCAACTTTAGTAATATATAAAGGAACTGTTACATTGTAATGATAACAAATTTCTTTATTAGACTCACAGGCTTCTACATTTGGTTTGCCTGTATATCCAGAACAATTAATAATCCAATCGAATTTATTCGGTTCTTTTTCTAAAAAATCTTTAAAAATATTTGGGTCTTCATAATTTAAATCTGATTTACTAATATGAATAATTTCATGATTAATATGTTCTTCTGTGATTGCTAAATAATTTCCAATATACCCTTTACCAAGTATTAATATTTTCATAAAAATTTATTTAATTGGACATACGCCACCTTCACACTCAATACCTTCTAAAACGTCCTCTCCAAGATTTTGATTAATATTTATTAGCGATTTTACTTTAGATTTTTTATTTTCATAAACTTCTTTTGTAATTTCTTCATAAGGAGCTTGCTTAAATCCATGTTTTTGACGCAATAAAAAGCTTACCGATTTGATTGAGTTAGCATAATTTTCTTGAAGCCATTGTTTTAATACTGGCAACTCTTCTTCAGAGTAATAAGCTGTAACGCTTACAGCGTTATCCGACCAAACTTCTTGTAATTTTTTAACCATTTCTAATTGTTTAATAACGCCCATATCATCTGCAAATAACGCACCATCTGGCGTTTCGCATGGGAATTCAACTACAATGGTATCATGATTTTCAGATCCATCAAAATTAAGAACATACTCTACATGATATCCAAGGTCACGACAATATTGTACAAGTTTATCATTACTAGCCATTCTAACACGACGGGTATAATATTTAGAATATGCGGGGTGAACTCCAGGAGTTGACCCTCCTAGCAAGCTTAGAGTGCCACTAGGTTTAATTGTAGTAAGTTTAATACTACGATTCCATCCGCGCTCTTTACTCCACTCCTTATCGAATTTACGGAGTTCTTTGTAACAAGCGTCAAGCCAATCAATTTTATCAAGAGATTGACAAATACCAGTAACACCCAATCCAAGGCGCATATTTTTATGTACAATTTTATTAGTCTCTTCGTGAATAAATGGAAGGGCGGCAATAGCTTTTTGAGTTTTATACAAAAGTTTTGCACAGAGAATAAGTTCTTCTTTAGAAGAAATATTATTTAAATAAAGTTCCGAAAGATTACAACATTCATACGAAGCAAGGCTAATTTCTCCACATGGATTAGTACCAACTACGTTATCTTCTTCTGTTGGGTAAAGAGCGGAATCTTTCATTTTGCCATCTTTTAAACGCCCAAATTGTTGCGATAGCGGAAGATTAAAAAATCCATAAGGTTCACCTTTAGCAAAACCAGTTTGTGGGTCTAAAACATAACCATTAGTCCATATTTCACTAGAGATATGATCAAAACTATCGGCATAAATAGTGTTATTAGACATTGCGCGCCAATTTGGAACATTGCCTAAAGACCAATTTTTTGCACGAAGAAACAGGTAATCATCTGGATCACCAATTGCGATTTGGGCGCTACGACGAACATTTCCAGAAACAACAATTCCACCAATAATATTACAAATATCAAGAACATCCACTGAACGCAGTTTTTTATTTTCCCTTGTTTTAAAGATATTAACAATTTTTTCAATACCATCAATAAGAATTTGTGGCCCACTAGCGACTCCTCCGAATCCACCGATTCGTTCTCCAGCACCACGAATAAGAATGGTTGAATAAGTAAATGATTTACCATTTACATAAAATGCTTCTAAAACTCTTTCTAAGAGACGAATCCATCCTTCACGGCTATCTGGTACAATAAAGTCTGCGTCTTTAGTATTTTTATGTACAATATTTACCTCTTTTTTAACGCGAGGTAGTTCATGAATATCTTCACGACGAATAGAAAATCCAACACCACCGCCAAGCATTAGATTTTCAAATAGAAAAAGAAATGATTTAATACTATTAATACTAACATTCCAACAATTAAGAAGAGAATTTGCACCAAAACGTTCTACAGTTGGTGTTCCAAGTTGCCATAGCATTCTCCCAGCGAAATTACATTTAAGATTAAAAATAAGATCAAAAAGCTGTTCTGCTTCTTCTTGGGTATAATTAGCTCCAATTTTTTGAGAACCATTAATACAACGACGAATAGTCTCATGCCATTCCTCTGTCATTCCATCGTCTTTTAAACGGGCGTAAGTTCTTTTATAAACAATATATCCTAAGCCATTGAACCCCCAGTTAGGATTTTTTGTAGAATATTTATTAGCAAATTTTTCAGAAATAATTTCGGTACTCATATTATGGATATAACTTTACAACCTTATGAATTAGATGACAAAAATAAAAAACATATCAAAATAAAAAAAATTGAGATACATTTTATGGTGTATAAGAAGGCTTAGTTAAATTTCTATCTTTTTTCCACTGTTTAATATGATCTTTTTTAATTGGATCATTTTTTATACCACCACGACGTTCGCTCATTTCTTTTGACATATCTACTAAATCGCCAATATTTCCAGCCCGACGAGTTTTTTCAACAAACGCTTGTGAAGAATGTGGATCAATATTTGCATCAATACTAGCTTGTGGAACGGTGTAAACTCGATTCCATTCAACTCCATTTTTTTGATACGTTTTAATATCATTCATTTTAAAGAAAATTTCTTTAATATCTCCAGAACTCGGGTCTTCAAATAAATAAAATGGCATATTTATTTTACTTGCTTTTTGTTTTGTTTTCTAATTTGAAAAGCTTTTGGCGACATTCTGCGTAATTCACCATTTGGCATACGCATATATTTAGTACCGTCTTTAAATGATAAGGTTGAGCCAAGATCATTCGGAGTCAATAATTCTTTTATATTATTCATTTTAAATAGACTCCATAATATTCAAGATACTATTTACTAATTTTGTATATGTGAATTTATCTTGTAATTTTAATCCAGCTTCATTAATTGGATTTTTAATGAATCTATCCTCAACCTTTCCAAGGCCTTCAAGAAAGTCTTGGTCATTCCAATCAAAAATATTTCCTTGATTATATGGAGCGCCTTGTTGGAAGAACATATTATCGTAAACTGGAATTTTTCCAGAGGGATTAATTAAAACTGCATTTTCTTCATTCATCCAGTCTTTATAAGCATGGGCATTCAAACCCAAGCAATGCTTACCAAGAGCTACGGCTTGAAACTCTGGAAGACCCCATCCTTCACCACCACTCATAGCCAAAACAATATCAATATTATTTAATAAATCATTATACATTTCATTAGATGGTAAATAATTTAAAAAATTAATGTTAAAGTATTGTTGCCCGTTAAGGGCTTGCATAATCATCTGTGATTGTGCATTTGGGTCTAAAAAGTGATTAAATAAAGCGCAATTTAAACTATATTTAGGATTATTCCCATATTTCTTAGCCCATAGGGATAAGGTTTTTAGATGGCGTTTTCTTTGAGGCTCTAATTTGCCAAAAAGTCCAAACTGAATACCATCTTTTTTCTTAGGTTCGACTTTTTTAAAGTGAATATTGTCAAAACCTAATGGCAAATATTCAATATTATTTAAATTAAAATTATTAAAGACTGATACAGAATAGCTATTTGAAAAAATAACTTTTGTATTATTTTTAATAATATTACATTCCACTAAAGTCGGAGAGTCAACTTCATAAAATGATAAAAGTACTTGCTTATCTGAAAAAGATTCAAGACTTCCATTTAAATGCCATAATTTAAAAATAGGATTCTTTCTCGAATGTTCTATTGGTGCTTTATTTACCCCCTCTTGAATCCATTGCACGAATTCAGAATCTTGTTTTTGTGTAGAAAGATCTAAATTTCCGATTGGAAATAATAGTATTTCTTTTTTTTGATTAAATAGTTCTCTTAGGATAGAGAGAGATACCTGTCCTAGAGAAGTGCTATTTAGGGGTAAATGTAAAGCAACTTTACTCACAAATTAAAAAGGAATATCTTCAGTTTGTTTTGGAGTTTCTTTTGCCACAGGAGTTTTTTTTGCCACAGGAGTTTTTTTGGCTGGAGCATCTTCCTGACCGTTTTGAGGGGGAAGACTCGTATCAAAGTATACACGATAATCTGGTTGATTGGATCCTTCAGTTTTATACTGATTCTTAAAGACAATTACTTTAATAACTTCACCAGCTTGTGACTTGACAGTTCCAGTCAGAAAAGAATTACCAGCTTTAGACTTCTTAATCCAAAAAGCACCAGCTTCTTGCAACTTTGTTTTTTCATTTGTATTTTCCATAGTTTTTAAATACTAACATCTATTTTGTTATTTGTCAATTTTTTTTTCGCAAGTTTAATAAATTTATTATGCCAGTTTAAGACTGTTTGAGGGGTTACTTTTAAGATATCCGCAATTTCAGAATAATTTAAAATACGTTCTTTATTATGAAAATATCTATAGTAGATAGCATTTTTTGTATTTGTATCTGAAATTTGATTAAATAGATCAATAATTGTATTGATAGTTTCAGCTTGATTTGTTTTTATTGATTGGCTATTTTCATTAATAAAAAATTCTAAAATTTTATCATCTGTTGGAATTAATTTACCGTTTTTATTTTTGAAATTCAAACAAAAGAATCTTATTTGATTCCCTAGCCATGTAGAAAATTTAGAACCTTTTTTAGGATCGTAGGAATTTAATGCGTTAAAAATAATCCAATGACGGTTTTCATTTATATCGTGCAAGTCTAACCCACATGCTGTTGCATATTTTTTACCAATACTATAACACATTCCACCATGCCTATTGGCTAGCTCATTTAAACTATCACTGCAATTATTTAATTTTATATTTTCTATTAATTCATTATCTTGTAAATTTTTGAGATTTAACATAATAACCATATACAATATTTTTTTTAATATGTCAAGAAATTTTAGATTTTCGTCTTCTTTTAAAAAAGAATATATAACTTTTGTGAGCGCAGCGAACAAAACGGAGACGAGCGAAGCGAGTTTACGAATAGATAAGTTACCTTAATGAATACTTTTTTTACACTGATGTCAAGCTTAAACATATTTTTACTCTGTTGTTGGGGAGCTTTAATTATACATTTATGGTTCTATTCAGACTTCTTTGCGTATTATTTACGTTCCTTTCGGTTTTTGCTTCCGCAAAAAGTTTATAGATGGCTTTTAATAGATGAGTATTTAAATAATCAAGATCCGAATGCAATGTTTGATAGCTATATAGAATATCTTTTTGTTAAGCGTTCTTTTACGAAATCTTTTAAAACTAAGTTTTTTTTAAAACTATTCTCATGTATTACCTGTTTTACAGTATGGATGTCTATTATTATATCTATAGTTATTTTTAATTTTTGGTATTTGGGTTTAATTTTTTGTACGTTAAGAATATTAGACTTTATTCTTAGATTTATTTTGAAAAAACGTATATAATTAATATGAAAAAATTAGAGTTTTGCAAACCTACTAAATCTGTTACTGGGTCGTGGGTTACATTTGGATTAACAAATGACCAAGAAGACGAAAAGAAAAATGGGTTTTATGTAAATATGCTTAAACAGGCTGGATGGAATGACCAAACAAAAAATGGAACATTCAAAGATAATGTTAATAATCCAGAGAAACATAAACGTATTAAATTAAGTGAAAATGATATTGCAGAAACTTTATTAGTTTTGCGATCTAATGGAACAAAAAAATGGTCTACAGTTCATGCTGGCAAAACGCCTATTTTTGTAGAGCCGTTCATTAAAGAAGAAAATCATGTTGGTTATCTTATTAAACTAGGTGGGATTGGTATTGCATTAAATTTTGCAGAAACTTTACGATTACAAGAATATTTAAAATTGACTTTACAACAAATTTATTTATAATTAGTTAATATGCGTAAAAAACGTGTTTTGTTTTTATCTGATTTTGCTGGCGCATTTACTGGTTTTGGTAAACAGTGCAAATTACTCTTATCTTACCTACATAAGACTGGAAAGTATGAAATATTAAATGCCGCGCAAGGCGTTCCTAAAAATGGACCTCATGTAGAAAAATTTCCATGGAAAACCATTGGCGTCTTACCAGACGACCCAAATAAAATTCAACAAATAAATCAAGATCCGAATTTAGCAAGAGTTGCGGCCTATGGATCTATGGAAATTAATAACATTGTAAAAGAGTTTAAACCAGATGTTATTTTTTCTGTTAATGATACGTGGGGCTCTCAATTTGTTATTAATGAACCATTTTTTGATAAAATCCCTACAGTTTGCTGGAATACTTTTGATTCTCTCCCACTATTACCTGATACAATTGAGAACGCTAAAAAAATAAATCACTACTGGACTTGGAGTGACTTTGCTAGAAAAGAGCTTCATAAATTTGAGCATAAACACGTTAAAAATCAATATCCGCTTGTAAATACCAAGAATTTTTACAAGCTTCCTGATCAAAAAATTGCTGAAATTAAAAATCGTTTTGGCTTACCACAAGACGCTTTTATTATTGGCTTTGTTTTTCGTAACCAACTGCGTAAATTAATTAACACACAAATTGAAGCGTATGCAATGTTTAAAAAAGCTAACCCAAGTGTTAAAAATACATTTTTATACACACATACTCATTATGGTGAAGGCTGGGATATTCAAAGACTATGCCAACAATATGGAGTAGACACAAGAGAAGTCCTTTGTACATATATTTGTAAAGAAACTCTTCAATACTTTATTGCCCCATTCCACGGTCAAGATATTGAAAATCCAATTACAAAACGTAAAACGGTTATTACTTCTAATGTTGGTCTAGGCGTTACTGATGAACAGTTAAATGAAATTTATAATATTTTTTCATTATATTCTCATCCAGCGACATCTGGAGCTTGTGAATTGCCATGTGTTGAAGCGGCTTTAACAGAAAAAATTATTGTAACTTGTGGCTATTCGTTCGGTGAAGATATTGTTGAATTAAATAAAGGTAGTATTCCTATTAAATTTACTTATTATACAGAACATGGAACTCAATTTCTTAAGTCTCAACCATCTGCTTATGACTTATCAAATATATTTAAAAAGGTTTACGAGATGTCGCCTCAAAAGAAATTTCAAATGGAAAGAAATTCTAGACAATGGGCTCTAGAAAATTACGCTATAGACGTCAATGGCAAAAAAATTGAAGAGTTTATTGATAATCAAGAGATTTTATCTGATGAAATTTTTAATTATGTAGATAAGAATATTCAAAATCATAATCCAAACGCTACGATCCCATTAAACTCCGATAATAGGGAGTGGGTTAAATCTTTATATAAATTAATTTTGGATAGAGATGTCGTAGATCAAGATGAGGGGTTACTCCATTGGTTACAAAAATTAGATCAAAAAGTTTCTAAAGAACAAATTGAAAATTATTTTAGACAAGTAGCCACACAAGAGCAACAAAAAAATAGTAAAATTGAATTAAAAGATTTATTTGATGAGGATCAAAATCTTAAGCGTGTATTATTAATTCAACCCGAAAGTATCGGTGATATTTTTATTGTTACATCTATTTTTGAGTCAATACGTAATCGTTACCCTAGAGATAATTATAAATTTTATGTAGCAACTAAACCTGAATATGCAAGTTTATTAGGTGGAAATCCTTTTATTGATAAGTGGATTCCGTATCATCAAGCAATGGATTCAGCAATTTTAATGGAAGGCGGCATGGGCAATAAAGGAGTTTGTGATATTGTATATCATCCATATTTTGCTACACAAAGACTCCTTAGTTATATGCATAACGGAGAAGACAAAATAGATTTAGAATTAAATTAATATGCATTTACTCGAAACATACGCGTTGTCAACTGGTAGTAAAATTAAAAAACCGTTTATTTTTAAAAAAATTTTTCCATTGCCTTGTAGTAAGTATATTACGATACAAAATAGCAGTGGTATGACTGGAAAATGTTATGATTATTTTCAAGAAGTTGTTGATTTTTTGCATGAAAAATTAGAAAAATTTGGGTATAAAATTATCCAAATTGGATCAAAAGACGACAAACCATTACAAAAAGTAATTAATTTACAAGGACAATCTGATTTAAATCAAACGGCTTTTATTTTAGATAATTCTTCGTTACATATTGGGAATGATAGTTTTGCCATTCATATGTGTAGCGCTTTTGATATTCCTCTCGTTGCTTTATATAGCGTATCATCTCCAGAAATTGCTGGGCCTTTTTGGAAAAATGATAAACAAATATGTTTAACTCCAGAAAATTGGACCCCAAGTTTTAACCCAAACGAATCACCCAAAAAAGTTAATGAAATTCCAATTAATAAAGTCGTTTCGGCTGTCGAAAAATTACTATTTAATACCCAAGATATCAATATTGATATAATACATATTGGCAATCGATATAGCAATTATATAATTGAATCTTTGCCAAAAGATATACTCGCGCCGCAATTATTTCCAAACCAACATATTAATGTTAGGTTTGATTATATAGATCAGGCTAAAGATGAAGATTATAATGGTTTATTTAACAATTTAAATATTAGGCCGTGCTCTATTATAACCGATAAACCTATTAATTTACAACCATTTTTACAATTTAAAGATAAGATCATAAACATATTCTACAATATCACAAAAGATATCGATATGAATTTTATAAATGATTTAAAATTTTTTGGCGCAAAAGTCGTATTTATTTTTGATGTAAATAAAAGTACTCAAGAAATACTCGATCAAAGAAAATATGATTTAATTGATTATCAACAAGTTATTCAAATGGTTGAAAATAAAGTGCCAGAAATATCAGAGGATAATTTAAAAAATTGTAAATATAAAAGTTCAAAATTCTTAATAGGTAATAATCAAGTTTATTTAAGTAAAGCGGCCTATTTAGAAAATAAACCAGTAAAAGATTTTGCATTAGATGCAAATCAATATTTGCAAGAAATCAGTAATATACAGTTGTTCTTAGAGGAAGACGCAGAATTTTCTTTATTATATAAATAATTTATTGACTACTTTTTCAATTTAACTTACAATAAAACTATGTCAAAAGAACATAGATATAACAGTCAGTTAAAAAGTTTTTGTAGAGATCCTTACGGTCTTTTAGAATGCGTAAATTACAACTTTAACGAAGATAATACTATCAATTGGCGCTCTATGATTAATAAAGAGCATCTAGTTCCTAATCGTGACGCTTTTAAAAATCAAAAAGATGTTAATTTAAAAGAGGTTGACGTTACCGCTCTACAGGATAATCAGCTATTGATCCTTCTCGCTGGTATTAAAGAACTTGCCCAAATTCGTGGTTATAAAAATGTTAGATATGATGTGATTCAAGCACAACCAGATTATGTAGCCGTAAAGTGTACAATTGACTGGCTACCAAATTTTGAAACTTCCAATGAAGAAGTTTCGTTCTCTGCTCTTGCAGATGCCCATCTAGACAATACAAAAGATTTTGCAAAAAATTTCTTAATGGCGATTGCTGAAAATCGCGCCTTTGTTCGTGCAGTTCGTAGTTTTCTTAAAATTAATATTGTAGGAAATGATGAAATGGGCAAAACAACTAATGTTGATATAGAGCTTGAGTCGTCTATAACTGCGACCCAACCCATCGCTCTATTGCAAAAAACAATGGATGAACATAAAATTACATTTGAACAAGTAAAAAATGGCGCCATTCAAAAGCAAATGGCTGGATCAGAAAATTGGAAGTCTTTGGAAGATATTTCACCGCTATCGATGTTTACAATTATTAGTGGAATTAAAAATAAAAATAAAAAATAATTAAATTTTAGGTGGGAAAATATTATTTTTATCAAAATCTTCTTTTTTCCAATCAATAATTGAAATTGATGGCTTTTTACTTATATTAAAAGAAGTTTTACTTTTTTTTAATTGATTGATTTTAGGTAAATCAGTACAATTTGAATTATCCCATGAGAAAGAAGTTTGTTTTATTTTTTGTGATTCGATTGTATAATTTTTATCCCCAATAATTAAATTAAATTTATCAATTTCAAATTCATATTTTTTAGACTTATCTGTGTCACAATCACTATTAGAATAAGAGTAACCATAATAGTCTTCATTTTGAATAGCATCATTTGTCGAAAAAATATAAAAACTATTACTTAAATTTGTACTACCAATTGTCATATATTTTCCATCTGGACATTCTTCATTTGGAGATATAATTGTTCCATTAAATCTAACTTCATGATTAATTTCCACAAAGCATAAATAAATTTTTTTAGATTTAATATATATAATATCTGAAATTTCAAAGCTAAATAGTTCGCTACAAAATGAATATATACTATTATCATTTTTTAATAAAAAATTCATTTTACCTAAATTCGAAAATTCTTTTGTAAAACTTTTTTGTTTATTAAATTTTTCTTTATCACTTAATTCGTCTGAAGATTGAAAATTATTATAATATGTTGTGCTCAAACTATATTTTGAATCATACTCACTAGAAAGAAATAAAAGCACGGGATCATTTATTAAAGTACTATTTTCATTAAATTTTTTCTTATTTTGAAAAAGTGCTTTGAAATTTTTTTCATTAAATTTCCAATTATTTTCAAAAATTTTTGAACCTTTAAATTGTAATTCTTCATTATTTTCATCATCAATAAGATTTGATAATGTATAATAATTTAAAGTATGCGCGCCAATTCTTTTTTGCAAATTATCTATATCAAATATTTTAGTAGTATTAATTTCACTTGTATATTTAAATTTTTGTTTGTAATCTATTGGTTTATACCATGTTACAGTAGCACTTACGCCAACATTACCACCAACGGTATCTTTTGCGTAAAAAGATAAGGAAGATGCTTGGTTACCCTCATCTATACTGAATACTCCAGCTACTTGCCCCTCAGTAATTTGCTCACCATTCATATATCCTATATCATCAGCACCACCATAAACCGAATAGTAAGATGATCCATATGGATTATTAAAAGTAAGTGTTTCAGATGTTTCCCCCTTTTTTCCAACGGCTTTACTATTACCTTTAGATTCCGAGCAACTCACGCATGCAGTCCCTTCTTCAGAAATTTCGACTTCCGAATTAATTTGAACTCCTTTTATCATTTGATTAAAATAATTTTTATATTTAATAAATTCTATTTCGGGTATTACAAAATAATTTTTACAAAATTTTCCTTTCGACTTAATTTTATTAAAAGTTTCTTTATTGTATTTAGATTTTTTATACCACTCTACGGCCTTTTCTTCGCTATCAAATACTTTTATTTTAGAATCTTCTATAAATGGATCCTTTGCGCCAAAAATTGATCTAGTAATATGAATTGGATTTCTATTCCAAAATTTATTTCTACTTAATGGCGAATCATAATTACTACTATAAAATTCATGAAAAAAATGCTTATTAATTTTTGTTGGCATAAAATTAAAAATTTAATCTTCCGCCCCCAAATGGGGTGGGATAAATAATAGGAATCCCATCAAAAACCATATTACATATCATTAAATCGCTATGTACGAATTGTGAAATATAACTTGTTTTTGCACCACCAGCATCTGGAGATAATGTCCCAGCAGTAGCCTCGCCATCGAAAATATAAACACCAATAATAATTCTGGCTTTCGTTTGTTTTAAATCATCAGTACTAGCAAATTCAACTGGATTTAATTTCTCTACAGATTTATCATCTTCTACCCAAACAATTGCAGCTTTTGTTGCGGATAAATTGGATACAGTAATTTCTAAAACACAATAATAATTTTTTCCTGGAAAACTTGCTGGAACACTTTGTAAAAAATCTAGCCCAGTAATAGAAATTTTATTATATGAAAAATATTTTTCATTTAGTGTCATTCCTGTAAATAATCTTGAATGATAATTAACAGAAAGATATTCTTTTCCATTTTTTCTAACAATATCTATAAAAAATGGATGCACTCTTTTTCTAACAGTTGGTATTAAATTTGGCATAATATATTTTATCCTTCTATTAATCCACTATATAAAAAGTTTGTTCCACTAACTATATATCTAGATATATTACCACTAATATTATAATAATTAGGTTTCCTTATCGAAATTGAAAATCCAGATGGGATAGAACTTTGTCCGCTAGGTATGATGCCAGATCCAGAATAAACATTACCAATAAAACGAACTAAACTCCCAGTAAAATTTAAAGGATTTGCAGTATTTATAATTCCAGTAGTTATATAATAATTTCCACTAAAATTGTCGTCCCATACCGTACCACTTAATTTTCCATAATAAGAGTTATCTACATAATTATAAAAATATACGCCACTTTTTTCTTTTGTTATCGTGTCGTATGAAGTACTAAAAATACCAGTCCAAGTATTTGTAGATTCTCTAAAGGTCTGCCCACTTTGAAAATACCTATATGGTATACGAATACTATCTAAATTTTGTGTCTCTCTACTTATTTTTATAGAATTCCCATCTTCTCCAGGTAATAAATAAGAAAATAAATATACATTTAAACCATCAGTGTATCCAGTTATACCTATATAATTTTGTAAATAATAATCAGTATCATTATAAGCTCCAGTAGCTCCAGAATTTAAAATATTTACTAATCTATTTAAAGAATTAAATTCATAAATATTTAAATTATCTGTTCCAGTAGTATATAAAAAATCTAAATCATTAATATTAAAAATATCTCTATCAACTAATAAACCAGTATTAAATTTAATAATATTTGTTGCTTGTTTGTATCCAGTTATATTATCAATATAAACCCGTCCAGAATTTCCAGTACCACTAATTAATGTATTTGACCATGAATATGATGTAGCTCCTGAAGCGATTGTTCCAGAAAGAATTCCAGTTTGATACATCATTGCTGGTAAAAATCCAGTTGGTCTATTAATTATACCTAACAATGGTTCTTTATTACCTGATGGATTTATTACTTTAATAATATCACCATAACCAGTTATATTCTCAAAATATCTTGTGAATCTATTATTTTGATTATAATAAAAATTTATATTTTTAACTTTAACTTGATTATAAGGAAGTGTATTAAGGCTAGAATAACCCATATAAAGAATTCCTTCTATATAATCAATTTGAGAAGGTAATAAAACTTCAATACTAATATTTTTTGTTTGTCCATATATTGTATCATTAAAATTTCCACTTCCACAGTAACCATATTTAATAGCACAAGTCCATTTTCCAGTTGTATCAGGGATACCTGTAATAGTACAATAATCTTTAAATTTTAAATTTGCTGGTAAATAACCACTAACAATAGTTGGTTCGAGTCCAGTTGCGTTAGTAAATAAATTTGTACCCGTAAAAAGAGTAAATTTTCTTTTACCAGTAATAAAGGTATAATCAGTATTATATTGGGTATATAACCAAGCATCTACACCAGATTCTAGTACAAGTCTTTGCCCACTTACTATACTTAATAATGGAAAACCAGATAAACATAAATTACTATATTCAATCAATGGATCATAATTAAATTTTGGACCCAAATTATTAGAAAATATTCTATTATAAGATATTACTTCATTGTCTCCAGTGCATATATTTATTGTAATTTGTTTATTTATCCCAGTATATAATAAATTACAATATGAATAAATATATTTTAAATTACATTTATAAATTCCAGTTGTAGTTGGTATCCCAGTGATAGTATTAAATGATGATAATACTAATCCACTTGGCAATCCAGATCCGCTAATTGATATGGGTGATAATCCAAGACAATAGGAATATAAATTTGTTCCACTTGCTAATATATAAGTATATCCAGAATTAGATATTTGATAAGTATCTCCTTTAGAACTCGTCCATGCTTTAACCCCAGATTTTAATGTTAAAATTTGACCAGATACTGGAGTTTTTAACTGAATAATATTTCCTCTAGAACAAGTAATATATTCATTTAAACTATCATAATTATATGTATTTCCTATTGTGCAAGACATGGTATTAATTAGTTAAATTTTGATTGATTAAATCTTCCAAACTTAATGGTAATGAACTACTTATAAATGATGTATAAGAATACTCACAATCGCCCTCTTCTTTTAATATGCATTGAAAGCATTTTTGTGCGCCCCTTTCGCAACTTAATTTTCCTTTAACTCCTGTTCCTTCTAAAATTGGTTGATTTTTTTGATCGTTATTACATTCACAATCAAATGGACATGTATATAAATTTTTATTTATAATAGTATTCACTGGGTGTCTATCTGGACATGGATTTTCTTCACTTCTAAAAATATAAGTTCCATCATTTTTTGAATATACTAATATTTTTGTTGGTTTAACCAAAGTGCCTATTAAATCTTGACCCATAGTTTCACAACATTCGCAACATTTTGCTGGACATTTTTTCGAGTTTTGTCCCCCGCCACAACTATCTATAGTCCCAATACAATGTGGCCCAGAAACTTCTTCATCAGAAGATACTGATTCATTCCAACTAACAAAACTAATTTTAACATCTGGATTAAAAGAAACATGTTTATTTCTCAATTTTTCATCTCGACACTGATCACTTATATTATTATTTAAACTTCCATCAATATTAACAACAACAGGACTTTTTCCTCCAGTATTTTCTGCTGCATTCAATATTAGATTTAAATCATTTGGACTTAAAATAATTTCTGGAGTACTAACTAAACTGGTATTAATTGTTATCCAAGGGTTAAATTTATAGTTTCTTCCACCAAAACCTAAACTTGCTGATAAATTTGCACCTTTACATGTTAATGGATTTTTTGTAATTACTAAATCAGCTCCGATCCTAACTCTTGGAGAAGGTCCAGAACAATAGACTGTCATATTTAACCTAGCTTCAAAATTATTTTTTATATTTTCTGGATATTCACAACAAGACACGTAGCCTCCTGGCGGCGGGTCAACGATTGTGCCGCCACCTTCACCTTCACCGCCGCCACCACCACCTCCGTTAATAGGTGTCTCAGGCGGTTCAGGCGTTTCAGGCGGGAAAGGTGGTTCAACTGGCGGTTCAACTGGCGGCGTAACTGGCGGCGTAACTGGCGGCGTAACTGGCGGCGTAACTGGCGGCGTAACTGGTGGCGTAACTGGCGGAAC
>Ga0214921_10006489_pt1 | contig 15982 bp, 19 predicted proteins | sample LL1505_MetaG_FD_177992 | JGI IMG/M metagenome (GOLD analysis project Ga0214921, IMG submission 177992) | Freshwater microbial communities from Lake Lanier, Atlanta, Georgia, United States - LL-1505 | ecosystem: Environmental > Aquatic > Freshwater > Lake | place: USA: Georgia | collected...
GGAGACAACCAGCAGGCTACGCCTATATTGAACAAAAAAAGATAACGGTTAGAGTTTAGGTGGTCAAACTGAAGGTTGTCAACGATATATATTCGTTAACAGTACTGCCATCGATAAAACCTTGACCCCCGGGGTTTTTCGGCATTGCGACTATGATCGGAACACATGAATCAATCCCCCGCTGCCATATCGGCCCCCCAAGAACAGACCCCGGTCAACCATCAAGCCATCCAGGTTTGCTTTGACGGGTCGTGCCCACTCTGTCGAACCGAGATTTCGATCTACCAGGGACTCAACTCGTCCACCCCGATCGAGTGGCTCGATGTCAGCACCGAAGGCGCGCCACTTCCCCAGGGACTATCAAAAGCCAGACTGATGTCGCGCTTTCATGTGACCCGGGCAGATGGAGAAATCCTGAGCGGCGCACGGGCCTTTGTTGCCCTCTGGAGCCGATTACCCGGCTGGCGCTGGTTATCAGCGCTTTCCCGCATCCCGGGGGTGCTCGCCATGATGGAAGCGGCTTACCGGGGTTTCCTGATCATTCGGCCCTCAATTCAATGGATCTTTCGGAGCCTGAACGTCTCCCATCTGCCGTCCACCATGATTGGCGACATGCGATCGAATCAGGCCGGTGAAACGGGCGCCGTTTGGATTTATCGTGGCATCCTCGCCGCCACTCGAGATGCCGCGGTGCGTGAGTTTGCCCAAGCACACCTGGAAACCGAGCGCAAACACTTGCTGGCCATTGATGCCCTCCTCCCGGCACTGCGGCGCAGTAAGTTGCTGATTGCATGGCGAATCGCCGGATTCCTTACGGGTTCAATTCCGGCCATGTTCAGTCGCCAGGCTGTCTTTGCGACGATTGCAGCGGTCGAAACCTTCGTTGAACATCACTACCAACTTCAGATCGATCATCTTGGCCGTCGAGGCGGGCATGCTGAACTTCTCCGCCTTCTCATCGAGTTCCAAAAGGACGAACAGTCCCACCGACTGGAAGCGATCGACAACCTGTACGCCCTGAATCACGATGGGCCGCGTGATCAGCTGTCGGATCACGCTAGGCAGCCCGCCCAGGTACCGCTGCTGATCCGTCGTTGGTGCGGCCTGGTTTCGGCGGGGTCAGAAATCGCTGTCAAAATTGCCCGTGTGATCTAAGCGGGGGTTCGATGGGTTTGATGACCTCGCTGCCCGCCGGATATCGAGCGCTGGTGCTGGGAGCCAGCGGCACACTCGGTCGCGGCTTTGTCGAGCAACTGACCCGAGACGATCGCTGCGCCGTCGTCGAACGCCTCGATCGTACTTCTGTGGCACCGCTCATTCTCGAGGATGAAGCGGCGATCACGTCCGCTGTCCAGGTCATCGCGACCCGCGGCCCCTTTCATTTGATTCTGGATGCGACGGGCGCGTTGACCATCGACGGTCAAGGGCCTGAGAAGCGACTCGAAAGCATGAGTGCTCGTGGCCTCATGAGGGCCTTCCAGATCAATGCGATTGGGCGCGGACTGGTTCTGCGAGAGTGCATACCGCTTCTGCCCCGCAACGAGCGCTGCATGTTCGGCGTTTTATCGGCCCGTGTTGGCAGTATTTCAGATAACCATCTTGGGGGTTGGTACGGTTATCGCGCCTCAAAGGCAGCCGGCAACATGTTGCTCCAAACTGCGGCCATTGAATCTCACCGCACCCGACCTGAAGCCGTGTTCGCAGCTCTCCAACCCGGCACCGTGGTCTCGCGTCTGTCCGAGCAATTTAGTCGGGGGCACGAAACCGTCACCGCCGAGAACTCAACGATGGGCATGCTGAACACCTTGAACAACCTGACTACCCGACCACAGGCCTGGTTTGTCGATTACCGCGGACAGACCATTGAATGGTGAGGGGATGTCCCCCCTGCTCCTATATGCCCCCGTCAAGCAGGTCAGGCTGCGACTTCCGCCGGCAGATACCCATCTACGGAAAAGTATCGTTCTCCCGTATCGTAGTTAAAGCCGAGTATGGTTGAACCCACGGGTAGCTCGGGCAACTTCTGGTGGATCGCCGCCAGTGTTGCACCCGAAGAAATCCCAACGAGCATGCCCTCTTCGCGCGCCGCGCGACGACCAAACTCCCGAGCGGCGTCCGCATCGACCTTGATCACGCCATCGAGCACCGACATGTGGAGATTCTTCGGAATAAAACCCGCGCCGATGCCCTGAATCGGGTGGGGAGATGGTGCTCCGCCGGAGATCACGGGTGATGCGCTTGGTTCAACAGCATAGACCCTCAGTCGCGGCCAGTGCAGTTTGAGAACCTGCGCGCAACCGGTTAAGTGCCCACCCGTTCCAACTCCAGTAATGATCGCATCGAGCCCCGTGGGGAAATCGGCGAGGATTTCTTGCGCAGTAGTCCTTACATGGACGGCGATGTTGGCCGGATTTTCGAACTGTTGCGGAATCCAGGCACCGGGAATCGCAGCCGCCAATTCTTCGGCACGCGCAATCGCGCCCTTCATGCCCCGTTCGCGAGGCGTGAGCTCAAACCGCGCACCGTAGGCCAACATTAAACGCCTGCGCTCAATCGACATGCTATCGGGCATCACGAGGATCAGCGGGTACCCTTTGACGGCCGCCACCATGGCAAGTCCCACGCCGGTGTTGCCCGAGGTGGGCTCAATGATGGTGCCACCTGGCTTAAGGGCCCCGCTTTGCTCCGCGTCCTCAACCATTGATAAAGCAATCCGATCCTTGATCGACCCGCCCGGATTGCTGCGCTCAGACTTGATCCAAACCTGATGATTCGAGCCGAACAAGCGATTGATGCGGATATGGGGCGTACCGCCAATGGTGTCGAGAATCGTGTTTGCCTTCATCAACGAACTCCTGGTGTCAGGGGTGTGGGCCCCAAGGCGATGCGAGCATCAGTTTATTGGTCTGCGAGAGCAGTAGGGGCCTTAGTTTTCGGGCGAAGTCCATAAACGCCTCGTCTGCAAAAACACCCGCCCAAAAAGCGCGGCGATCCGCATCATCCTCGAATTTCCAAAGATGAATCACTTGATTAATCGCGCCGACGTCGCCGGTGAAGTACCCCACCAGGCGCTCTGGATGGCGTTGGATCGCGGGCCAACCTTCCGTGTTGTACAGTGAAACGACCTCGGCCATTTTGCCGACGACGACGTCGTAAGTTCTGAGTTCGTAGATTGCCATTCGTTCGGTCTCCTTGATGTCGCCAGTTTATGCCATGGGACCCCTTTCAAGCACATGAATCTGATCGAACAAGCCGTCGCCTATTCGACCTCTCACGAGATCAACTGGCCTCGCGATCCGCTCGAAAATCCCGCCGCTTGGGGCGTCCATCAGGCTGACCCGCCACCGTGGAATCAACTCCTGGGGCCGGTCCACGCGAGGGCGGGAGTTTCGGGAATGATCCTGCGCGAGGGCAAGGTTCGGCACAGCTGGGGCGACACCAACCGGGCCGATCTGACCTTCAGCGTTGCCAAGACCTATCTTGGGCTCCTGGCCGGTGTTGCGCACGGCCGTGGCCTGCTGCCCGACCCCAACGAACCCATCGCGCGGCGCCTCCCCGGCATCGGTTTTGATACGCCGCATAATCAAGCGATCACCTGGTCGCATTTGATGAGCCAGACGAGTGAATGGGAAGGCAATTGCCTGGGGGTGCCCGACCAGGTCGAACGCTACCGATATGTGTCCCATGACCCACGCGGCATCCTGGGCATCAAGGGGTCACTGCGCCCCTTGCAAGCCCCTGGAAATTATTGGGAATACAACGATGTCAGGATCAATCAACTTTCTCTGGCCTTGTTGCATCTCTTTGGCCGAGCACTTCCCGAGGTCTTCCGGGAAACAATCCTGAGCCCGATCGGAGCCACAGGCCCCTTTAGTTGGGAAGGCTATGACAATGCCTGGGTCGATCTTCCCGCCACACCTGGCAGGGCGGCATGCCGAGTTCGTTCGGTACCTGGGGGCACGCACTGGGGCGGCGGCGTCTCAATCAGTACGCACGATCAGGCGTTGATCGGCGAACTCATGCGCCGGGATGGTCAATGGTTGGTGGACGGCAAGGAAACCAGCGTGATCCCCGCAAGCTGGGTCCGCCGGATGAGCGCCCCCTGCGCATTGGCGCCTTTTTACGGCTGGTTAACCTGGCTCAATCCGGACGGCAAGACCTTCCCGGGGGCGAGCGCGGAAAGTGTGTTGATGGTCGGCGCGGGCGGAAATTACGTTTGGGTGGAACCCAAATACCGGGCCGTTATCGTCGTCCGGTGGCTCGAACCCGCCCGCTTCTCAAGCTTCGCGAGCCAGGTGAGTCGGGCGCTCGAGGAATCGGCCTAAGCGCCCTGAGCGTCCTGAGCGTCCACACTCGAACTGATCAGGACTCATTCGGCCTTAGCACCCGAAGCTCGCACAATCGGTCCCCACCGTTGGACCTCCGCCCGACTCATTTCGGTCATCACCTCTGGCGTCGAGCCAATGATGTTGTAGCCCAATTCATTCATCCTTTTGACGTAATCAGGCGACTTTGTTGCCTTCACGGCCTCAGCGTTGAGCTTGGCGATGATCTCCTTGGGCGTCCCCGCAGGCACCATCAAACCAAACCAGACACCGGACTCATAGCCCGCAACGCCTGCTTCGGCCATGGTGGGCAGGTCGTTCAACAGCGGATCGCGTTTTGCCCCAGTGGTGGCTAACGCTTTGAGTTTGCCGGTCTTGATGTGCTGGATCGCGGACGGAATGTTGTCAAACATCATCATTGTTTGTCCGGCCAACAGATCCACCAGGGCCGGAGCGCTGCCCTTGTACGGAATGTGCACCATGTTCAGACCGACAAGGTATTTGAACATTTCGCCGGACATGTGAATGCTCGTTCCGCTGCCGCTCGAGGCAAAGTTCAGTTCCCCCGGCTTGGCCTTAGCCATCGCGATCACTTCCTGAACCGTGTTGGCCTTGATTGAGGGGTGCAACACCAGCACGTTGTTGAGCGAGACCAGCGCCGTGACACTGGCCAGATCCTTACTCGGATCGAATGGCATCTTGGCGTAGAGCGCCGGATTGATGGCCTGAATACCACTCGTCGTCATGAAAATCGTATAGCCGTCGGGTGCAGCGCGCGAGGCCTCCTGGCCACCGATGTTGCCGCCGGCTCCCGGTTTGTTTTCCACAGTCACCGGTTGCCCTAAATTCTTTGCCAACTCGACGGCGATGGCACGTGAAGCAATATCAACGGCACCACCCGGCGGGAAGGGACAAATCAAGCGAACTGCTTTGGATGGGAAGGTGGCCGGGGGGGTCTGAGCCTGGGCAATGCCGACACCGCTGATCGCGGTCACTACGCCGAACAGCATGGCCATCCGTTTCACGAAACGCTGCATCAAGTCTCTCCGTGTTGATTCAATCGATGCCCGAAGTATCGGTGATAACCCGAATCAGATCGATCAGGTCATTCCCGTACATCCGCTTTGCACTGGGCCTGCAGATCTTGCCAGCCCATCGCGCCGAGATTCTCGAGCGTCTCGATGTTGGCCGCATAAATACGCTCAGGGTTTGGCATGGTTTCAACCGCGCGATCGATACTGTCTTCACGCAACAAATGAAGCGTTGGAAATGGCGACCGATTGGTCGCATTGCTCAGATCGTCCGGACCGGTATCCGCGAACTGATACTGAGGATGAAAACTCGCGATTTGAATCGTCCCCTCAAGACCCATCTTTCGCAGAGTCGCGTCGACATCACCGAGAAAATCGTTGTACTCCAGAAAATCATTCAAACATTGAGGGTGAATGAGCAGGGTCGTTTCGATCTCCTGAACGGGCGAATCGACTAGGCGCTGGAGTTCAACCCGCAGATCCTTTAACAGGTCTCCGGACGACACCGAATGGCTCACGCAGTAACGAATGCGCTCTTTAACGTAGGGCACTCTGGCGAAAGGACAGAGGTTAAGACCAATGACCGCCCGTTCGATCCAGGCACGCGTCAACCCGATGACATTCAACCGGGGTCCTGCATCCGAAGCTTTCGCGCAGCCTCCTCGAACCGGGCATCCTCAATCCCGAGAAGTACCGACTCGAGATCAACTGGTTTCAGCTTTGGATTGAACCGCCCGGTCAGAACTGAATCGATGGTCAGCAGGCCGCGCTCGTAGAGTGACCAGACTTCGCGACCATAGTCCGTGTTCAACAGATCTGGGGCGAAGCGGCCAAAGTAGTTACGCAAATTGGCCACATCACGTTCAAGCATTCCAGCGGCATGGTTGTTGCCGGCAGCATCCACGGCCTGAGGCAGATCAATAATGACGGGGCCGTCCGCTGCGATCAAAATATTGAATTCCGAAAGGTCTCCGTGGACGACGCCAGCACAGAGCATCCGGACCACTTCACGCAATAAGGTTTCGTGATAGGCGCGAGCCTGATCGGGCGTGAATTGAACGTCGTTGAGTCGGGGCGCCGCATCGCCATCCTCATCGCAGACGAGCTCCATCAAGAGCACCCCTTCGAGAAAATTGTAAGGCTTAGGGACCCGAACACCAGCGTGCGCAAGTCGATACAGCGCATCGACCTCAGCACTCTGCCAGGCCGCTTCCTGAGCCTGCCTACCGTAGCGCGTACCCTTGGCCATCGCACGTGCCTGACGACTGTTCTTCGTTTTGCGGTTTTCGGTGTAATCCACTGCCTGCCGGAAACTACGATGGGAGGCCTCCTTGTAGACCTTGGCGCAACGAATTTCTTGACCGCAGCGCACGACAAAGACCATCGCTTCCTTACCACTGGTGAGTTGACGCAGGACCTCGTCAATCAATCCTTCTTCGAGAAGCGGGCGCAGGCGATCAGGGGTTTTCATGACTCGTATTCTGCGCCCATCGGTGGGACCTTCCTTGCACCCGCACTGGTGGTGTCAAACCCTGGCAGCATCAAACTCGGCGAAAACGTTGTTGATCCAGGTTTTCAGGCGCTGCCGTTCCATTAACCCGAGCCCGGCGCCAAACTCAGCCCCAGATTGCTTGGCGGCCCAGAAGCTACTGTCTCTAGCGTCGATTTTTTGAATCACCGACTGATGAAGTTGTTTGATTTCAACCACTCGACCGCTGAGATCGGACAAACGGTCGAGTAACCCAGATTTATCCAGGTTGCTGAAATCATTACCACGCAATTGATTCCGCACCACAACGTAATGCAGCCGATCTTGAAACCGTTCCAGTACCTGCCGGAGCAGATCGACGGAATCACGACCGGTGTCCATGACATGCCAATACGTGATCCGGAGCGCATTTTCGGGCGCCAAATCGAGTACGCCCGAATCGTCCATCCATGCGACCAGGGGCGCGTGCGTCTGGGCGGCAAGGTCAACCAGAACGCGAATTCCAGGCCGCTCGACTGCAGCCTCAACGATGTGATCAAGCGCTTCATAGCGATCGATCAAAATCGGCGACGCATAATCCGCGTAGAACCGCATCAGCGCCCCATGCGAACGATCGGTATCAAAACCGACAAATGGCATTGAATGATCGATGAAGTATTGGGCCAAGGCTCTCGATACGAGCGATTTTCCAACGCCACCCTTTTCACCACCGATCAGGAGAATGCTGGATTGGGCGTTCGGGGCCATTTCTGGATGCATGGTCGTTACCCTTGGTTTTAATGCGAAATAATACTCAATTCAACTGGTACACACCGCCATGTTCAGCTATCGCCATGCCTTTCATGCCGGCAACCATGCGGACGTCCTCAAACATTTGGTGCTTGTCGCGATTCTTCGTCATCTCACCCAAAAGCCGACGGCCCTGCAGGTCATCGATACCCATGCCGGCGCTGGGCTTTATCGGCTGGATACGGCCCAAGCCCACACTAGCGCTGAAGCCGACGACGGAATTCTCCGACTGGTAAACGCGACCCACCGCCCCAAGGGAGGTAATACGATCCATCCGGGCAGCGATGCGCTGCAGGACTACCTCGACTTGGTCAAGGGTTTTAATCCATCCGGCGGCTGGACCGTTTATCCGGGCTCACCGTTCTTAATTCAGCACCTGCTTGGCGATCGTGACCGGCTCAAATTGTTCGAGCTACACCCAACCGACATCAAGCTGCTGACAGGCAATATCGACCAACTCAAAGCCGGTCGACAAGTCGCCATCCTGCGCGAAGATGGCTTCGAGGGTCTCAAAAAATTTCTACCCCCGCCGTCACGCCGGGGCCTTATCTTCTGCGACCCTAGCTATGAGTTGAAGACGGATTACACCCGGGTCGTCAAAATGACGACCGATGCGCTGCAACGATTCGCGACTGGGACGTACGTGATCTGGTACCCAAACATCGCCCGCCTCAATGCTCAGGAGTTGCCGCGAAAACTCTGGAATCTCTCCCTTCGGTGCAAGCGCCCCTGGTTGCACTGCAGTCTCGATGTGGGACACAGCAGCAGCCCCTCTGCGGGCCCCGTTACCGATGATGCCCGCCCCGGTCTGAGCGCGAGTGGACTGTTTGTGATCAACCCGCCTTACACGCTCCATGCTGCGCTGAAGGAAACGTTACCTGTGTTGGTCCGCTTGCTTGGGCGCGACTCAAGTGCCCGGTTTTCATTGGACGCCGGCGAATAGGCCTTGCCACCCGAAATCTGAGGGGAATCCAAGGGTTTTTCCGGAGACCATTGATAGCAAACTGAGTGCACTCCCATGAGACGCTTGGCGAGCACAAACATCACTCATGTAGGTACCCCATGGATCGGAGACAGATCATTTCCTGGTTGGCAGGCGCCGCCGCCACCCCCTTAGCAGGCCTCGCTCGCGCTCAAACTTCACTCGCCAAGCAAGCCCGTTTCATCGTTGGTTTTCCAGCGGGTGGCGTGGTGGATTTTGGAATCCGAACGACCACTGAAGGGATGATGGCGAACGGACAACCGCTGTCGATTATTGAAAATCGACCGGGAGCGTCCGGCAACATTGCCCTCGAGTTTGTGGCCCGGCAGGGGGCAGAGACGAACAGCTTCGCGGTGTTATCCAATTCGGTACTGACGACGAATCCGTTCGTCCCCCAACTATCGTCCAAATCCGTAGATCCGTTCAAAGATCTGGTGCCGGTTGCCGCAATTGCCGACATGGTCTTGCTGCTGGCGGTGACACCTCAACTCGGCGTGACGACCTTAGAGCAGTTCTTGGCCAAAGCCCGCGAGCCTGGCCAGCGGCTTCGGGTCGGTCTGGCCGGCACCGGTACGCCGCATCACCTATCAGCGCTTTTATTAGAACGAGCCGCCAACCTGGACCTGACGATGGTGCCCTACAAAGGTGGGCCCCCTATGATTGCAGACGCGGCGGGCGGGCATCTGGATGCAGTGTTCACGACCATTCCGGTCGGTGGTCCGATGGTCGCAAGCGGCAAGCTACGCTGGATTGCGGTCGTGCAGGCAAATACCCTGAAGAGCCTGCCCGGCGTGCCCTCACTGGTCGATACATTTAAGGGTCAGTCGATCCCGTCATGGATTGCAGTCTGGGCCCCTTCTTCAATGCCGGCAGACGTCCTTGACGCCATGAACGTCCAATTCAACGCGGCCATCAACAGTCCGGCGACCGCGGCCAAACTCCGCAATAATGGTCTTGAGCCGCTTACATTGACGCGGCCCGAAATGAGCCGGCGCATCACGGACGAAGCCAGGTTCATGAAAGACTTCCTCGCAAAAATCAAACTCGACTTTCAAACCTGAAGGATGGTCATGCTCGGTCTTCAAATTCTGAAACGTCATCAAGCGGTCAGCCTCGACCTCGCGAATCAATTCCTCGAGATCCCGGTCTCCAACGTCAGTGACTGCATGTCGCGCATGTTTTCGGCTGGACCCCGACTGCGCCCGATGCATCAGGGGAATCCCATGGCAGGGCCGGCTTTGACCGTACGTGTTCGCCCAGGCGACAACCTGATGATCCACAAGGCGCTCGACCTGCTAACGCCGGGGGACGTGTTGGTTGTCGATGGTGGTGGCGACCTGACCAATGCCTTAATCGGCGAAATCATGAGTACGATTGCCCTCTCGAGAGGCGCTGCTGGCATCGTCATCGACGGTGCAATTCGAGATGCGCGAGCGCTTCGCGAAGGGTCTTTCCCGGTCTTTGCGGCCGGGGTGACCCATCAGGGTCCTTACAAAGATGGACCCGGCGAAATCAACACGACGATCGCAATCGACGGCATGGTGATTCATCCGGGGGATCTCATCCTCGGCGATGACGACGGCGTGCTCTGCGTGCCCTTCGCAGAGGCCGAATCTTTACTGGCGGCGGCCCGGTCGAAGGTCGCAGTCGAGAGTCAGATGATGGCTGCGATCGCCGCTGGCACCTACAACGCCCCCTGGATCGATGAAATCCTGAAGCGCCTTAACTGTCCTCAACCTTAGGTGCCCTCAATAATGCGGAGGTCGCGCACCACGGCTTGAGTGCCCAGCGCGGCCACCGCCTCTTGATAAGCTGGACTGTTGTAGGCCGCGAGGGCCGCATCAACCGACTCGAATTCGACAAGCACGGTACGCTGAGCAATGCCCTGCTCTTTCACGGCTGCGGGCATTCCCCGGGCCAGAAATTTACCCCCGGCCGCGGTAATGGCAGGCAGCGCCAGCTTTGCGTAGGCTGCTAACGCGTCGGCGTCATGAATGGCGTGGTACGCGCTGATCCAGTAGGCTTTGGCCATCAGAAAATCTCCCTTTGTTTTACGGCAGTAAAGCATATCGAACCCAACTCTGTCGATTGATCCTCATGAAAACTGCGATTGTGAATTTAGGTCGAATCGTCTCCGGCGATTGGCGAGCCCCCTGGGTTGAGGGCGATGCGATTCTTATGAATAGCGGAAAAATCCTCCAGGTTGGTACGGTCTCAGATGCCGACCTCGCGCAGTGCGACGTGGTGATTGATGCCGATCGCGCGACAGCAATTCCCGGGTTGATTGACTCGCAGGTTCACAACACGTTTGGCGACTACACCCCGCGCCAGAAGACTGTCGGCTTTCTGGAAAGTTATGTCCATGGCGGCGTAACGACAGCGATCAGCGCCTCGGAGGTCCACGTGCCCGGGCGCCCAAAAGATCCCGCCGGGGTCAAGGCTCTGGCCGTTGCAGCCATGAAATGCTTCGAGCACTACCGACCCGGCGGCATGCGGGTTTGGGCCGGAGCAGTGATCCTCGAACCGGGCCTGGTTGAACGCGATTTTGAAGAGATCGCCGCGCAGGGCGTGTGGCTCGCCAAGGCTGGATTTGGTGGGGTCAAGACGCCTTACGACTACGCCCCAATGATCGCCTGGGCCAAGAAACATGGTATGACCACGCTGGTTCACACCGGGGGGTCATCGATCCCGGGGTCATCCGGGATTTGGGCCGATCACTTGATTGCCATGCAGGCGGACGTTTCGTTCCATACCAATGGCGGGCCGGTTGCAATGCCCGATGCGGACTACCCCCGTCTCGTGCAGGAATCTAGCATGGCACTTCAGGTCTGTACGGCTGGCAACCTGCGGACCACTCTGCTTTTGGGTCATTTGATCTGCGAAGCCGGACAGTTCGACCGGTTCCTGATCGCGACCGACACCCCGACCGGCTCGGGGATCATGCCGCTGGGCATGATGTACACCATCAGCCATCTGGCCAGCCTGGGCAACATGCCACCCGAGATGGCGATTGCAGCAGCAACCGGAAACAATGCGCGAGTCTATCGAAGGAATTCGGGCTTCTTGCAGGCGGGCAAAGATGCCGACGTGGTCCTGATTGACGCCTGCGTGGGTGGATCAAAAAATGACGCGCTGAGCGCCCTTGAGAATGGCGATATCGCGGCAGTAGCCGCCGTCATCACCGATGGCGTGCCCCGATTTGTTGGACGCAGTCGGAACACTCCGGCCCCAATGAAATCCATCCGGATTGCTCAGAACCGTGTGCCGCAGGATTTCGGTGGCGCCGCCCACTAGATGATTTCAGACTCAAGCATCGACCCGTGATGATCAACAAACCTTCGACACCGACCCCATTTTCGATTCGCCGCTGGACCACCTACGAAGAAGAGATTCTGGCCACCGAGAGTCATCATCCTGCTGATGGCCATCCGATTAGGAAGATCGTTATTGGCGCTTGCGTTCGCAACCCGTTTGCTAACGGCGCACACACGGCCGACCTGAGCCCCGTTGTCGATCAATCCGCCGCGCTCGGAGAGGCATTCGGAAATCGCATCCTGAGGGCACTGGACGGAGACATCCATTCCAGCGTCGGCAAAGCCTGCCTGGTCGGACTGAACGGCGAATACGAACACGGCAATGCGTTCCTGACCGCTGCATTTGCCAATCCCTTAAGGGACATTCTGGGTGGCGGCAAAGCCTGGATTCCATCAACCGGAAAGCGTGGCGGTCCGATGACACCGATCGACATCCCGCTGGCTCATAAGCACGAGCTCTACGTGCGTTCGCATTACGATACGGTGACGGTGGCCTTTTCGGACGGCCCGAACCTCGATGAGGTACTGGTTCTTGTGGCAGTGGCGACGCGGGGCCGCCTCCACGCGCGTCTCGGCGGGCTAAGCGCGGGAGCGATCTGACCGGTCTGACAATTCGTTACAACTCGGCACAATATAGGCCCGGAGATCCGTCAACGATTAGGCCAGGGTCGGCGTTTTTGGGCTTAAGTACACGGTGTTCCTGAACCCAAACCGAGAACGGTCATGAAATCACAATCGATCCGCAATGCAGCGTTTTGTTTGGCAACGCTGGCCTTGACCCCGAGCGCCCACGCTTGGGGCGACCGCGAACAGGCCGCCCTGGCAGGTGCTCTAATTGGCGGGCTGATTGCATCCAACGCTCAGGGCGCTGGCGGCTCGGCGGCATTCCCTGCGCCCGTTGGGCCCGCGGTTTACATGGCAACCCCCGGTGTTGCCTACCGCGTTTCGCCGGGCTACGTCACAGGGCCGGTTTATGCGCCGGCACCCGCTTATTACCCCCCTGCTTACTACCCACAGGCAGTTGCACCGGTCGTGCAATATCGCGTGGCACCAGCATATGTCCAGAACTATGGACCAGCGTATGGGTCGGCGTATGGGCCAGGCTACGGAGCAACGTATGCCCCCGCCTACATGCAGCGCCATCACCGCGATCACCATCACGGCTGGTAAATCGATCCAGTTCAGGCGCCCTCCGAACCTTCAAGACAGGCCTTGATAGCGCGTAAGCGCCGGAGCGGGTCCATCTCGGCCATTAGATCCAGCTTCTGCTCGCCGGGTAGCGATAGGAGTTCTGCCCACCGATTTGCGACCCAACCGCATTCGTCGAGCCGATAAGGCGGCTCCATCGGCAGGCGGTCCTCAAAACCCTTCGCTTGCGCTTGGGCAATCCACTTCCCGAGCCGGTCACTCAAACCCTGAAGATCTTGCGGGATATCGATGGCGGGATCGGCATCGACCGTCTCAGTCTCTGCGTACCAAACGCCATAAGGTCCAGCTTCAACTCCATCCAGGCGAAATCGCAGACCACCGCGACAGCGGACCCTCAAAAGTGCGGGCTGCACGGTGACGAGATCGTTGATGTGCGCCAAACAACCCCAGGGGAAAACGCTTGGAATTTGCCCTGGCCTTTGGACCTCATCGCCCTCCGATAGCCAGACTACTCCGAAAGCGGTGCCGTCCTGAAAGCAACGCCGGATAAGATGGAGATACCGAACTTCGAAGATTTGCAGCTGCAGCCTGCCATCGGGAAACAAACCGTGGCTCAGGGGAAAAAGTGGCAATCGACTCACGGAAGAAGAATATTTTGATTCACCGTCTCTATGGATCGGTGACCGCAAAAGGCCATGGTGAGGTCGAGTTCCTTGTGAATAATCTCGAGCGCCTTGGTCACACCCACCTCGCCCATCGCACCGAGGGCGTAAAGAAATGCCCGCCCAATATAAGTGCCCCGCGCCCCAAGCGCCCAAGCCTTGAGAACATCCTGCCCGCTGCGGATCCCACCATCCATATGGACTTCAATTTGATTCCCGACTTCAGCAACGATGGCTGGTAGAGCCTCGATACTGCTCTGGGCACCATCGAGTTGCCGGCCGCCATGGTTACTGACGATAAGCGCATCAGCGCCGGAAGCGACGGCCAACCTCGCATCTTCAGGATCTTGAATTCCTTTCAGAATCAATTTGCCGCCCCAGCGATTTTTGATCCACTCAACGTCGGCCCAATTCAGGCAGGGATCAAACTGCTGTGCAGTCCAAGCTGACAAATTGGCCATATCGCTCACGCCCGACACATGACCGACGATATTGCCGAAGGTACGACGCTGAGTCCCCAACATCTCGAGGCACCACGCCGGCTTGGTCATCAGGTTGAGAATATTGGCGAGCGTTGGTTTGGGTGGCGCCGACAGCCCGTTCTTTAAGTCTTTATGACGCTGACCGAGGATCTGTAAATCCAGGGTGAGGACCAGAGCATCGCAGCCGGCGTTGCGCGCCCGCTCGATCAGGCGCTCAACAAACCCGCGATCGCGCATGACATACAACTGAAACCAGAACGGCTGTTTGGTGTGGGCCGCAATATCCTCAATCGAGCAGATGCTCATCGTGCTGAGGGTGAAACGGATCCCGAACTTTTCTGCAGCCCGCGCGGCAAGTATCTCGCCGTCGGCATGCTGCATCCCGGTCATACCAGTTGGAGCAATCGCCACAGGCATTTTGACGGGGATACCAAGCATCTTCGTCGCGGTGCTGCGCCCGTCCATATTGACCGCAACGCGCTGGCGCAACTTGATCTTCTGAAAATCGTCCGAATTGGCCCGGTAGGTGCCCTCGGTCCAGCTGCCGCTATCGGCGTAGTCGTAAAACATCCGGGGCACACGCCGCTCGGCCAGTACGCGCAAGTCTTCGATTGTTGTAATGACAGACATAGCAATTCGGGAAGTTCAGGGGTCAGCCCCAATATTCCACGGTGATCTGATCATCCGTCAATGATTGGAATCCCTTGCACTCAGATCCCAAAGCGACCCCTGCCAATGGGCGATCTGGCCCTGACTGCCGCAGGCATAGCAATTCCAAACGATAACCCCGTCGGCCCGGGTCTCGGTGTCGACCTGGTCTTTGAAACAACTCAGGCATTCGGGACCCAGATGATCGACCCGCTTGAGGTCGGTCTCGTGGGCCACGACGGCCGCTAAAAATTGCCCCAGCCGGCGTTCAGCCCCTGAGGCGGCTGACAGGCATCCCTTAGCATCCAGAAAATCCCGCAAATCAATGCCCTGCATGGCAGCGACCAACCCTGAAGATCCTGACTCTGGATAGTCTAGGCTAGCTCGGCGACAATCCGTTGTCCGTCCCACAATTTCCGATCAGCCAACCCGATCAGCCGACCCGATTAGCCCAACTTTTGATACTGAAATGAAAAAACTACTTACCCCGATGGTCCTGAACGGCCTGACACTGCCCAACCGCATTGCGATGGCGCCCCTGACCCGGTGTCGCGCGGATGCAAACGATGTCCCTCAGGCAATGTCGACCCGGTATTACACGCAACGCGCCAGCGCTGGGCTGATCATTACCGAGGCCACCAACATTTCATCGGAAACCTGCTCATTTGAGCGGGCCCCCGGCATTTACAGTCAGCCTCAAGTTGATGCCTGGCACCAGATCACCGATTCGGTACATCAGGCTGGCGGGCGGATTTTCATGCAGCTCTGGCACTGCGGGCGCGTGGGATCGGAAGCCATCCTGCACGGCAACCCTCCCCTGTCGCCCTCCGGCATCAACGATGATCTTCACCAGCTTCAGGTCTATGGGTTGATGGCGAACGGCCGCTACGCCCAAATTGCTGCGACCCCGTCGCGTGCAATGACCGTCGAGGAGATCCACAAGACGGTCGCGGACTATGCCCATGGCACCGCCAATGCGCTGATGGCCGGCTGCGATGGCATCGAAATCCATGCAGCCAATGGCTACTTGATTCACCAATTCCTGTCCTCGACGCTGAATCAACGAACGGACGAATACGGTGGCTCGCTTGAAGGACGACTGCGTTTACTG
>Ga0214921_10006490_pt1 | contig 15982 bp, 21 predicted proteins | sample LL1505_MetaG_FD_177992 | JGI IMG/M metagenome (GOLD analysis project Ga0214921, IMG submission 177992) | Freshwater microbial communities from Lake Lanier, Atlanta, Georgia, United States - LL-1505 | ecosystem: Environmental > Aquatic > Freshwater > Lake | place: USA: Georgia | collected...
GTAGAGTTCTACCGTGAAGGTCGCGTTCCATTGCACACACTTCGCGCCGATATCGATTATGGCTTCTACGAAGCACATACAACATTCGGTCGCTTGGGTGTAAAGGTCTGGATCTACAAGGGTGAAGTTATTGGTTCACGTACAGAGCGTGCTGAAAAGGCACTTGCTGAAGCGCGTGCACCGAAGCCAGAGCGCCGCGGACCACGCACACCTCGTGCACCACGTGGTGAAGTAACAACAACACAGGCAGCTCCTGTTGCACAAGCAGCAGATGCAGCAGTAGTAGCAACCGAAGGAGGCGAGGCGTAAATGTTAATTCCACGTCGCGTAAAGCACCGTAAGCAGCATCACCCATCCCGTTCAGGGCGTTCAAAGGGTGGAACAGCTGTGGCATTTGGTGACTTCGGTATTCAAGCTCTAGAGCCTGCATACGTTACTAACCGTCAGATTGAGGCAGCGCGTATTGCGATGACTCGTTATATCAAGCGTGGTGGAAAGGTATGGATCAATATTTATCCAGACCGTCCACTTACAAAGAAGCCTGCTGAAACTCGTATGGGTTCCGGTAAGGGTTCACCAGAGTGGTGGATTGCAAACGTAAAGCCAGGTCGTGTGATGTTTGAAATTTCAGGCGTTACAGAAGCGATTGCAACAGAGGCGATGCGTCTTGCTATCCACAAACTCCCAATGAAGTGCCGCGTAGTAAAGCGTGAGGAGGCATAAACATGGCGATTACAACAGAAGAACTCCGCCAGTTGTCAGCTGATGAGCTACAAGCGAAGTTGCGTGAGGGTAAAGAAGAACTCTTTAACCTTCGTTTCCAAGCAGCCACAGGACAGCTCGAAAGCCATGGCCGCCTTGGTGCAGTCCGTAAAGAGATTGCACGCATCTACACAATTATTCGTGAACGTGAACTAGGAATTGGAGGCGCTGCATAATGGCTGACAAGACTGAAGATCGTAGTTCTCGCAAGACTCGTGAAGGCGTTGTCGTAAGCGACAAGATGGATAAGACCATCACTGTTGAAGTTTCAGATCGTGTTTCACACGGTTTGTACTCAAAGGTTATGAGCCAATCAACAAAGTTGAAGGCACATGATGAGAAGAATGAAGCTGGTACCGGTGACCGCGTTTTGATTATGGAGACACGTCCGTTGTCTGCAACAAAGCGCTGGCGTCTAGTCCAGATCATCGAGAAGGCTAAGTAAGGGACGGGTGGAATAAAAAATGATTCAACAAGAATCGCGCCTACGCGTCGCGGATAACACAGGAGCTAAAGAGCTTCTCTGTATTCGTGTTCTCGGTGGCTCCAAGCGTCGCTATGCCGGTATCGGAGACATCATCGTATGTTCAGTCAAGGATGCAATTCCTGGCGGAACAGTTAAGAAGGGTGAAGTCGTTAAGGCTGTCATCGTTCGCACAGTTAAAGAACGTCGTCGTCCAGACGGTTCATATATTCGTTTTGATGAGAACGCAGCAGTCATTCTTAAAGCAGATGGCGAACCACGCGGAACTCGTATCTTCGGACCAGTTGCTCGCGAACTTCGCGACAAGAAGTTCATGAAGATCATTTCACTTGCTCCGGAGGTGCTCTAATGCCGAAGATCAAAAAAGATGACACTGTCATGGTTATTGCCGGAAAAGAAAAAGGCATAACAGGCAAGGTTCTCCACGTTGATGGCTCACGTGTCACAGTCGAAGGTGTTAACCGCGTAAAGCGTCACACCCGCGAACAAACTGGTGACAAGGGCGTCAAGGTCGGCGGAATCATCACTGTCGAAGCTTCACTCCACATTTCAAATGTAATGCTCGTTGATGGCGAAGGCCAAGCAACACGTGTTGGTTCACGCGTTGGAGACGATGGGCGCAACGTTCGAATCTCACGTCGCACAGGAAAGGACATCTAATGACAACAGTTACAGATGTTCGTCTTAAGGCTCGCTACAAGAGCGAGATCAAAGATGCACTTACCAAGGAATTCGGATTTACCAATCCAATGCAGATTCCAACCCTCGTAAAGGTTGTAGTCAACATGGGTGTTGGTGAAGCAGCTCGTGATTCAAAGTTGATCGAAGGCGCGATCCGCGACCTCGCAACAATCACAGGTCAGAAGCCACAGGTAACCAAGTCACGCAAATCAATCGCGCAGTTCAAGTTGCGTGAAGGTATGCCAATTGGTGCACACGTGACACTTCGTGGAGATCGTATGTGGGAGTTCGCTGATCGCTTGCTCTCAATCTCTCTTCCACGTATCCGCGACTTCCGTGGTCTTTCACCAAAGCAATTCGATGGAAAGGGCAACTACACCTTCGGTCTCACCGAGCAGGTTGTATTCCCAGAGATCGAACAAGACAAGGTAGATCGCCCACGCGGTATGGATATTACTTTTGTAACTACAGCTAAGAACGATAACGAAGGTCGCGCACTCCTTAAGGCGCTCGGCTTTCCTTTCAAGGAGGCATAAGAATGGCTAAAACATCACTCAAGGTTAAAGCTGCTCGCAAGCCAAAGTTCAAGGTTCGCGGTTACACACGATGCCAGCGTTGTGGTCGTCCACACTCTGTCTATCAAAAATTCGGAATTTGCCGCATCTGCTTCCGCGAGATGGCACACCGCGGTGAACTTCCTGGTATCACGAAAGCTTCTTGGTAATTACTACAACGAAACAGGTCTTCACAGAGCGTGAAGAAACCGGTTCGAGAAAGGCCACAGGCCACGTATGACAATGACAGATCCGATCGCAGACATGTTGTCTCGTCTGCGCAATGCGAACTCTGCCTACCATGACACGGTTTCAATGCCGTCTTCATCGGTCAAGGTTCGTATTGCAGAAATCCTCCAGAAGGAGGGTTACATCGCAGGTTTCAAGGTAGAAGCAAATGCAAACGGCGTTGGAAAGACACTTGTTCTTGATCTCAAGTTCGGTGTTAACCGCGAGCGTTCAATTGCAGGACTTCGCCGTGTAAGCAAGCCAGGACTTCGCGTTTACGCAAAGTCAACAGCGCTACCAAAGGTCCTCGGTGGACTTGGCGTTGCAATCATCTCAACTTCTTCTGGATTGCTTACTGATAAGCAAGCCAACAAACAGGGTGTAGGCGGAGAAGTTCTCGCCTACGTATGGTGATCGAATATGTCACGTATCGGTCGCATGCCTATTGCCGTTCCAAGCGGCGTTGAAGTTTCAGTTGCAGGACAGGTAGTAACTGTTAAGGGTCCAAAGGGATCACTGACAATTACCGTCCCATCTCCAATTCAGGTTTCACAAGCTGATGGTGTCATCACCGTTGCTCGTCCAAATGAAGAGCGTGTTACACGTTCACTTCATGGCCTATCACGCACATTGGTTGCCAACATGGTGACCGGAGTGACAGATGGATACTCACTCACCATCGACATCGTTGGTGTTGGTTACCGTGTAGCTGAAAAGGGTAAGGATCTTGAATTCTTGCTCGGATACAGCCACCCAGTTCCATTCTTGGCTCCAGAAGGAATTACCTACAAGGTTGAATCACCAACCAAGTTGCATATCAGCGGAATCGATAAGCAACTCGTCGGTGAAGTTGCAGCGAAGATTAAGAAGCTTCGCAAGGCAGATCCTTACAAGGGTAAGGGACTTCGTTTGGCTGGCGAGAAGGTTCGTCGTAAGGCTGGAAAGGCTGGTAAGAAGTAATGGCAATCGGTGTAAAAGTCCGCAAGGGGTCAGCAACTAATGCTCGCGCCCGTCGTCACTTCCGTGTACGTAAGAAGGTTCAAGGAACCGCTGCGCGTCCACGTCTAGTCGTCTCACGCTCTACACGTCACCTCTTTGTACAGGTTATTGATGACCTTCAGGGAGTCACACTTGCATCAGCTTCAACAATGGAAGCAGATCTTCGCAAAGATAACGGCGATAAGACTGCAAAGTCGAAGGCTGTTGGCGCACTTATTGCCTCACGTGCAAAGGCTGCCGGCGTAACAACCGTCGTCTTTGACCGCGCAGGAAACAAGTATCACGGTCGCATTGCAGCTCTTGCAGATAGCGCACGAGAGAACGGATTGGAGTTCTAACATGGCCCAAAATCCAACAAGCGATGCAGCTACAACTGCAGCACCTTCAAACAAGGGACGCGGAGAACGTCGCGAGCGTCGCGATGATCGCGAAAAGGACAAGTCTCCATTCATGGAGCGCGTTGTCTTTATCAACCGTGTATCTAAAGTTGTTAAGGGTGGACGTCGTTTCTCATTCACAGCACTCGTAGTTGTCGGTGACGGCAATGGTCAGGTCGGAATTGGTTACGGAAAGTCCAAGGAAGTTCCACAAGCAATTGCAAAGGCTGTAGAAGAAGCCAAGAAATCATTCTTCACAGTTCCTCGCGTTCAGGGAACAATTCCTCACCCAGCACAGGGCGAGACAGCAGCAGGCGTAATTCTTCTACGCCCAGCTTCTCCAGGTACCGGAGTTATTGCCGGTGGCCCAGTTCGTGCAGTACTTGAGTGCGCAGGAATTACTGATGTACTTACAAAGTCTCTCGGATCAAATAACGCAATCAACATGGTTCACGCCACTGTTGCAGCGCTAAAGATGCTTGAGTCACCTACAGCAATTGCAGCTCGACGCGGACTTCCGCTCGAAGATGTTGCACCTGCTGCAATCATCCGCGCTTCACAGACAGTTGGTGCCTAATGCCACGTTTAAAGATCACACAGGTCAAGTCAACAGTTGGTAACAAGCCTGAAATCCGCGAGAGCGTTCGCTCACTTGGACTAAAGCGCATCAATGATGTTGTCGTTAAAGAAGATCGTCCAGAAATTCGTGGCATGGCATACGCCGCTCGCCACTTAATCAAGATCGAGGAGGTTGAATAGAGATGACACTAAAACTTCATCATCTTCGACCAGCACCAGGTGCTAAGAAAGCTAAGACTCGTAAGGGTCGCGGTGAGGCATCAAAGGGTAAGACCGCAGGTCGCGGTGGCAAAGGAACACGTGCTCGTAACACAGTGCGTCCAGGTTTCGAAGGTGGTCAGCTACCTCTCGTTATGCGTTTGCCAAAGCTTCGTGGTTTTAAAAACCCAGCACGTGTTGAGTATCAGGTAGTTAATGTCTCAACAATTAATGCTCTCTATCCAAAGGGTGGCGATGTAACAGTTGCATCCCTAATTGCTGCGGGAGCAGTGCGCGATAGCCTGCCTGTAAAGGTTCTTGGCAACGGAGATATCTCTGTCAAGGTAACTGTTACAGCACATGCATTCTCATCATCGGCGATCGACAAGATCACCGCTGCTGGTGGATCGACTGCAACCCTCTAAAGGGTGCACAAGTAAGAAGCAATTCCGACTTTAAGACGCTTGATTCGATAGAGGGAGAAGATTGATGCTTTCAGCATTTGGCATGGCTTTTAAAACTCCAGAGCTACGCAAGAAGATCTTCTTCACTCTTTCGATCATGGCGCTCTTTCGTTTTGGATCAGTTGTTCCAACACCAGGTGTTTCCTACGCCAATGTGCAAGAGTGTCTGAAAACTGCCGATCAGGGTGGACTATTTGGTCTGATTAACCTCTTCAGCGGTGGAGCGCTTATCAAGCTCTCTGTTTTTGCTTTGGGAATCATGCCGTACATCACCGCATCGATCATTGTTCAACTTCTGACTGTTGTTATTCCTCGCTTTGAAACTCTTAAGAAAGAGGGACAATCAGGAACTGCAAAGCTGACTCAGTACACGCGTTATCTCACTATTGGTCTTGCAATCTTGCAATCAACAGGACTTATTGCTGTTGCTCGCACACCAGGTCGTTTGATCTCAGGTTGTAATTTGGCAATCATTCCTGATGCTTCATGGCAGCGCATCATCACCATGATCGTTGTTATGACTGCCGGTACTTCTGTAATCATGTGGCTCGGTGAATTGATCACAGATCGCGGCGTCGGTAACGGTATGTCTATCTTGATCTTTACATCTATCGCAGCTGGCTTCCCATCACAGCTCTGGAGCATCAAGCTACAAAAGGGTCTTGCAACATTCATCTTCGTGCTTATGATCGGCGTACTTGTTGTTGCAGCGGTTGTATTCGTTGAGCAAGCTCAGCGACGTATTCCAGTTCAGTATGCAAAGCGCATGGTTGGACGTCAGGCTTACGGCGGAACTTCTACCTATATCCCAATCAAGGTAAACCAGGCCGGCGTTATTCCAGTGATCTTCGCTTCCTCACTTCTCTATATTCCATCTTTGATCGTTAACTTCACCAACAGCACATCTGGTTGGGCAGTTTGGATTTCACGAAACCTTGTAAAGGGAGATCACCCGATCTATATCGGAATCTATGCATCTCTCATTATCTTCTTTACCTACTTCTATGTTGCAATCACATTCAATCCTGATGAGGTTGCAGATAATATGAAGAAGTACGGTGGATTTATCCCTGGTATTCGCGCAGGACGTCCAACCTCTGAGTACTTGCAATATGTCCTTTCACGCATCACCGCTGCAGGTTCGCTCTATCTGGCTCTCGTTGCGATTATCCCGATCATCGCACTTGTGCTCTTTGGTGCATCACAGAACTTCCCATTCGGTGGAACTGCGATTCTGATCGTTGTCGGAGTTGGTCTTGATACTGCAAAGCAGATTGAGAGCCAGTTGCAGCAACGTTCATATGAGGGATTCCTGCGCTAATGAGATTAGTCCTGGTTGGACCACCAGGTGCTGGTAAGGGAACACAAGCAGCTTTTCTTTCAGCACATTACTCAATTCCACATATCTCCACAGGCGATATTTTCCGCGCAAATATGAAGGCGGGAACTCCACTTGGTCTTGAGGCGAAAGCTTTTGTAGATCGCGGTGAGCTTGTTAGCGATGAAATTACAAATGCAATGGTTCGATCTCGTCTTGAGGAAAGTGATGCCCAGAACGGGTTTTTACTCGACGGCTGGCCACGCAATGTTTTACAGGCAGAAGTGCTTCGCGCCATCATGGCCGAGAAAAAGACTCCACTAAACGCGGTACTTGAATTTTCGATCCCATCTGAGGAAATCATCACTCGCCTCTCATCACGAATGACATGTCGCCAATGCGGCAAGCCGGCCGAAGCTGGATCTACTACCTGTCCATCAGATGGGGGAGAGCTCTACCAGCGCGAGGACGATAAGGCAGAAGTAATCGCCAGACGCCTTGCAGTCTATGAAGAGCAGACTGCACCAATTATTCACTTCTACCGCACTGAAGGGCTATTGATTACAGTCAGCGCCGTCGGAGAAGTATCTGAGATTACTCATCGTGCAATCGATGCCCTCAGTCGCGTTCAATAGGGTTCAACCATGGCGATACAGATAAAGACTCTCGATCAGTTAAAAACAATGCGTCGAGCAGGACTACTTGTTGGTCAAACTTTAGAACTTCTTCGTCAATCAATTAAAGTCGGAATGCGCACTGATGCACTCGATGCAATCGCAGCGGCAAATATCAAACGAGGCGGCGGAACATCTAACTTTCTTGGTTATCACGGCTACCCAGCAACGATCTGTATCTCAATTAACGATGAGATTGTTCATGGCATTCCAGGAGATCGCATCATTCAGGATGGCGATGTTGTCTCGATAGATTGCGGTGCCATTATTGATGGATGGCATGGAGATGCAGCATTTTCTTTAGGTGTTGGATCGGTTGATCCAGCTGATCAGAAGATGATGGAAGTCTGCGAAGAATCTATGTGGCGAGGATTTGCTGCAGCCAAAGTTGGCGGTCGCTTAACAGATATCAGCCATGCAATCGGAAGTTACATCGATTCGCAAGGTAAATATGGAATCTTGGCTGAGTACGGCGGACATGGCATTGGTACTGAAATGCACCAAGAACCTCATGTTCTTAACTTTGGGAAGCCAGGCAATGGTCCAGAACTAATTCCCGGATTAGCGCTAGCAATTGAGCCGATGATTACACGCGGCACAGCTAAGACACACGTGTTAGACGATGAATGGACAGTGGTTTCAAATGACCATTCGCGTGGGGCGCACTTTGAGAATTCATTTGTTCTTCTTCCAGATGGTAAGCCGTTTGTGCTTACCGCACTCGATGGCGGCCGCGCCAAGTTGGCCACACTCGGCGTGGAAGTTTCAGACTTACTAGTTTAAGAGCCACCCTCTAGGATGAGCACGTGAGCACTCGCGATCAGATCGAATTTACTATCTGGCTCCAAGAGAACCAGAAGTCATTTCTGCGCGCTGCCAAAATGATTTGTTTTGATACCCAAAATGCTGAAGATGTCCTTCAGGAAGCTCTGGCTGATGTTTTCAAACGCTGGAGCAAGATCCGCGAACATGAAAATCCTGAGGCTTACCTCATGCGCGTGATGGTTTCTCGCCATGCAGATATGCGCCGCAAGTGGTTGCGCAAGCAGCAAGAGAAAGAGACGACATGGGACTTAGCCGATGATATTCGTCAACTTGTTGACGAGAGTGAAGACGTCACTCAACGTTTATTAGTGCAGGCAGCGCTTAAATCTCTTACTGCATCTCAACGCGCAGTCCTTGTTCTCTACTTTGAGCACGGCATGAATCTGCGTGAGATTGCAAAGATCATGGAGATGCCGATGGGAACGGTGGCATCACACTTCGCACGAGGTAAGGCCGCCGTCGCTGCTTATGTGGAATTAACTCCCGAGCTTGAACGTTCTACCGGTAGAGAGCTCACAAATAAATCAAGAGTTGAAACCGAAATTGAAATTGTCGTAGCAGAGGTGGTGGATAACAATGAGTGATATCGATCCTCTAATTAAACGTGAAATTCAATGGATGTCCCTTGGGCCTCTTGAAAATGTAGATCTTGCCCCAATGATCATCGCGCGCGTTCGCCGCCAGCGGATCATGCGTGCGATTGCAGCAGTAGTCGGAGTTCTGATTATCAGTTTTGCAAGTATTAGCCTTTACGAGCTCGTGCGCCCAAGTCCTGTGGTGCAAAGTTCTGGAACGACACTTGATCCGCTAGCCAATGCCGGTAATCGCCCTGAAATTGTCGGTTTGCAATCTGATTACCCAGTTGCATGGGAACCATCAGTGGGTGACCTAGGTGCAATCAGTGGTGCAGGTGGATTGGGTGACACACTCGGTGGTCTAACTGCCGTTGGTCTAAAGATTTCATGGGAACGTTGCGGAAAGTATCAGTGTCCAATCACCTGGCAGATTTCATTTGAGAACCGCACCGCAGATTTGATTTCGACTTCGCCTTCACTTGCAATCTTCTCCGATCACTCACCACTTGTCAGCGATACTCGCCCAACAACTGTCTTGCCGGGCGGGTATGCCGAGCTGGTCTATACCTTCGATGAATTCCAGGATTCGCTTCTGCCTGAGGTCACCGCCGACTGGCAGTGGAACTGGTACCTATCCAATACCCGCTAGCACGCTTAACCCTGACCGCAATTGACCATTTTTTAGGTCTTGCACCTATCGCCCATGCATAAAAACCCCCGAGAATGTCGGTTGCATATGTAACCGCCAGTGCATTACTGGCAACCGTCTCAATGGGGGAAAAGTGAAAAAAACACTCACCGCCGGGGTTAGCGCCCTGGCACTCGTAGCCGGTCTTCTGACATTTGGGTTAACGCCTGCAAATGCAGAGACGATCCGTCTACCAAAGACAAACATGGCACCATGCGTAGTCCAAAATGGAATCTACTGCGTCGAAGCCGTCACACTCACAACAGCATCTGGAACAAAAATTCCATTGGTATACGTACCATCAGGGGCAGCCGTTCCTGCAGAAAAGCCACCAACAGATTTCTTCGCGCCAATGGCACGAATCAAGGGTGGAAAAGTAGTAGATAACAACTGGTGGACTTCACAGTACCAGCGTGATGTCTTCACAAGCGCGGGAATGCAAATGCGCGACCTATCACCACTACTCGGTACCGCAAACTTCCCAGAGCAGGGTGCTAAATATGATCCAGCAACGAAGCTCTACGACATCAACAAGCCACTTGATACTTATAGCTATCCACAATTTTGCTGGGATCCAGCAACTAAGACAAATGTTAAGAAGACTTTCGGTGAGTGCTTTAAAGGCGCTGTCGGATTCATTGTTAACAATGAAGTGAAGTTCTATTGGTTACAGCCAACTGCAGCAGATGCAGCACGCACAATCGCAGACTTCACTGGAAACACATTTATCGACCTAGCTGAACTTTCAAAGCAACAACTTCGTCCAGTCTGGGGAACAACCTACGATGCAGCAGCCAAGAAGTTTGCTGCCACAGAGGGAATCATTATTCCTATCTGGGTTTCCCAGAACGCACTCATCAACGGTTGGGCAGTTGCGGGTTCAGTTGCAGCAGTTCCACAAGCTGATCAAACAGCGCCTTCGACAACAACAACTCCAACAACAGAGACAGCAACAGCTGAAGCCAAAGATTTGGCGCAGACAGCACCGGGTGCACCAGATCCAGGTATTGCAGTCAGCACACCGGCTGAAGCTGGTCGTGCTCTTGCTGGTCGTTGGACACACCCACTATGGCATGAGCTTGACCTAGGTTCCCTCGGTTACGACGGAATCGCAGTTGAAGCACGTGCAGCAAATGAGTTCGTAACAAGCATCCTCTTCACAGATGTGCTTCCAACACTTACTGACAAGGATAAGAAAGTCAGCCTTGCAGGACAGGTTGGTAACAAGAACTACGCGATTGGTCTTGATCCAGATCTAGTGATCTCAGTTAAGGTCCGCGTTGGAAATATGAAGACTGGTGTAACAGTTGCAGTTGGCTCTGATATCACAGTCGACCAGCAATCATTCGGTGAGTACAACGCGATTACAATTACAGGATCTGCTGTAACTGTTCCGCTTGCTGCTAAGGCCGCAGATTGCACAGGTGAAGTCGGAGTTTCAAAGGCAAATGTTCGCCAGTTCCAGATGATTGCTTACGCGCAGAATGACGACAAGACCGGATTCGGTGTTGAAGGAACTTCTGGCGATATGTACATCGGATCCAACGGTGTCTGTAACCTTTCAACTCCAGTCTGGAATAACGAGACTAAGGAATTCACGTGGTCTGCAGCTGCTCCTCACTTTGCTCCAGATGGAGTAACAGTGAACAAGGGCTTCTATAAGGCAATCATTCCTACAAACGATGCGAAGTTGCTCTGGGGATTGGAAAATCCAAATGATGCAGCTTCAGCACTTCAAATCACGCTAACCACCGAAGCAGGTGGAACAGCTGCTGCACTGAAGAACATTTCAGTCAAGAACGGCAAGATCATCATCGATGTATCAGGCTTTGAGTACTCACGTCCAAAGCTCAAGATCGGTATCAAGGCTGGCTATAAGCCATCGAAGACCATGTTGAATAAATCATCAATCACATGCGTTAAGGGCAAGTCAGTTAAGAAGATCACTGCTGTAAATCCAACCTGCCCAGCAGGTTACAAGAAGCAGTAACAACTTCTTCCTCCAGGGAAACGGGTGAGAGGTCCCGGTCGCAGGTAACACTGCGGCCGGGCCCAATCCCAATCCCAATCATCTTGACAATATAAATCGATTATTTACATCCAGGGGAGCTTTTAAACGCTATGAAAAGAATGAGAGTCCTTTCTCTTCTCAGTGCAGTTGGACTTGCACTCTCTCTTGTATCTAGCGCCGTTGCCGCACCTGACGAGCAATGGATTAAGACCGGTCCTCCAAACAATGAGCCATCGTGGGGAATCCTGATGGCAGAAGATACGGGCACCCAAGCACCTGTAGCCGAACTCATATCGGTAAAAGCTGAGAACTATGTGGGGCAAGGCGGAAAGGTAACCGCCGTCAAAGCATGTAAAGACTTCACAGAGGTCGAGTGCCCTCGGGATCAATTCCAGAGATATGCAACTCCACTTAATCTTTGTCTAAGCGAGAAGGATGCAAACTGTGTAGAAGAAGTAATTGCACGAGATGCTTCAGGAGCAAAACTCGAGGTGAATTTCCTACGCAACTTTCCCGAGGAGAGCAAGTATGACTTTGTTGGCGACGTTGCTGCCAACCTTCCAGATGGTGGAACCACTTTCCTAGTAGACATTCCGGGCGCTAAACACGAAGGTGGTACTACTTATCTAGCAAGCGTTGTTATCAATGGTGAACGCGATGTAAACACTTCTAAGTTTCGGACTACCTACTTTAATGCTCAGCTCTTTGCAGTCTCCTTGACTGCAGGGCGATTTAACATGAGTACTCCCGGATTAGATGCCGCGGTATACACCAACTATAGAAATTCAAATCGCTCAGGCGATTTACAGTGCTCAATTCAGTGCAGCAATACCGAGCGAGCTGTTGGATATGCACTTCCACTTACACACACCTTTGGATTTAAGTTTCGTCTATCTGCAGAAGTCAATGGCTGGCTAAATGGCCGCGTTTCAAATGTGGAAAGCACTATCTCAAAAGATTCTTCTGGGCGTCAAATTGTTGAAGTTTCAGGCAAACCGGTAATTGTCCCAATCATTTTTGGCTGGGCATCAGTTGCAACAGCTCCTGCGAATCTTCTTGCTTTCTATAATTCGATGGATCCCAAGCAAGCACACTCCGGTAATGGATTTGGAAAATGTCTAGACCCAGCTAGAGACCCAGCAATGATGGGTCCCTGTAATCCGATTTATTGGGAGAGCACTCTTCGCAATCCAGGTAAAGATTTAGAATCACTAAAAGAGATCGCTCTATGGTTGCCTATCCTTAAAGATAAGGCGGTAGCAGCTCCAACTATGTGGCTTATCTCTTCACTCGGGCAGCAATTCAATAATGGATGTGCCGCCAAAACTGATCGGGTGTCAGGAATTGTTACAACAAATGCAACCGGATACGTTTCTGGGCCACCTGAATTCAATGCCGCTGACCAAACTTTGGATTACAAAGTTATTGCAGCACACAATCTTCCAGATAATACTGAATTCAAGGGCACATACGATCTTACAATCGACGCAGACTTTGCGCGCTGCATTTATGGATTTACCAAAGCTCCAATTGGTGCAACTGTCAGTATCGTCTCCGCTGATGGGCAATCTCAAGTAGCAACTGTTGTGGTGAGCCAGAAAGATAAGTGGATTCACCTCGGCGCATACGGCTTTACCTTCTCTTCACCTACCTTGAAAGTTAAGTTCACTCAGGTCGCAGAGCCAATTGCGACGCCAACTCCAACGCCAACCCCGACTCCGTCAGCCAACACTGTCGTACCTAAGAAAACAGTCATTGTGTGCATGAAGGGCAAAGTTGTAAAGAAAGTCACAGCCATCAATCCAAAGTGTCCAGCGGGGTATAAAAAGAAATGAAACTAAAGAGATCCTCCTCGATTCTGATTGCCGCATTATTTGTGATTTCAGGTGCAGCCTCAGGAAGTGCTGCTATCGAATCTGTTGGTGACCCAGGTCGTTTCTGGTCGGTTCCCAATAACGGTGAGCGCGGCCAAGTTATTATGCAATTCCTTGATAGTTTCCCGGGTGAAGTTGGCTCTTCTCTAGTTCCAAATCAGGGTTATGAACGCTACCCCGCGAGTGATCCCAGTTGTGACAATCTTCAGGATCCAAAGTGCTCATCAGGAAATATTAACTATCAGGCAGTAGTTCCTTTTTGCACAAGCCCATCAGAAGTAAATTGCACTGAAGATGTTGGTGTTATCGATCAAACTGGTAAAAAAACAAGTGCTGTCTTCAGCCGCTACTTTCCAACAATTGCACAAAATCAATTCGAAGGAGATCCTCGTTACAACCTGCCTAGCGGTGTTGCAGGTAGCATTTTCTCTATCCCATCCGCAGCCCATGATGGCGGCGATAGCTATTATCTTTCAGTACTTATGTCCGGCAATGGACAAAATATAAATTCAATTCGTATGTCTGACTTTTCCGTACAAATTTCTCCAGTAAAACTTGAACCCGTAACGGGATTGGGTGATGCTGATACTGGTTGGGGACCGCTCAAGGCTGGTGAAGGTGGAAACCCAACGGGTAAAGATGTTTGGGTTAAAAAGGGCCCTGGATTTTCGGGTGACACTTACTGCATCGCATCATCATTTAAAGAAGGTCTCTGTGCACAACGCTACGCGTTTCCTGCAGGCATTAAGTTTTATGTGAAAGTTCGATCAAAGCAGTCGCCTTCTGGATGGATGCATGGTCGTGTGTCAGATCCAGATATTCAATTATCTGAAGCAGCCGGTGTTACATCAATTGAGATGCAAGGTTTTCCAGTTGCCGTTCCTGCCGTTTATAAAATGTATACGTATCCTGAAATGCCTCAAAAACTTAAGGATGAATATGACGTTACCACCGGTGCATATAAGAAAGATCCAAATTTCTTAAACAATCCGACAAACTATGTTCAAGGTGGGCGTTCTGCCGAGGATCCAGATCCTCTGAAGCGAAACAATATTTATGGTCCAACACCTTCTTCACCTGCAGGCATGGAACAACTCAAGTTATGGATTCCATTTGTCAAAGATAAGGCGACCGCTCTTTTGTCTTTCTGGTCTGTTCGAACCCTTACTCAAGGTGAGATGGAGGGATCCAGTCAGTGCTTCAGAGATTCCAACCGTGTCTCTGGAATTGTGACTACCAACGCAACGCAGTATTCAGCTGGTCCACCGACCCTAGACAAGGTTGAAGGAACTCTAAATTATGTAGTAGCCGCTCCTCACTATGATCCGAGAGATAAAGACTTTAAGGGTTCATACGACCTCGTCATGAGATCCGATGTTGCACGCTGTGTCTATGGATTCTCAAAAGCGCCGATTAACGCAACTATTTCAATCACAAGCGCTGATGGAACGCCACAAGTTGCAACCACGCTCATTGGTGAGCGCAACGGTTGGCTATATCTTCAAGCAAAGAACTTTGAATTCTCCGCACCAGTGATTAAAGCGAAGCTGACGCAAGAAGTTGTGGTCGAGCCAACCCCAACTCCAGTCGCAGCAAAGAAGATCACAATTACTTGCGTGAAGGGTAAGACTATAAAGAAAGTTACGGCTATAGCCCCTAAATGTCCGGCTGGATATAAGAAGAAGAGTTAACCTATGGCTCTTATGAGAAATCGTTTCTTTCAATCGATCATGGCTCTGGCAATTGCCTACCTTGCTGTGGTCTTTCTGATTTCTCAAAGTCCAGCCGGAGACAGTCCAGCAATTTCTGACAAGTTAATTGAGATGAGTCCTGATAACCGACTTGATCTCTTGATTCAAATTACTGGCGTAAATCCACTTGAAGGAACAGCCCAGGCTCGTGTGCTGCCTTGGCCACAAGCAGATGAAATTGGATATCAATTTAAGAGCGGATGGATTCCAACTCAGGATGTAAGTATTCATGTGGATTCAGTTATTGGTGCCAGCAATGGCGGCACAAATGTTTATGATTTTAAGAAAGATGTTCCTACCGGTGGATTTAATGTTCAGATTGATGAGCAGCCAGGAGCTGGCTCTCGCTCTAAGGTCTCCTGGTATCCACTCGATCTCTATAACTTTGAAGTTCCAATCAGTGTGACTGGTGAGGAATCTTCGCTCAACATTTTGCCTCAGGATTACACAAAGAACATCGACACTTTTGATATCAAGATGACTCATGGCTTGTGGTCAGATCCAGATAAGACTGTGACTTTGGCAGATGAGAAGTCGTTTGATCTCGCTGTTAATGAATTTACTAATGGTCTATCTTCGACAGTCTTTACTGCAACAAGATCAAGCTCAACAAAACTATTGGTTGCAATCATCCTGCTCTTGATGGTTACCGCTATGACCTCAGTTGCGATCTTGACTCATATGGTTGTTGATGGAAAACGTCCTCCATCTCTTTCATCACTGACATGGACCGCTGCGTTGACGTATTCATTGATCTCACTTCGCGGGCTAATGCCAGGTGACCCACCGATTGGCATTTTCGTCGACAAGATTTTCTACTTCCCATCCTTGATCTTGACCTTGATCTGCTCACTCTGGGTTCTTGTGACCTGGGTCCGCAGAGATGATTTCCAGGCTTAATCAGGGGATTCCCCCAAGAATTTCTGCGTGTTGAGACGGA
>Ga0214921_10006492_pt1 | contig 15980 bp, 12 predicted proteins | sample LL1505_MetaG_FD_177992 | JGI IMG/M metagenome (GOLD analysis project Ga0214921, IMG submission 177992) | Freshwater microbial communities from Lake Lanier, Atlanta, Georgia, United States - LL-1505 | ecosystem: Environmental > Aquatic > Freshwater > Lake | place: USA: Georgia | collected...
GTCTCTAGTTGCCAGCGGGTAAAGCCGGGGACTCTAGAGAGACCGCCGGCGTTAAGCCGGAGGAAGGTGGGGATGACGTCAAGTCCTCATGGCCCTTATGACTAGGGCTGCACACGTCCTACAATGGGTCGCACAAAGGGATGCAAAACCGCGAGGTCGAGCAAATCCCAAAAAACGGCCCCTAGTTCGGATTGCAGGCTGCAACTCGCCTGCATGAAGCTGGAATCGCTAGTAATCGCGGGTCAGCATACCGCGGTGAATGTGTTCCTGAGCCTTGTACACACCGCCCGTCAAGCCACGAAAGTGGGGGGCATCCGAAGTCGCTGAGGTAACCGCAAGGAGCCAGGCGCCTAAGATGAACTCTGCGATTGGGACTAAGTCGTAACAAGGTAGCCGTAGGGGAACCTGCGGCTGGATCACCTCCTTTCTAAAGGAAACCGCCGACGCGGATCTTCGGATCCGTCGAGGCAACCACGGAATGAACGTCTGGCATCGTGCTTCGGTACGCTCTGCTGGGTCGGGAGTTCCAGTGGTCTCAAAAGATTGTGGAGACATGATCGTGCTTTCGTGCTGGCCGCAAGGCCGCACGAAAGGCGCCGTCGAAAGAGATCTGCCAAGCCTGACGGGCAACCGTCGGCAAGGCAAAACTGCCGGAAAATCATTGAATTGGACCCGCCAGGGCTCGGCCGAGCCCTGGCGGGTTTTTTTATTTTCGCGGCCCATTACGATATGCCGCATGACGACACAAATCATTTCGGGAGTGGTGCCGCCGGCCGTTGCAGAGGCGACGGTGATGACGGTGTGGCCGTCCGTGGGCTCGACCGGGCTCGGCCGTGCGCTCGGCCGGCTGTATCGCATCAAGAGCGGGCTGGGTCCGATCTCCGTGGGGCGGCTCGCGCTGCTCGCAACGATCCCGCTCGGCATGATGCTCTATTTGTCGCTGCGGTTGCCGTGGTCGATTCGCCGCTACCGCCTGACGAACAGGCGAGTGACCGTCGAGCGTGGAGTCAGCCCGCATGTGGAGCAGTATGTGGATCTCGACCGCTTCGACGCGATCGATCTCGTCGTGCAGCCCGGGCAGGAGTGGTATGACTGCGGCGACCTCGTGTTTCGCCGCGGAGCGATCGAGACGCTGCGGCTGCCGGGCGTGAGCCGGCCTGAGCCGTTTCGGCAAACGTGCCTCAAGGTCCGCCAGTCGTACGTGAGCGTGGCGGCTTTGTAGGGCAGGCTTCAGCCTGTCCTACACGGCACGCCGTCCGAGCACCGGGCCGCGGGCTTGGATCGCGGCGGCGATGTCGCGGCGGGCCTCGTCGTCGAGATCGACCGCGAGCGCCTGGGAGTTGATTCGCACCTGCTCCGGTGACGTCGCCCCGAAGAGCACGCTCGTGATCCCCGGCTGCTCGGCCGTCCAGGCGAGCACGAGGTCGGGAAGGTTGCAGCCGAGCCGGGCGGCGATAGGCCGCACGCGATCGACGAACTCGAGGTTCTTATCGAATTCGGCGCCGTTGAACATCGGGTATTTGTGGCGGCTGTCGCTCGTGGGAAACACCTGGCCGCGGCGCATCGTGCCCGCGAGCAGGCCCTTCATGAGCGGCCAGTAGACGATCAGCGCGACCTCGCGGCTTCGGCACCACGGGAGGATCTCCCGCTCGATCTCGCGTTGCAGCATGTTGAAGTGCATCTGGCACGCAGCCAGGGGGCAGGCTGCGGCAAACACTTCGAGCTGGGCGAGCGACACGTTCGACACACCGATCGCCTTCGCCGTGCCGGCGGCCAGCAGCCTCGCGAGCTCGCCGGCCGATTCGGCCAGCGGCACCTGCGGGTCGGGCGCGTGCAGGTAGAGCAGGTCGAGGTGTTCGGTGCCGAGCCGGTGGAGGCTCTCGGCGACTTCAGCTCGGATCCGTTCCGGCCGGCCATCGGTCACCTGCCTGCGGGGCGGCGTCGCAGTGGCGTCGGGCTCCCAGTGGATGCCGCATTTGCCGGCGATCACGACGCGATCGCGCCGGCCGCGGATCGCCGCCGCGATTGCTCGCTCGCTCTCGCCACGCTCGCCGTAGCAGAAGGCCGTGTCGAGGTGCATGATCCCGTGATCGAGGGCCGCGAGAACGGTCGCCTCCGCAGCCTGGGCGGTCACGCCGGTGCGGGTCATGCCTGCAAGCGGCCAGCAGCCGAGGCCAAGCGGCCCGACGGATACGCCCGAATGTCCGAGGGGCCGAGCCGCACGGTTCATGGCGTTGCACTCGCTGCGGCAGGGAACCGGCCTGTCGAGAGGAATGACGCGACGAAGTCGGCGGCATCGCGACGGAACAGCAGCCCGGAGTGGAACGTCGGCAAGATCGTGTGGGAATGCGGTGCGTCGGGATGCGTGCTTTCTTCGGCGACGAGCGCATCCCACTCGGCCGCGATCACCCCGATTTCCACGTCGTGTGGAACCGGCAGCGAATTGACGAGACTGTCGGCCGCCGTGGAGAGCTCCCGGACCGGCTCCAGCACCCGACCGAACGTGCCAGCCGCTCGGGTGGCCACGAACGAGCCCTTGTTGGGCGGTGCGAGCATCACGAAGCGGCCGAGCTTCGCCGGACGGTAGCGATCGAGAGCGGCCCGGGCGATGATGCCCCCCATGCTGTGCGTGACGACGTGCAGCGTGTGGACCGATGCGTCAGCGTCGAGGGTCATCAGCTGCCGAGCGAATCTGTCGGCATGCACGAGCAGTGAGCAGCGAATGTTCCAGTAGCCCCAGGGCTCCGGCTGAAAGCCGTGCCCGCGCAGCCGCGCGGCGAGCAGGGCGAGCATGAATCGGTTGGCGAGGTAGCCGTGCACCAAGGCCACGGTCGCCGAGCCGCCCGGCGGGCTCATGGCCGCCGCATCGCCGGCGCCGGGCAGCAGTCGAGCGGGCACACGTCGTGGCTGGCCGGCAGGCCACCGATCGCGGCCCGCTCCGGCTCCGCAAAATGCCGCTCGGCGATCAGATCGCGCACCATCGCCACGAAAGCAGGATCGGTGCCGACCGTATCCGCACGAACCATCTCGATGCCGAGTTCACGGCACAGGTCCGCAGCCTCGGTGTCGAGGTCGTACAGCACTTCCATGTGGTCGGAAATGAACCCGATCGGCGCGATCACGAGTTGCCGTGCCCCGGCGGCATGCAATTGGCGAATCCGATCGCACACGTCGGGGTCGAGCCAGGGCTGCGTCGGCGGTCCGCTCCGGCTCTGATAGACAAGCTCCCAGCGTTCCACGCCAGCCTGTTCGGCGACGAGCCGCGAAGCCTCCGTCAGCTGCTTCACGTAGCGGCACCCCTCGGCCATCGACATGGGGATGCTGTGGGCCGTGAACAACACGGGAACGTCGCGCCGGACCGACTCCGGAAACCGTGTCAGGGACGCACGCACGCGGGCCGCCATCGGCCCCACGAAGCCCGGGTGATTGAAGAACACCCGAATCTTGTCCACCTGCAGCGCCTGGTCGCCGAGTGCAGCGCATGCCGCGGCGATATTCTCGCGATACTGCCGACAGCCGGAATAGCTGCTGTAGGCGCTCGTGACGAACGCCAGGGCTCGTTTCACACCCGCATCGGCCATCTCGCGCAGCGTGTCGGCGAGCAGCGGGTGCCAGTTGCGATTGCCCCAGTAGACCGGCAGATGGGGACCGCGCGAGTCGAGTTCCTGCCGCAGGGCCGTGAGCAGCGCACGGTTTTGCTCGTTGATCGGGCTTTTGCCGCCGAAATGGTGGTAATGCTCGGCGACTTCGAGCATTCGTTCGCGAGGCACATTGCGGCCGCGTAGCACGTTCTCCAAGAATGGCATGACGTCGTCGGGCCCATCCGGCCCGCCGAACGACACCAGCAGCACTGCGTCGTAAAGTCCGTCAGTCATGAAGATTGTCGGTGAAGAGAATGACCCCACGGGGAATCGAACCCCGGTTCCAGCCTTGAAAGGGCCGTGTCCTAACCGCTAGACGATGGGGCCAACGGATGAGCCGACGTTGTACCGCAGCCAACGCCGTCAGGGAATGGCGTCGGTGGACGGCGGCCGCCGTTCGGTCGATTCCTGATCGGAGTCGGGAGTGGAGAGCGAGCCGGCGTCCAAGGGCTCGCCGCGGGCGATGGCCTCGAACACTTCGCGCCGGTGTACGGGCACTTCTTTCGGAGCCTCGACGCCGAGCCGAACCTTGTCGCCACGGATCTCCACAACGACGATCGTGATGTCGTTGTTGATGACGATGCTTTCGTCTTTTTTGCGCGACAAAACCAGCATGGACCATTCCTTGGCACGTTCGCGACCCGAGGCGACGCCAATCGCACTCGACTCAAACCTCTTAACTGTAAAGGTTTCCGGCCGAGAGTCAAGCATTTTGCGGGACCGGGGCGGAGTGCAAAGGCCGCAGTCTTTGGGCGGGAAATGCACTTTTTGGCGTCGGCGGGCGCCGGCGGCGGGCGCCGGCGGTGGATCGGACACTCGGGCCGCCCCAGGCCCCTTGCTGCAACGTCTTGATGCCCAGGCGTTTCCGTGCAGAGCCTTGTTGGTGCGGAGACGGTTCCTATACTCAGCCAAGTCCTCGCCCTCGCTCCGCCCTCCGCCTGCAAACCATGCAAACCTGGTTTCGCAATCTGTTTTCCGCAATCGGCACCGTGCTGGAGGGCATGCTCGTTACGCTGCGGGTGTTCAGCAGCACCTACGATCAGAAGCGGCGCACGTTCACAGAACACTTCGAGTACCCGGAACTGCCCGCGCCGGTCGCCGCCCGCTACCGTGGCTTTCACCGGTATGATCTCACCACGTGCATTGCGTGCGACCAGTGCGCGAAGGCCTGCCCTGTCGATTGCATCTACATCGGGAAGGAGCGCGTCAGCGGCGGCAAGGGCTTCCAAGTGACGGGCTTCACGATCGACTATTCGAAATGCATGTTTTGCGCGCTGTGCGTCGAACCCTGCCCGGTGGACTGCATCTTCATGGGCTCGACACTCGACCTGAGTTGCTACAGCCGCGATGGCACGATCGTGGATTTCGCCCGTCTGCCGGTGGACGTCGCCTGGGGGCGAGCGACGATCAATCCCACGGCGGTCGCCGCCTCCAAGGTGATCGTCGAACCGGTGCACGGCGGTCCGAACCAGTAAGCGTTTCATGAGCCCCACCCATCCAGCGCTGATCGCCGGCTACGTCGCCCTGTTCGTGGCGCTCGGCGGAGCGTTCCTGTGCGTCAACCTGCTCGTGGGCTGGCTCGTCCGGCCGCGGGTGCCGAACACGGAGAAACTCGAGGTCTACGAGTGCGGTGAGCCGGCGATCGGTTCGAGCTTCGTGCAGTTCGACCTCCGGTTTTACGTGGTGGCCCTCCTGTTCATCATCTTCGACGTCGAAGTGGCCCTGTTCTTTCCGTGGGCGACCGTGTTCGGCAAGGCCACGCAACTGTCCGATCCGGCGCTCGTGACGGTGCAGGCCGATGGCACCGAACTTGCCCCCGCGGCGGCCGGCCTGCTCGAAGAGTTGGGCATGGCGATGCCCGTGGTTCCCACGTTCACGCCGAGCGACGCCGTGAAGAGCCGGCTGGAGGCCACGCGGGGCGACAAGAGCTTGAAACAGGCGGAGGCGGAGTGGGCGGTGTCCCGGGCGGGGTCGCTGCTCGCGCGGACGGCGGTCGTCGACATGGCCGGATTTTTCGCGGTGCTGCTCGTCGGCTTTGCCTACGTGTGGAGCCGAGGCGACCTCGACTGGGTGCGGGCGGTGTCGGCCGACCGTGCAGCGGCCGGTTGATGCGGTGGGCAGGCCGACGGTAAAGGCGAGCAACGGGATACGGCGAGGGTAGCACCATGCGTGGTCCGGCATTTCTGGAAAAACTCGAGGCGGCGCTGCCCGGTGCCGTGACAGGCCGCAATCTCGAGGCGATCGATCCATGGATCGAAGTGGCCCCCGAGCGCATCGCCGAGGTATCGCGGTGGCTGAAGGAATCATCCGACCCACGGTTCGATTCGCTCGAGTGTGTCACGGCCGTCGATTGGTGTGAGCCCGATCCCAAGAAGGCAGCCAAGGTTGCGTGGCAGCCGCGCATCGAATTGGTCTATCACCTCTGGAGCACAGGCGCCCGGGTGAGCCTCGTCGTGAAGACTTGTCTGCCGCGGTGGAAGAACGACACGCCGGGCGAGATTCCCGAGATTCCGAGCGTGGCCGGCGTATGGCGCACGGCCGATTGGCACGAGCGCGAAGTCTACGACATGTCGGGAGTGAACTTCGTCGGCCATCCCGATCTCCGACGGATCCTCTGCCCGGAAGACTGGGAAGGGTATCCGCTCCGGAAGGACTACGAGATGCCCCTCGACTATCACGGCATCAGGGCCCGGTAACCCGCCGCGGCGACAAGGAACAGCACATGGCTCAACTCATCGACGACGATCCGCGGATCATCGAATTCGACGTTCGCACCGACGAAATGCTCGTCAACATGGGTCCGCAGCACCCGAGCACGCACGGTGTGCTGCGACTGGTGCTTCGGACCGACGGCGAGATCGTGTCGCAGGTGGAGCCCCACATCGGCTACCTGCACCGTTGCGCGGAAAAAATCGGCGAGAACCTCTCGGCCCGGCAGTGGATCCCGTACACCGACCGGATGGACTACCTGGCCGCGATGAACATGAACCTCGGCTGGGCCCTCGCCGTCGAGAAACTCATGAAGTACGAGGTGAGCGAGAAGGCCCGGCACCTGCGGGTGTTGATCGCGGAACTGTGCCGGATCGCCAGCCACTTGGTCGGCATGGGAGCCTACGGCCTCGACCTCGGCACCTTCAGCCCCTTTCTGTATGCCTTTCGCGAGCGCGAGAAGATCCTCGATCTCTTCGAGGAGGCGTGCGGCGCCCGCCTCACCTATAGCTACATCACCGTCGGCGGCCTCACGGCCGACCTGCCCCCCGGCTGGGTCGACAAGTGCGAGGCCTTCCTCGAGCAGTTCGAGCCCGTGATCCAGGAGTATCACGCGCTCCTCACGACGAATGCGATCTTCGTGAAACGCACCGCCGGCATCGGCGTGCTCTCCCGCGAAATGGCGATCGACTACGGCTGCTCCGGCCCCGTACTCCGCGGCAGCGGTGTCGATCAGGACATGCGTCGCGACGGCGAGAGCATTTACACGGCGATGTACGACGGCTATGCCTTCGAGGTGGCCGTGCAGAAAGACGGCCACTACCCCCGCGACCACACCTACCCCGCCGTGCCGGCCGACGCGGTGCTCGGCGACTGCTGGCACCGGTTCTTCGTGCGGATGCTCGAAGTGGTGCAGTCGATGGATCTGGTCCGGCAGGCGATCGACCGCTACTCCGCCTGCAAGGGCCCGCTCGGCGAGCCGCTCAAGCTCGCCGAGAAGATCCCGGCCGGCGATGCCTATCTCGAAACCGAATGCCCGAAGGGACAAATGGGCTTCTATCTCGTCGGCGACGGCTCGCCGATCCCGTGGCGAGTCCGAGCCCGCTCGAGCTCGTTCTCCAACCTCTCGGTCGTCCACGAACTCTGCCGCGGCTGCCTGATCGCCGACGTGCCAGCGATCGTGGGCAGCCTCGACATCGTGATGGGCGAAATCGACCGCTAGTCCCCGGGCGTAGGACAGGCTTCAGCCTGATATGCCGGAACGCGCCCAATCCGGCTCTGACGCCGGCGTCAGAAAAACGCCACCTCTGGGGGGCAAGGCAGGCTTTCCGGGAAATCACGAGCCGCTCAACAGCCTGGCAATGCTGGCGAAGGTGCCACTGGCCTGGCTATCCTTTTCGTCGATCCCTCCGGCCTGTGCTTTACCCCGGGAAACGCCTCTATTCCCGGTGGCTCACTCCCACGGAAAACGGCCTTTCTATGCCTGTTCTGCGGGTTCTGCGGGTCCAGTGGGTCACGGGGGAGCCGGCCAGCGGTGAGGGTCCAAAAATTTTGAGTACCGAAGGCTTGCGGACGTGTCATCGACGACTTAGTCTTTTGGGGTCGTAACCTTAGTTTCTAAACGACAGTCAGTTTGGGGGATGCCCATGACCAGCCGCAAATGCGTTGGGAACCTTATCGCGTTGGAGTTCGACTCGGCGTTGTGCTGGGTCGCGCGGATTCGTCGGCGGTTCCAGCCCTGGCTCGCCGGCAGTCTTGCCGCAGTGGCCGCGTTGTCTCTCGTAGACGCCCGCGCGGCGGATGGCACGTGGACTCAAACCGTCTCAGGCGGTTCTTGGAGTACGACCGGGAACTGGTCCGGCGGCATCGTTGCTGACGGCAGCGGCTCCACGGCCAACTTCAACACGCTCAATCTCACCGCCGACAACACCGTCAGACTCGATTCCGACCGCACCCTGACCAGCCTGATCTTCGGCGATACCAACACCACTACGGCTGCTGGGTGGGTTCTGGACAACAATGGCACCGCCACCAACAACCTCATCCTCGCTGGCGTTACGCCTACCGTGACGGTGAATGCCCTGGGGTCGGGAAAAACCGCCACCATCAGCGCGATCATCGAAGGTACAGCAGGCCTGACAAAGTCTGGGAGTGGCACGCTCACGCTTTCCGGTGTCAACACCTACTCCGGCACCACCAGCATCAGCACGGGCATCCTTGCCATTACGAGCAACAACGCCCTCGGCGCTACCGGCAGCGGCAACGGCACGACGGTGAGCAATAACGCCGTGCTCCAACTGGACGCAACCGGCCTCACCGTGGCCGAGCCGCTGACCATCCGGGGCGACGGCTCAAATTTTACCGGAGCCCTTTACAACGCCGTCGGAACGAACACCTACAGCGGGCTCATCACCGTGGACCCGGCCGGCGGCGCAAGGATCGGGTCGAATAACAACACCACGCTGAACCTCACTGGTGGCGTATCCAGTGCCGGCGGCAGTTCGCTGGCGCTGAGGCCTGGGGCAGGGGGAGCGATCCAAATCACGACCACCGCGTTAACGCTGAACGCCAATACACTTTTCATCTACGAAAGTGGCACCGTCACCCTCGGGGTCGCCGGCAGCTCTTTCGGAACGGTAACCCCGGCCTGGCAGGGGACCTTGAAGGCGGGGGCGGCCAACGTGCTGCCCTCCAGCAGCATCCTTTCCCTCGGCGTAACCGGTGGAGTGAGCGCGGGAACCGGAACCTTCGATCTTGCCGGCTTCAGTCAGACCATCGGCGGCATCCGCACCACGGCTTCCGTGACGGAAGGCACGCGCACCGTGACCAACAGTAGCGGCACCGCCACCCTCACCGTAGACCAAAGCACGAACACCACCTACGACGGCCGGTTCACGAACGCGCTGGCCCTCACCAAGCAGGGCGCCGGCGGCCTCACCCTCAGCGGATCCACTGCAAACACCTTTACCGGTCTCACCACCGTCACCGGCGGCACGTTGGAACTGGGCAAAACCGCCGGTGTCAACGCGATCGCAGGGGATGGCACGGCTGGGACCGTCGACGTCCGGGTCAACGCTGGTGCCACGCTGAGGCACCTCACCGCCAACCAGATTGCGGACAACGCCACCCTGGACATCAACGCCGGAACCTGGAACCTGAACGGCCAGAGCGAGACGATCCGGAACGTGACTGCCGCAGTCGTAAGCGGCACAGCGCCCACTCTGAGCCTGGGCACCGGCTCCGTTCTCACCCTGAACCGGATCGATTGGGACAACTCCGGCAGTCAGGTGACGAGCACCATCGGCAGCGGCAGCGTTGGCGCAACATCCGGCACGATTCGCTTTGTCGCCGATGGCGGCACGCAAGCCATCTTCGACACCAACTATACCGGCAATGTGAACGTGAACTCAGCCGTGCTGGTGGATGGAACGAGTCTCAGTTTCCGCTCATCGACGTGGGGTACCAGCCTCTACGGGCAAGTCAGCGGAGCGGGCAAGATCATCTCTGATCCGGCCGCCGGTGGTGGCGAGCTTCTTCTGGCGAATGCAGCGAACAGCTATTCGGGCGGGACACAGTGGACATCCAACACGGGCACCTCTGGTGCGTGGCAAAGACTTTCGGTGACCGCCAGCGGCGCACTCGGCTCCGGAAATGTCACGATCCAGGGGGGGAATCAAAACACCTGGGTTTCTGGGTTCAGCGGTAGCCCGACCGCCTTCGTCTTCACCAACACCACCACCCAATCCAACAACTTCATCCTCAGCGGCAACGCCACCATCTCTGCAGGCAACGCGGATGGCAGCACAGCGACTGGCGATACGGTCACCCTCTCCGGTAGTTTCGGTCTCGATAGCTACACGCTCTTCGTCCGCGGTCGCGGCACCGGCACCATCAGCGGTGTGATCTTCGGCGCCGGCGGCATCACGAAGATCGACAACCCCGGGACCTGGATCCTCTCCGGCACGAGCACCTACACCGGCCCGACCACCGTCAGTGCCGGCACGCTCCGTGCAGGTGCGGCGGCCGGGGGGCAAGCCTTCGGTAATGGGTCGGCCGTCGCCTTGGCCGACGTGGCTGGCGTCAGCCTGGATCTCAATGGCTTCAGTCAAACCATCGGCTCGCTCGCAGGCGGCGGATCCACCGGCGGCAATGTGACGCTGGGTGCCAACGCCACGCTGACCACGGGCGGCAACAACGGCAGCACCTCCTACGCGGGCGTCATCAGCGGCACCGGCACCAGCGGCCTCACCAAGCTGGGCACGGGCACGCAAACGCTCTCAGGCGTGAACACCTACAACGGTTCCACGAAGATCAAGGCCGGCACGCTCAAGCTTGGCGTGGCAGGCAGCATCGCGAGCAGCCAGACGATCGTGGTGGGCGACACCGGCTCCTCAGGAGCGGTTCTGGACCTCTCTGAGAAGACGTCATTCGCGATCGGCGGAAGTCAGACGCTCACGGGAATCGGCACCGTCCGGCTCGGCAACGGTGACACGCTCACGATCAACGGCACGCTCTCGCCGGGGAACAGTCCGGGCGTCATCACGTTGGACAGCCAGGGTGGCGGCGGCACGGTGAACCTGGCCGGCACGACACTCATGGAGATCTGGGGCACGGCCCGCGGGGCGAATCCTGGCTACGACGCTGTGGACGTCACCAACTCCACGATGCTCAACTTCGGCGGCATTCTCCAGCTTGATTTGAACCAGCAGTTTGCCGACGACACGACCTTTGACCTCTTCAGCACGCTCGGAGGCTCGACGCTGGCTCAGAATTTCACCGGCGTCACCGTCACGGGGGCGTTCTACACCGGGCTGACGTGGAGTCAGGCCGGTGCGGTGTGGAAATCGTCGAACACGACCGGCGGGCAGTCACTCGAGTTCTCTTCGGCAACGGGGCAGCTCGTGATCGTGCCCGAGCCCGCGGCGCTGGCCCTTCTCAGCGCCGGCGTAGCCTTGCTTGGCGTCCGCCTCGTCCGCCGCTGCTACCGCCTCACGGCCTGAGCCGCCCTCGCGCCCGCTCGATTCCCATTCCCGCACACGCGGAGCGGGCATAGCTCCGCATGGCTGAAGCACATTGAACATGGCAAGGAGTTGCAAGCGACGGGCATGCCCTTCCAGACATGGAAACCGTGCGCCTGACGCTGCTCGAGAGTTGTCCAGGGTAGGACTTGTGCCGCTCCGCGGCCATCGCCGTCTCATGTGCTGCGTGAAAGGAATTCAAGCCCTCTTTCTGATTCTCCTCTGCGCCTGTGCGCCTGTGCGTGCGTCCGCCAGCACGATTGATTTCGACAGAGATATCCAACCGATCCTCGCGGCGCGGTGTCTGGATTGTCACGGCGACAAGGACCAAAGTTCCGGCTTCCGCTTAGACCAGAGGCCAATCATGCTTCGAGGGGGCGACTCGGGCATGCCAGCCGTCGTTCCCGGCGACGCGGCGAAGAGCCATTTGATCGCGGTGCTGAAGTCCAATGACGAGGACGAAAGGATGCCGCCGAACGGTGAGTCGCTCTCCCGAGAGCAGATCGCGTTGTTTGAGCACTGGATTGCGGAAGGTGCCGTGGTGCCGGGGCAGATGGATGCTGAGTTGGAACTCACCTCGGACCTCTGGTCACTCCAGCCGGTAGTCCGCCCCGAGGTTCCAGTGATCGCTCACGCAACGACCGCCATCGATGCTTTTCTTTTGGAGAAGTTGGGTGAAAAACAGCTTACGTATGGCGATGCTGAAGCGGCACGGTCCCTCATTCGTCGCGTCTCTGTCGTGCTGACAGGCTTGATGCCTACGCCAGAGCGCGTGTCGCGCTTCATCGAGGATTCGAAAGGCAAAGGCGATGCGGCGTATGCCGAGCTGGTCGATGAGTTACTCGCCTCACCGAGCTTTGGTGAGCGTTGGGCCCAACACTGGCTCGATGCGATCCGCTGGGCGGAGTCGAATGGCTCGGAGGCAAATCTCTATCGGAAGAACGCATGGGTCTACCGCGACTACGTCATCGCCGCTTTCAATGAAGATCGTCCGTACGATCAGTTCGTGCGTGATCAGATCGCAGGCGATCAGTATGGCATGGGCGAAGCAACAGGCTTTCTTGTTGCCGGACCGCATGTGCCAGCAGCCACGGTTGGGCAGGAGCCCACGGCGATTCGCCAAGCCCGCGCGGATCGCATGGATGAAATCATGCAAACCGTGGGCTCTTCGCTTCTCGGCATGACAGTCAGCTGCGCACGCTGTCACAATCACAAGTTCGATCCGATCACGATCCAGGACTACTACTCGCTCACCGCGGTGTTTCAGGGAGTGGAGTTCGGCGGACGTTTGCCTGAGCTGAGCGCCGTTCACCCTCGCACGCTACGGGCACACGAGGTGCTCAGAGAGGTGTCCGAGCATCGTGGAGTATTGGCGAAAAACGGAGGTGCGTGGGAGGAGGATTGGGGCGGATTCAAAGAGCTGCATTTCCCAGCGACCAAGACCAGCGCGCTGCGCATCGAATTCGACGGCTCCTACGTTGCGGTCGACGAACTGGAATTGTTCGGTCCTGGGGACGTCAAGAAGAACCTGGCGCTCGCTTCCAGCGGAACGCAGCTCACCGCGGATGAGCGAATGACCGAGCCGCGCGGTGATTTGAGGAACGCCAACGACGGCGAGTATGGCACGCAGACGTGGAGGGCACGCTCGGTAGAGGACAGTGCTGACAGGCCATGGGTCGAGATTCGCTTTCCTCGAGTGCAGGAGGTCAGCCTCCTACGCCTCTCGAGCAATCGCGAATCCTATTTTGAGACCGACTATATCGTAGACGGCGGGACGTATCAGTTTCCCGGCTATCGTGTCTCGGCGCAACACACCGATGGCACGTGGAGAGAGATTGCCAGTAACCGGGTGGCACGGACCGGACTTCACGAGACTCCCGCGCTGGAGCAGGCCTCGGCGAGGCTGCACGAACTCATCCGAACGCTCAGCGAGGACGGTCCTCGCCACAGTTTCATCGGTCGTTTTCAGGATCCGGTTGTCACCCGTGTATTCAGCCGCGGGAGCCCTGAGAATCCAGCGGGTGAAGTCATGCCGGCTGGTTTCACCATCCTCGATGGCGATCTTGGCCTGAATTCGAGCACGCCTGACGCCGAGCGACGAAAGCGATTCGCTGATTGGGTTTCCAGCCCCGAGCATCCGCTTACGGCAAGAGTCTATGTGAACCGCGTGTGGCACCATCTCTTCGGCGCGGGCATCGTCGCAACGACCTCCGATTTTGGCAAAGCGGGCGCACCGCCGAGCCATCCCGAACTGCTCGACTGGCTCGCCGCCGAGTTCGTGCATCCTCAGGACCACAACGCCAAGCCCTGGAGTACCAAGGACCTCATCCGCCGCATCGTACTGACCGACGCCTTCCGGCAATCGAGCGCTCCGCGCCCGGACGCAATTCGCACCGACGCCAATAATTCGTTGTTGTGGCGTTTCTCACCACAACGAGTCGAGGCTGAGGTCATTCGTGACAGTGTGTTGCAGGCGTCAGGCAAGCTTGATCCAGCACCAGGTGGCCGTAGCTACCGCATTCATGGCGTGAAGAACACCTACGCGCAGTGGCAGGTGGCCGACAATCATGGCCCCGAGACGTGGCGGCGGATGATTTATCAAGAACGCATGCGCCGAGTTGACGATCGCATTTTCACCGCATTCGATTTTCCCGACTGCGGACAAGTCAGCCCCAAACGGCCGGTGTCAACGACTCCGCTGCAAGCCTTGAATTTGATGAACAGTGAGTTCGTGGTCGAGCAGAGCGAGTTCATAGCCCAGCGGGCTCAATCGGTGAGCCAGGCGTTCGAGTTGCTGCTCACCAGAGCACCGACTGCCGAAGAGGTCGCTGCGTGTGAGGGAACCAGACTTGCACTCGTCGTCCGAAGCATCATCAACTCAAACGAATTCGCATTCCTGCCATGAACCAAGCCGAACGAATCCAGGCCCGACACCTGCTCGACCGCCGCGGCTTCCTGAGGACCACCGGAGGCGCCTTCGGCGGCCTGGGGCTCGCGCACCTGCTGGCCTCCGAATCCGCGGCGGACCTCACGGGCAAGGCGAGCATCCGTCCCCAGATCGATCCCGATCGTCCCTATGCACCGCGCCCTGCGCACTTCCCGATGCCCGCGAAGAGGGTGCTGGTCGTCTTTTGCCCGGGGGCGGTCAGCCATGTCGACACGTTCGACTACAAACCGATGCTCGCAAAGTTGCATGGTCAGAAGCCGCTGCACATGCCCGCAGTGACGTTCGAAGGCCCGTCCGGCAACATCGCCAAACCGTTCTGGGGCTTCAAGCCACGCGGCCAGAGCGGCAAGATGGTGTCAGACTTGTTGCCGCATCTGGCAGAACTCACCGATGAGTTCTGCTTTCTTCATGCACTGAGCACGCAAACCAGCGCGCACCCGCAGGGAGAGAATTTCCTCCACACCGGTTTTGTGATGGAAGGCTTCCCTTCATTTGGCGCGTGGACCACCTATGCGCTTGGGTCTGAGTGCTCCGAGCTGCCCGCGTTCGTCGCCATCAATGATCCGCGTGGCATGGCACGGTCGGGCAAGAACAACTTCGGCAGCGGATTTCTGCCCGCTGCTTTCCAGGGCACCGACTTTACCGCCAAGGCTCCGCCCGCAAATCTCAATCGACCCACTCGCTACTCCGCAGCAGACGATCAGGTCACCAACGATCTGCTCGCACGTTTGAACAGCAATCACCTCGAGCAGTTTCCGGGCGACACCAACCTCGCCGCACGCATCGCCAGCTATGAGCTTGCGGGCCGCATGCAAACATCGGTGCCCGACATCATGGATATCTCGGAGGAGCCCGAATCGATTCACCGGGAATACGGCACCGACACCGGCAGTGATCTGAAGCGCGAGTATGCCAGGAATTGCATCTTGGCCCGTCGTCTCCTCGAGAAGGGCGTGCGCGTCGTGCAGCTGTTCAACGGGAGCGATCCCAGCGGCGGCAACGGCATCACCAATTGGGACTCGCACAGCGACATTCAGGACACTCATGCCATGCAGGCGGAAATCATGGACCAGCCCACCGCCGCGCTCATTCGAGACATGAAGCAGCGTGGCCTTCTCGACGACACCCTCGTCGTGTGGTGCACTGAGTTCGGCCGAATGCCGTTCCTGCAAGGCAACGGAACCGGCCGCGATCACAACCCGGGTGCGTTTACCTGCTTTCTTGCCGGAGCCGGCGTCAAGAAGGGTTTCAGCTACGGCGAGAGCGACGAGTTTGGCTTCAAGGCGGCGGTCAATGAGACGTCTATCTATGACTTCAACGCCACCATCTTGCACCTCATGGGGTTGGATCACGAACGGCTGACGTTTTATCACAACGGCATCGAGCGCAGGCTCACCAATGTGCACGGACACGTCATCAAAGATGTGTTGGCCTGAGCAACAGTGGTTGCTGGGGCGGATCCGCCCGGGTGTGCGACTCCGCGTCGATGGAGTCAGAGTTGGCGGCGGATGCCGAGCCCCGGCGTCCGGCCCTCGGTGAGCCAGTGCATGATTCCGGCGATCGCCCCCTGCCGCTTGCTCGATCGGGTCGGGACGATAGTGCATTCGGCGAGGAGCGGCATCAGCGTCCGCTGGCGCACGCCGTCGACCACCCGATCAAAGCGAT
>Ga0214921_10006493_pt1 | contig 15979 bp, 9 predicted proteins | sample LL1505_MetaG_FD_177992 | JGI IMG/M metagenome (GOLD analysis project Ga0214921, IMG submission 177992) | Freshwater microbial communities from Lake Lanier, Atlanta, Georgia, United States - LL-1505 | ecosystem: Environmental > Aquatic > Freshwater > Lake | place: USA: Georgia | collected 2015-05-28
GATTTGCCGTGTTAAGCGTGCGTTTTGTAGTGCGGTGGTGATGATAAGCGTGATACTTAGCGACAACGCGATAATAACCGCTATGCCGTCTGTTATCTCGATATACATGTGTTTCCTTTCGTGTAAGTAGAAAAACTCCCTCGAGTGAAGCGAACAGGAAGAACGAACACTCGAGAGAGAGTTTCTTGGTGATCTTTTGACCACCGAAAACCATCATAGCAGATCGGTTTTTAAGCATCAAAAAGCCCCAAAGAAAGAAAGAAACCTGTGCGTATGTAAGTCAAAGCAATTTTAATTTGGTTCGCAAACGAGTTGTGCGTGCGACAGCGAGTTATGTAGTGTGCGTGCGTGCTAGACTCCGCTTGTGCGTGTGTACGACAGCGAGATATGTAGCACGTGTGCGTACAGGAGTGCGCATACAAAACGGACATAACGGACAATGCGCTCATCACGAATAACCGAGATCATCACCAACACAAACCAAAGCCACCGAATAGGAACGGACAAACTAGGACAAATCGCCCCAGTTTTACGCTCAAAGTTGATTATTTACCAAATGAGAGTAGAGTTATCTCAATGCCAAATAGGCAGAGCAAAATGAACAGGAAGCAGAAAACAAAATGAACGCACAAATCAAGGAACTAACCGAGCAGTTGCCAATTGCGAAAGATATTCAAAAATCTATCGCCAACCGCTTGGAAAGCGCGCTTACTAAAAAAGGATCAGCATCATCACGCCTACGCATGGCAAGCCAGTCGCTAAACGCGTTAGCAAACTCGACAAGTGATGATGAGAGCGGATACGCGGACTTATTCGCTCGCATATTCGAAATTGGCGCTCAAATTGGCGTGGATAACAAAGCGGAAGCCAAACAAAAAACTAAGCGTGAAAATTGGCATGATGCGGATAGCGCAGAAGCCCAAGCAATTCTCGCTACCAAATCCCCACGTAAGCCACGCAAAACCAAGAACGTGGCAAATGATGAGTACACGGGAACCATGCCTACACGCGCCGAGTTTGGCGCGATTTGGAACCTGCTAACCGAACTGCGCAAGGAAGTAGGCAGATAGTCCACCGACACAAACTAGCCCCCGTATACGTGCGAACGTGTGCGGGGGTTTTTTAACGCCCAAAAATCGCCTCGCGTGCTTCGCACGCTCGGGGATAAGGCGCTATCGCGCCTTTTTTGGCGCACATAAGGAGTCGCTAACGCGACCCCAGTGCTTTAAACCGCCTGCGGCGGATGTATACACTATCAGTTCTAATTTTTTTCACATCATATGAAGCCAGTAATTTATACTACTTTTAAAGATAGGGTGTTCGGTTTACTATAGTTGAACGGGTTAGTATATATGTAACCGTAAACGAGCGTGAAGTAAATAGCGAGTTTCTCGGAGCGCTTATTGCGCTCCTCGTTTAGGGGGTAGTGAGGCGCCTGAAGGCGCCGAACGAAGGGGGATCTTTATGGAGGTTATATATGGGGTTTAAAGCAGGTGGTGAACACCATAGCGTTGTAGCACTCCGTGAGGCCAAGGCCAAGGTTATTGATCTTGCAAGGCAAGGTCTATCCATTCAGGATGCCATTGTCAGGGCAGGCCGCAAACCAGATGTGCTGAAGGATTGGAAGAAAGACTCTAAGTTCATGGCTGAACTAGAGAAGGCTAAGGATGAGGGCCAGAAGGCAATCTCCATAGTCTCAGGTGATGCTAAGTTTAAGATAGGCTTTGAGGAGTTCTCAAGGGAGTTCCTAGATAGCCCAATCTTCCCACACCACCAGAACTGGATTGATATCCTAGAGGGCAGGACACCTTCCTGGATACATGAGGCTATGGTCTATGAGCCAGCCTCATCTAAGCGTCTGCTAATTAACGTACCACCTGAGCACGCTAAGTCTACAGTCATCACAGTCAACTACTGTGTATATCGGATTGCGATGAATCCGAATGTTAAAATTACTATTGTCTCTAAAACCCAAGAACGTGCCAAGGAGTACTTGTACTCTATCAAGCAACGTCTGAACCATGAACGCTGGTCCAAGATGCAAGCCATCTATGGAAGTGCTGGCGGCTGGAAAGAAGACTCAGATTCTTGGAAAGCAGACCGAATCTACGTAGCACGTGATTCCACCGAAAAGGATCCTACTGTACAGGCTCTAGGTATTGGTGGTCAGATCACAGGTGCTAGATCAGACTTGATTATCCTTGATGACGTTGTGACTACTACCAACGCTCACGAGTGGGATAAGCAATTACTATGGCTACAGCGAGAGGTTATCACACGTCTCGGCGATGCTGGCAAGTTACTTATTGTAGGGACAAGAATTGCATCTAACGATCTCTATCGAGAGATACGTAGTCCTGAGCACTGGTCAAGTGGTAAGACACCCTTTACCTACATGTCCATGCCAGCAGTACTAGAATTTAATGATGATCCAAATGACTGGGTAACACTATGGCCTAAGTCCCATATACCATGGGAAGGCTCAGAGGGAGAAGAACCAGATGAAGATGGGCTATACAGGAAATGGAACGGCCCCGCTCTATTTAGGCGCCGAAGTGAAGTTTCAGCCGCTGCCTGGGCTTTGGTTTATCAACAGCAAGACATACAAGAAGACTCTATTTTTTCACCTAGTTGTGTACAAGGCTCAATCAACGGGATGCGTAAACGCGGGCCGTTAAAGCCTGGTGTTCCTGGACATCCTAAAGATGTAGGTGCTTGGTATACCATTATGGGTTTAGATCCAGCGATGGCAGGTAAGACTGCAGCCGTAGTTATGACAATAGATCGTAACACACGTAAGCGTTACATACTAGATGTTGAAAACATGAAGGATCCTACGCCTCAAAAGATCCAACAGTTAATTGAAGATTGGTCTGAGAAATACAGTCCACAAGAGTTACGAATCGAAACTAATGCTCATCAAAAGGCTTATGCCTTAGATGAAGACTTACGATCATTCCTAGCATCAAGAGGTATCAGGTTTTCAAGTCAATTCACAGGAAAAAATAAATGGGATACATCTTTCGGTGTAGCCGCTATGTCTGGTCTATTTGGCACTATGCGAAATAACCTACATCAAGATAACAACCTCATCGAACTGCCTTCTCAAGAAGGCTCGGAGGGCATCAAAGCCCTTATACAGCAATTGATTACATGGAAGCCTGATACTCGTGGTCCTACTGACTGCGTTATGGCTCTGTGGTTTTGTGAACTAAGAGCACGTGAAATTATTAATAATGGAAAATTTAATCAAACCCATATATATAACAAGTGGGCAACTCAAAAACAAATAGATACTCGGTACTCAGTTAATGTAACTGATTATGAGATGTCAGTATATGAATAGGATATAGATGTTATCAGATATTGATTCAATTGCACGCCGCGTTGAGAACCTAAAGCAACGTAACATGGCAAGAGATTCCCGTATGGGTGATATTCTTGCTGTTCGTAAGGGTAAGATGGTTGATGTATTCCCAGACCTATTCCCTGCAGGCATGAACTCTGCTATGGTAGCTAACTTTGTTGACGTTGCTGCTCGTGATCTATCTGAAGTACTTGCTCCACTACCATCTTTTAACTGCTCTACAACTAATACAAGTTCAGATCGTGCTCGTACCTTTGCTGATAAGCGTGGTATGATTGCAAACAACTATGTATACAACTCACGCCTACAAACTCAAATGTACTGGGGCGCTGACTGGTATTTTACATACGGATTTTTGCCAATTCACGTTGAACTAGACTTTGAAACAAACATGCCACGCATTCGTGTGGAAGATCCACTAGGTGCTTATCCTGAGTTTGATAGATTTGGCCGTTGTATAGCATATGCTAAGCGCTATGTTAAAACAATAGGAGAACTTGCTAATGAGTATCCTGAGTTTGCTACACGGATTCTTGGTAAAGAAGGCTACAACCAAAATACCAATCAGCAATTAGAACTTATTCGTTATGCAGATAAGAATGTTACAGTTCTTTACTTGCCTAAACGTGGTAATTTACTTTTAAATGAGGTAGCAAATCCAGTTGGTAAGTTACTTACCTTCATTGCTCGCAAGCCTGGTATTGATGATGAGCCACGCGGACAGTTTGATGATGTATTATATGTACAGTTAGCCAGAGCACGCTTTGCTAACTTAGCAATGGAAGCAGCAGAGAAATCTATTCAGGCACCTCTTGTTGTTCCTACAGATGTTTTAGATTTGCCTATGGGTCCTGATGCGATTATTCGCACCAGCCAACCGCAAAGTGTTGGTAGAGTCAAACTTGACATACCTACCGCTGCCTTTCAAGAGCAAGCAGCACTCCAATCAGAGATGCGTCTCGGTGCTCGTTATCCTGAAGGTAGATCAGGAACAATCAACGCTAGTGTTATCACTGGCCAAGGTGTTCAGGCACTACTAGGAGCCTTTGATTCTCAAATCAAGGCTGGGCAAACTATTCTCGCAGAAGTTTTTGAAGAAGTCATACAGGCTTGTTTTGAAATTGATGAGAGAATATTTAATGTTGAGAAATCGGTTAGAGGTGTTGCACAGGGTACTCCGTACGAGTTAAAGTACACACCAAGCAAAGACATTAAGGGCGACTCTTCAGTTGAAGTACGCTATGGATTGATGGCTGGTCTTGACCCATCACGCGCTCTAATCTTCTCTCTTCAAGCACTTGGAGCAGAACTTGTATCTAAAGACTTTATTCGTAGAGAACTTCCTTGGTCCGTTAACGTTACTTTGGAAGAACAACGAATTGAAATTGAAAAGATGCGTTCTAACTTGACCGCTGCTATTACAGCAACTGCACAAGCAATTCCTGCTATGGCGGCTCAAGGACAAGATCCATCACCAATGATTAAGAGTATTGCTGATGTTATTTCACGTACTCGTAATGGGGAAAGCATAGAGAATGCTGCGCTGGCTGTATTCACTCCTCCTGCACCTACTCCGCAGGAGCAACAAATGGCACAAGCGCAGTCTGGAATGGTTCCACCAGGTTCACAAGCCCCAGCAGAGCAGGCTCCCCTGTCCCCAGCCACTCCTGGATCCGCTTCTGGTGGAACCCCTCAACAAGGCGCACCAGATTTAATGACAATTTTGGCAGGTTTACAAGGACAAGCATAATTAAGTAGGGGACAATGACTGCAATTGTAGGGATTCAAGGTAATGGTTGGGCTGTTTTAGCAGCAGATTCCATGACTACATATACAGATAGACCCTATGTAGCCAAGGGATGCGATAAGATAGTTAAAATTGGTGAGTATTTAGTAGCAGTTGCAGGTGATGCAACCGCTGGTGATATCATTTATAACTTATGGCAACCACCTAAAGTAATTAAAACGCAAGAACCTGATCGTTTTATGATGATTAGAGTACTTCCATCTATAAGACAAGTGCTTGCAGATGCAGGTTATGATCCAAATCCAAAGACTAAGACTGATGATGATGCTGGATGGGACGCATTAATCTGTTTTAATGGAAAATTATATCAAGTAACTGATGACTTTGGTTATATGCGTGATGATAAAGGTTTATATGGCATTGGTTCTGGTGGATTTGTAGCCCTTGGTGCATTAGCAGTAATGGATACAGAGACAAAGACACATGCCAAAGCAGCAAGTGCTGCTAAAAAAGCAATTAATATTGCTATTCAATACAACGTATGGTGCGGTGGCCCCGTCAACGTTAAAACACAATTTACTAAGTAGGAGATATTATGAAGAATACAGAAGTTGTAAGCGGTGTTGGAGCAAATTCAAACCGTACTGACCAAAATATTTCTGAAAGAGTAGCAAAAATTCAAAGAGAAGCAAAAATTGAAAATGCTACTGGTGGTACTTACACACAGGCTAAGACTAACAGAGAATTAGCACAAGGCGCATCTACAAATGTGCCTACACCTACTCCTATGCGTGCTACACCTGTAGCACCTTTAAAGGGTGGGTCAATATTTGACCAAATGAATCCTAGTCCAGGTCCAATTACTGATGGTGCTCCTGGAAATACTGAAGGTCGTCAACCTGAAGATCTACCTAATCCAGTTGATGCTCCTGATAACAATGCTCTTATTGCTCGTGCTATATTCATGTTAGATCCTACGCCTCAAAACCGTAGAAACATGGAATCATACATGACAGAAGGACGTAATGGTTGATCCATTATTAGATTCTTGGAGTAAGAAAAAGTATACAAGTTTATTTGACATTGATCCAGTAGCGAGCAATTTACCAAATCTTGTAGATCAACAACTTGCTGGACTTGATCCACTTACTTACCAAAACTTTAACTCTCTTGTTAGCAAGTTTCCTAATCAAAGTAAAGATTATCTACTTAGTGCTGCTAAAATTGGACTTAATGCTAATACCAAAGGCATTGAAAAATTATCAGCCAATGATGGTATTAATCAATTAAAACAAGATTTAGTTAACTTTGATAACATCAAAAGTGAAGCAGAAAAAAACAAGAGTTTAACTGGATCTGTTTATTCTTTGCTTAAAGGAACTACTAGAGTAGGTTTTGCTGCTTTACAAGCGCCTTATCAATACATTACTACAGTTGGCCGTGACTTATACTCTCTTGGTAAAAAAGATGGCGTAAGTGGCAGTCAATTATTAAAAGATATTAGCATTCAAGGGTTATTTGGCGAGACAACAAATCTTGGACAATTATTAAATGCAACTGCTGGAGTAGTTTCTGGCAAAGGACCAATTGATACTGGATCAGGTTTCTTTGTAAGTCCTGAAAGCAAGGTAGGCGCTGGACAGGCTAAGGCTATGTCTGCTTATGGCCGTATCAATGGTAAATCATTTACCCTTGGCCGGGCTACAATGAACTCTTTAGGTGCAGATCCAAACAGCACACCATATCGTGTAATGTCTGGAATTATCGATGGCACATTAAATATTGCTACTGACCCTTCAATGTGGGTTGGTCCTGGATCTGTAACTAAGATCATCAAGGGTGGAAAAGAATTATCAAAGGCTAAAGCCGCTGCTCAAGCAGTTGAAGATGCAAAGCAAGCAGCCAAGATTGCTGATATTAAGAATCTTACTAAAGAAGAAAAAGCATTAATTAAACAACGTGTTGGTGCTGAAAAGAAAGTACGTCGTAATGTAGAAAATACATACATTAAGGCTGAAAAAGATTTAGCAAAGATTTCTCAATCATCTGCTGCTGCTCTAACAACTCGTTTAGAGAAAGCATTAAACTATGCAGCAGGACGTGGAAGTAAAGTTGAAGGCGACGCTGAAGTAGCATCTTTAATTGGTGATGGTCAAATTGGTGACTTTGTAATCAAGAATATTGCTGAACAAAAGCCAGAAGGTCTTATCAACTCTATTTCTCAACTAGAGGCAGATTATATTAATACTGGTAAGACTTTTACTGGTATATACTTTGATGAAGTACCAGAGGCTGGTAAGTTATCAATAGGTGCTTTTGACAATGGTGAATACGTTGCCACTGTTTCTAAGAATCAACCTTTAAATATTTTAGACATAAGTAAAACTTATAAAACTAGCACATTGGCTGAACGTGCTGCTGAAGTTGAAAATCGTGGCAACTTCTTTGAACAACTTTATAGATATACTGAAGATCCTAATATACCAGAAGTTACACGTCAAGCAATTGATGACTTTATAGGTAAAACACCAAATAAGACAGATGCCATGAAGGCAACTGTTGATGACATGATCTTTGGTGAAGGTTCAGAAAGTCTTGCAGTATTAATCAATAGAGCAATTGCTACTAAGAATGAACACTTAGTCCAATACGTATCTGAGGCTATTCAAAAGACTTATAACGTAGATGGTTTTACAAATATACGTGCTATTAACAATGGCATTGGTGGAACAGTAATTACCAATGGCGCCAAGGTTGGTGCTCGCAGAGTTGGTATTACAGATGTTCTAACATCTCTATCTGGCCAAGCCGATATGGGTACTCAACTAGGAGCAAAGTTAATTGCTTCTGTAAAGAATTTGCAACAAGAGATTTTAGATGCCAGTTCTGCATTTGAGAAGGCTACAGCCTCTCGCGCAGGTATTGATGCTAAATTAAAAGAGATTGATGTTTTGCGTGACTATGCCGCTGCAGATCCAGATTTAGTTAAACAACTTCTTAATGATCCAGAAAACATTGGTATTGCCAAGTTAATGGATCTTGAAATGGAAATTGCTGATACTCAGTATCTAAAAGAATTCCATAGATCAGAAGTTGGAATGATTGATGGTTTTGGTGGAGCCGCTAAAGGTGATGTAACCAAAGCAGCAACATTCTTACTTGGTAAGCGTTTTGCTCAGATAGCAGATATTGTAGCCAATGAAACAGACTTCTCTCGTTTACATAGACTATTTGGTCGTAAACTAGATGTTGAAATGACTAAAGAATTAGTTTCTGCTACAACACCCGATCAAGTTATATCTATCTTTTTAAAGCACCTAGCAGCACCTACATCTGATCCTCAGATTTATCGTTCTCTTACCTTAAAAGGTGAAGCAGCAAAGATGGCTAATAGTCCATTATTTAAGGTTGTGCCACCACTTGCTAACAAAGCACTTGCCCAGGTTGAGCGCATTGAAAAAGGATTTGGTCGTTACTTTACCAAACAAGTAGTTCTTCCTCTTGATGATGTAGATAGACTTGTTAATGGTATTGAAGACTGGATGTCTTCGGCTAAGATTCCTGACGAAATTATTGCTACTACAGTTAACAGGATTATATCTGCTACATCTGTAGAACAACGTTCTGGTATTGTATTCCAAGAACTTGAAAAAGCACAGGTAGCATTGGCTAATAAACTGGCTCCTGGTGATACATTACTTGAAGATGCAGTACGTGAAGCATTCCGTGCTACTGGTAGAGAAAATGCTATTATTAGACAGTATACACCTGAGAAACTAGCAAAGGGTGAACTTCCATCTCTTGATGGAGTTTTGTTAAATGGACAGACAACAACCCATACATTTGCTGGAGATCAGGCTATCTTTGAATATCAATTCTTAGATGACGTAATTAAACTTCCTGATACTAAAGATATATCTAAACTTATTAGCAAGTATAATGACCATAGAATTAAATATGGATCTAAACAGGCTATAGAAGTATTTAACACTGAAATTGGTGATCGTTGGAGAACGGCTCAATTAGCATTCCGTGTTGCATACATTATGCGTAACATTGGTGAAATGCAATTCCGTCAATATTTTTCAGGACATGATTCACTATTTAATCACCCACTAGGCTATATAGCCATAATGATGGGCAGTCCAGATGGTGGTAAAGTAAGACAAGCACTTGCTAAGATTTCTAAATACGGAAATGATGTCAAGGGCAATAAACTTGTAGGCAAAGATGCAGAAATGAACGCTGCTGTATCTGAGGCTATTGAGGAAAACTTTAACTTCCTTGCTAGAAACTACAACTCTGGAGATCCACGTTTTGCTTTCGTAGGTAAAATCTATGAGGCTGTAGGCATTGAAAGCAACAAATACCATGTTGGATTAGCAAATACATTAATTCGTGCTCATACAGATAGATTAATACCTTTAGTTGCTAGACACATGGATGGACAAGAGGATGAATTAGTCCGCCTTCTTATTGAAGGTAAGGGTGAAAAGTTTGCTGGTATCCTAGAAGATCTAGTAAGTGGTGGCAGAAATGGTGTTCAAACAGGAGAATTTTCTAAGATCTTTTTAAGAGATCAAAAGAAAGTAAATGGAAAGTATAATCTTTCACCTGAGAATATTATTGCTGAAAACGTTAAAGTTTATTTATTTGACAAAGAATCAACTGGTTCAGTAGCCCGTTATGTAAATAACGTTATTGGAACTGGGCCTGGATCTGTCAATATGCGTACTCTTTTGGCTGATGGCCAAATAACCATGAATGGTAAAAACATTAGAATTCCTGGCTATAAAAAAGCAGGCAATATAAACGACTTTGCTGATGAAGAAGGTGCATTTAAGACTCTTATTGCACGTAACTTCCCTCAGGAAGATATGACTGGATCTACAGTTATCCATGTTCGTGATAAAAGATTTGGTCCTCAACAGACTAAGTATTTAGATGCTGCAGTTACTTGGTTCTTTGATATCGCAACTAAAGTAGAAAATGTTGCCAACTTCTCACCTGAGTTCCGTATGTCATACTGGGATCACGTAGGTCGTTATGTCAATATGGTTAATGATGATGCTCTAGATGCCCTTTTGGTTAATGCTAAGAAGTCATTAGCACCATTAACTGTCAATGGAAAGAACATAAGTCTTCGTCGTCATCCATCATTACGTGCTATCAATAAAGAGATTGCTGCTCGTAAAAAGGGTAAGTCAGTTACTGATGGCATAAGTTTAGATACTATGAACTCTATGGCTACTAAGAAAGCCTCAGAATATACAAAGAATTTATTCTATGATGCCTCTAAACAACGTCAGTATTCTAACGTAGTTAGATCTATATTCCCCTTTGCCCAAGCACAATTTAACACAATGTATAAATGGAGTCAATTACTAAAAGATAATCCAGTACAGTTCTATAGACTTGGCAGAGCATATAATGCTTTAACTCAATCTGGTTCTAGTGCTATTTATGACTTAACTAACACTAAATATGATGAGAATCAAGGCTTCTTCTATAAAGATGAATTTGGTGAGACTCGATTCCGTTATCCTTTAGCAGGTAGTATCATTGGTGCTTTAGCAGGAAAGAATATTGATTCAGCCCAAGCGTTACAGATAACTGCTCCTGTTCAATCTTTAAACCTTGTATTTGGTGCAGTTAACCCAGCAATCCCTGGCATTGGACCTATGGGTCAAATAGCCTATGCTGCTAGTGGTAAGTCTAAAGCATTTGGTCCTGCATGGGATTCTATGCGTCAGATCATATTCCCATTTGGTGAGCCAGAGGGTGTACAAGATTTAGTACTGCCATCATGGTTAAAGAAATCTTTCTTGTATTCAATTAACAATAATACACAGGTAGAGCGTGGCGTTAAAGACTGGGCAGGATACCTAGCATCTACTGGTGATTATGGTGATAATCCATTAGCCGAAGATGCTTCACGTAATCAATTGTTTAATGATGCTCGTGGACTATCTCGTTGGACAGGATTAATGACTGCGTTCTTCCAGTCTATTGCTCCAGCAACTCCTTCTCAAGAAGTATTTGCTAAAGACAAGAATGGTTCTTTGAGAACTCAAACTTTCTTATATAATGCATATGACCAAATAAGCAAGAAGTATCCTGGTGATTACTTTGCTGCTGTTGGTGAATTTGCTGATACTTTTGGTATTAAGAATCTATTACCTGTACTTGCTGGTTCCACACGTTCTGTTCGTGGTACTGGTGATGCGTGGTCATTCTTAAACAATAATCCAGATATGGCTGATAAGTATGCTACCAAAACTGGAGATATAGTTCCGTACTTCTTCCCTGGTGGAGAAGCAGCAACTGCTTACTACAACTGGCAGAAAGCCACAGGTCGTCGTCGTGTACTACGTCCTGAAGAGTTAGAGCAATATGCTGAAAACGTTGTTTATCAAATGGCTAAGTCTCAGATCTCTGAGGAACAAGCAGCGCAAGGATATACAAACGTTTGGTATACAGATCAATTGATTAAATTAAACGATCAATTTGGTGGAAGTGCTCCTGTATTATCAGTTGATATTGGATCTGCTGAAGATAAGATAGCAAATGTTGGTAAGGCATTGGCTGAACCAGCATTCCAAGCATCTCCTATTTATAAAGAGACTGCTCAATTCTATGCTGCTTATAAAGATCTTCAAGCATACTTACAACAAACAAGAACTAGTGCTACACCTGGTTTTGGTGCAGGGAACTGGCTTGCTAAAGAAGAATCTAAAAAGTTAAATAACTTGGCTATGCAATTAATGATTGAAAACCCAGCATTTGCTCGTATGTATTATGGAGTATTTGCTTCTAAACTGAAGGTTGAGGAATAAGTTGGCGTTTAACACAGGACCACAATATACACAACAGGCTACTCAACTTGCTCAAGTGCAAGCAAAAGATTCCTTTGAAACTAAGTCTCAGAACTATTCTGACCCAGTTGCTTATTCATATGCCATTGGGGATTACCTATTAAACTGGCGTAATGAGGCTAGCCCAACTCCTGGTTTTGCTAATAAATTAGATTACATTCAAGCACTACTTCGTGGTAGTGGTCTATCTGACGATACTACTGAACGCGGTATTATTGGAAATAAAGACGTTAAAGCACTACAAGATGTATCGAGAATAGCCCTTCAGAATGGTGTTCCATTCCTGAACATGCTTCAAAATCTTTATACCAACAAGTCTAGTGCTGTATCATTTAGTAAGAGTATATCTACAGCAATTAAACTGCTTGATCCAACTGATGCTAAGTCTACTCTTTCAGATGCATACTTTAAGTACTATGGAGCATTTCCTAGCCAAAATCAAATAACTGAATTTGAGAAAAAGTACAATGAAGAAGCCAAGCGACAGATGGCTAAAAGTACAACTACTACCACTACAAGTGGTCAAACATCTACATCTAAGACAACTACACTTGGTGAAGGATTTACTGAGAAAGAACAACAACAATTCTTGGCTGATTACCTTGTAAAGAACTTTGATGTGGCCACTAAAGAGAACCTTGGTGGTGTTGCTAAATCACTTTATGATGATATTGTAAAAACTAATAAAAACAACTATTTATCAGAACCTACTTTACCTGAAGTTGCTTCTGTTCTTAAGCAAGTTCTTGATGCTCCAGATGATGCTGTTGCAAATGAATTATTAAACAATTATAAGAATCAACAGAGAAAAGTTGCTTCTACCCAATATCTAGGTATTCAGCCTTTCTTACTTGCTGGCGAAGATGCCACTACCTACACCAAACCTCTTGTAGATTTCTTAACAAAGGCATCTGGCCGTACCATTAGTTATGATGATCCATTTATTAAAAAGGCTTTAAACTTTAAAGATGATAAAGGAAACTATCGTTTAATGAATGATCTAGAGTTAAAGAATGCATGGATGTCTGATCCTCGTTATGGAACAAGTCCTGCTGCTATTCAAGAGGGTGTACAAATGGCAAACTATTTAACACAGAAACTAGGTAGATAATGGCCGCGTTTGTATATCAACCTCCCGTAGTTCCAAAGGCTGCAGCGCCAAAGCCAACACAAACTTTTAGACCTGCTGCCGAGTCTTTTACTCCTAAGCCAGTTGTTCAAACTACTAGACCAGCAGCGGAATCATTTGTTCCATCTCCTGGTACTAGAACTCCAGTAACACCAGTTGTAACAACAGCAAAACCTAAAACAACTACTCCAAAAGCACCAACAGTTACACCACCTACTGATGGTGGTGGTTATGTACCACCTGTTGCGCCAACTAAAACAATAATAAGTCGTATTCCAATTACTGATAAAGATGGTAACGTTATTGGTTATACTCTTATTTATAGTGATGGCACTCAAGGCTATGAAGGAAATCCCGAGTACCAAGCAACCATAGAGGCTAAGGGTACTACTAACGTAAATGTAATAAAAGCATTATTATTGTCTTCTGGACTTCCTGCTTCTCTTGTAGATGCTTCTGTTCCATTCTTACAGACTTTAATAAAAGATGGAATTGATGCTCAATCTGCTGTAGATATATATTTAAACAATAAAGAGTTTACCACTAAGACTGGCACTGTTTTAACTTCCCCATTCTATACTGCTTATGGATTCTACAATGAGGGATTGACTGCAAAACTTAGTGCAGGTGATCTATTTAACACAGTAGAGGGATACAAATCAACACAAACTAAATACAATTTAGATGCTAAATTTACCAGCCAAGAGTATATTCAAAAGTATCTTAAGAACAATATTAGCGTAGCAACTTTAGATAAGAATGCCAATAGAGCACGTTTAGCAGCAGTTAACGCTGATCCACTAGTAGTCAGTAATTTACAACAACTAGGATATATTGGCAGTAATGCTGATTTAACTGACTTCTACTTAGATCCAAACGTTGGCATGGAAAAGATGCAACAGAATTTTAATACTGCAGCCCTATCATTTGAGGCAGTTCGTAGAGCAAACACTGGCATTACCTTTAATAAGGCAAACTTTGAAAAACTAGGTGCTGAACTTACAGCCAAGGGTTATGATGAGGCACAAACACAATACGTTGCTAGCCAAGCATATAATACCATAGGTCAAACATTAAAACCTGAAGTTGGATTATCTAACATTTATGAAGGTAAGCAGGCTGCCGACGCTGCTACTATTCAATCCGAACTTGAGCAAGAACAACTTAACTCAATAGAATCACTTCGTCGTAAAAAACTTATTGAGTTAGAAACAAGAAGTTTCCAAGGTCAAACTGGTAACTTCACTGGAAGAACTACTTCGTTTGCAAATTATTCAAGCGCTGGACAGATATAACTAGATTCCTGCACTGACCTATCGGCACAGAGCAGCGTATAAGACCGAGAGTACGAACCGATCAAAATCCCCCATTTTGATTGCGGCGTGCGACAACTACAAACAAAGGGAGAGGTTGCTATGAGCAACAACCGCGATATAACGAACGACTGGGAAGACGATGAAGACGATGTAGATTTAACTACATTTGATTCTGATACGGACCTTGTAAAAAAACTCCGCAAAGCCAACAGGCTTCAGGAGAAAAAAATCAAGGATCTGGAAACAAACCTTGGAAGTCTAACCAAGGCTCAGCGTGAGCGGATCATAAAAGACACATTTGCCCAAAAGGGCGTTAATGAGAAAATTGCTTCATTTATACCTGCTGATTTAGAAGCGTCAGAAGACGCAATATCGGGGTGGCTGGAACAACACAGTGACGTGTTTGGCATTCAGACTCCACAACAAAAAACCGAGTTATCTCAGAGAGACATCGCAAATTTGCGACAAATAGATGTAGTAACCAATGGAGCGTTAACACCTGATAAGGCAGAGGACCTAATGAGTAGAGTTATGAACGCCGCTAACGCGGATGAACTTAACGCTATTATTTATGGTCAACCAAACAATCCATAGTAATTCTTAATCACCTTGGAGGTGAACAATGGCTAATGCCTATTCAAGTACAGGCTCAAGCACCCTCGGCGGAACCGCTGGTGGCGCTGGTTTAGTACAGACAGCGTATGATCGACTGTTAGAATTCGCGTTGCGTTCAGAACCCCTTATTCGTAGTGTCGCTGACAAGCGTCCTGCAAAGCAGAGTATTCCTGGATCAACCGTAGTTCTACAATTATACGCAGATTTAGCAGCGCAATCAACTGCGCTAACCGAAGCAACAGAGCGTGACTCTGTAGCACTAGGTACCCCAACATCAGTTACTGTAACTCTTGCAGAGTACGGTAACTCAGTATTAGTAACACGTGCTTTGGAACTATTCAGCCTTGCTGATGTAGATCCAGCAATTGCTAATATCATTGCATTCAACCTTGCAGATTCCATTGACTCAGTCGCAATGACAGAGTTACGTGGCGGAAGCAACGTAATTTATGCAGGTTCAACTGCAACATCTACTGCAACCATTACAGCAGCAGCAACTATTTCTTCAGCAAACCTTCGTAAGGCTGTTGCTAAGTTACGTGCTGGTAAGTCTGTAGCCCGTAAGGGTTCACTATACTGGTGTGGAATCCACCCAGAAGTTTCACACGACCTTCGTGCTGAGACTGGTTCAGCAGGATGGTTACTTCCTAACCAATACGGCTCTGCACAAGACCGTATCTGGGCAGGAGAAATCGGTACCTATGAAGGTGCTTATTTCGTAGAGTCTGCTCGTTTGTACAATGCTACAGACGGTGCATCATCTGCAAAAAACTACCGTACAATTATTGCTGGTCAGCAAGCAATGGCAGAAGCCGTTGCTGAAGAGCCACATGTAGTTATCGGTCCAGTTATTGACCACTTAATGCGTTTCCGCCCAATGGGCTGGTACGGCGTTCTTGGCTTCAAGCGTTATCGCGAAGCAGCCTTGTA
>Ga0214921_10006494_pt1 | contig 15971 bp, 33 predicted proteins | sample LL1505_MetaG_FD_177992 | JGI IMG/M metagenome (GOLD analysis project Ga0214921, IMG submission 177992) | Freshwater microbial communities from Lake Lanier, Atlanta, Georgia, United States - LL-1505 | ecosystem: Environmental > Aquatic > Freshwater > Lake | place: USA: Georgia | collected...
GGATAATCAAAGACGAAACAGATACCCAATATGGTGAGTATACGATAGCCTTTCGGTGTTACTTCGTTATGGTACCAGAACCTTGGCGCCCAATAGAGTTTCGGATCGGTCCAAAATTGGAATATGTGGAGTAGCTTCATTAAATCTTCCTGTCGTATTGAGTATGGCTCAGCGGCTTCTGAGAGTGGCAATTAAAAATGATATTGGAATCCTTCGGAAGCGCTTCGGGTCCGGATGCGGCGGAAACGCAGAAGAAATAGAGAGGTACTAGGAGTAGTTTTGCCATGATATAGAGTTTTGGTGTTGCGTTTCGTTACTTGGTGAGATTATTCCAGAGGTTCTTATAGGTTTCTATGAGGTCCATCCATAGAGAAAGAATGGTACGAATAGGATGTTCGATAAGGGTGGCCACAGCAATCAGAGTGGCTGGTACAGCGACCAGTGCGGTGATAATAATACCAAAAATACCTAAAAGTGTAATCATATTTTTAAAAAGTCAATAATGCCTTGTGCTGTGTTGGAGTGGCGGGTTTTAAAGGAACGGTATTCTTCTAGTTCTTTTTCTAGTTCAAGTATACGTTTACGGAGTAATGAGTTCTGTTCTTCTGTATTGGGTAAGTCTAGTTTAAGTTGAGTATCTGGTATGACACCTTCGTAACCAGGATGATAAGGTGCTTCTTGTAAATAATCTTTTGGAGGCACAGCATGAATTCTTTCCAAGTATTTTTGATATTCAGGAGAATTGACATAATTTTTTAAATCTTCGCTGGTAAAAGTTGTCATACGATTCTCCTTATTGTGGTGATTGATATATTTTTTATTCTTCAAATACTAATACAACATCATCTTCAGATACAATATAGAAATCGGTGGTCATGTACTTGGCAAGGCGTGCTTTGTTCCAATTGGGTAAAATCATATCACCTTCTTTGATATCCAAAACATCTGGTCCGATTTTTAATACTTTGCCTTTGTTGGCTTCTGCTGGGTCAGCGGATGAAAGAACGATACCAGATTTGGTCACTTTCTCTTTTTCAATCAACTCAACGATTACATTATTCTTGATAGGCTTTAACAATTACAATTCTCCTTCCATCATTACATTCATCAATTACAAACTGTGGTACATTTAATTTATTTCTCAATACTGAATTACAATTATACTCTATAGAAACTTGTTTGTCAAACTTTTTATGGTAATCATCTTGTTGAACAAAGAGGTAGGCAGACGCCACCAAAAATACACCGAAAAACACTTTAACGGTTTCGGTATTTGGTAACATGATATTCTCCTATAATTTTAGCATTTGTTCATAAGTATAATTGCGTACCATAAATTTAGAAGGATTTGATAGATACATGGCTTCTAAATCACCTGGCCTAGCATCCTTATATATCACATCAAAATCCACATTGTTGACTTCTTTAAAAATATTTACGATTTCTTTGACTGTTCTTGTATCATTGTAGGCCAGATTCTCAACGCTATTGGTCGGAGTGTCAATGGCTCGAATGAGAGCATCACATACATCATTGACGTGAATATACTCTCTTACACAGGTACCGTCTTTTGTATTATAGTCTTTACCATGCAGATGAAACTTTCTTGTTTCTATCGCTTGAGTTAGATTATAGAATAGACCATCAGGATTGGTGGCAGGAAAACCACCAGTACCGGTAACATTGTAGAATCGGAATGTGGTGAAGTGTTTACATTGTTCGGCCACAATATCTTCTGCAACTCGTTTCGATAGACCATACGGAGATAATGGATTAGATGCTGCGCCAGTAGAGGCAAAGATAAAGTTTTTGTATTTGATTCTTTGTATTACGTTTAATGTACCATTAATATTGGTATCGTAATACAACGTTGGATAATGTACTGATTCACCTACACGAACCAGAGCCGCCAGATGAATCACTGCATCGTAGGTGTGAAAGGATGTGACGCCGTACTGTAATTCTTGAGCACCACGAATATCATAGTCATATTGGTGTAAATCAAATTTAATATCATAGTCCAGTTTATGAACTTCATGGCCAAGATTAACCAGTTTGGCACAGAGATGCTTGCCAATATAACCTTCAGAACCGGTAACTAGTATTTTCATGTTTGACCTAAATGTTGTTTTAGGCGATTAATCAGTTCTTGTATGCGCTGTCGTGCTTGGCTACCTTGTGGTGTCCATACAATTAAACTTTTTAACCAATTTAATAATTCTCTTGGATCCATCAGTTGAAAATACTTGACCAAGTTTTGAGTTTTATCTTTTTGTGTTCTCTAGCCGCATTCATGGCTTCAGTATTCAATACACCTTGTTCGGTTAGAATATCAATCATCGCCAAAGTTTGGCCAATTTCCATTTGTAATTCTTCCAAGGTCGTACCTGATTCTTCGGTCGGCCATCTAGATTCTACACCAAAACGGGATATCTTACAAGCCGCTTGAATCACTTCAGCACATTCTTCTTGTAAAATCAGTAGTGCTTCTTTTTGTTTATCATTCATTATCATCTTTCACAAATTTAATCACAGGCATATATTCTTCTACCTTTTTAAATGCTTCCAATTTCGTGGGAGCAATTACTTTACAAGTATATAAGCCATCTTTCATATTAATGGTAAATGGAACAACTCCATTTATAAACCATTCTTCTTGCACATAACACTTGATTATCCATTCTCTGGCATCAAGGCATCGTTTAATCATCTCATCAGCGATCCGCTTAGGATCGAATTCATCTTCAGCAATCATATTAGATATCGTTCCATTTCTCTACTAAAAAACTTGGACCTTTTCTTTCTTCGGCCAAAACATAATCTTCTGCCAAATCTTCAGCTTTTTGATAATCAGCAGTAACTTCTTTTTTAATTACTTTTTCGTTTAGATAATAAACAATAGTGTAATTATACTCAGACCTTTCTACAATGGCTTTCTTATCGCCATTCATAAATTTTGATAGTTCCATTATGCAATCATTCCTATAAATCGATTTAGTACAACACGGTTGGACAACCTGTTGCCGGCATATTTACTGAACGCTGACACCAGACCACGAGTAGTAGCATTTTCTTTAACATGAAATTCTACATCATCATCAGTATCTAGGCCTTCTGAACGGAGTAAATAATACTCATCAAAACCAGCATTGGTAATAATTTTATATTTCTCTTTACGAAACTCGGCTTTCAATTTCAAATGGTCACTAGCTCTAGGATAAAATGTGTGTGCAACACGGCCAAACTCACGACCAGACAATACATAGAAGCCAATCACATTACATTGTGTTCTTGCTTTTAACAATTTAATGTAGGCGGCCATTAATTCTGGACCATATGGTTCATAAACCTTTTGTTCGTTCTTGGTAATTGGATCACGAATCACCAAAACTTTTTGTTTACCATATGAACTACCCAAATCTAAATCCGGATTATTATAACCAGATAGTTGTTTTTCTTTGCCATCGATATGCGTATGTGAAAACAAAACATTTCTTACTGGATTGCCTTCACCATCGGTTAGAAATACCGTATTGACAATTTGTAACTTGTAGTTCTTTTGAAACTCAGGTATAATCTTCATAGCAGCAATCACGGCTTCATAGAGTGGTGTGCCACCAAGATGAAACCAATGTGGACGGCAAGCACGGGGTTCAGCACAACGAACCAGAGCAGAGCAAGCATAAGTGAACTCAGAAGCCGACATTTTGCTCGATAACAAATTCATCAATTTAAAACCATGTAAGTCCAAATCCCCGGCTTTGAAATCAACACTATACTTGTCGGTGTGTTCAGAAGTGAAAGCATATACTTCATAAGGAATATTTACTTTCTTACAGAACATTACCAGATTGATTAATTGCTTGACAGTATTCTCCATGTGGTCAGACATAGAACCAGACCAATCAAGGAACATAACAAGACCATGTGATTTACCTTCAGGTAAAACTGTCATACGTTTAAAAATATCTTCGGTAAATTGATACGCATAAACTTTATTTAAATTCAATTCACCAGTTTTAGAAATTGATGCACGTTTCTGTTGGTCAGCATTCTTGCGCAATTCAAATTCTTTGGCCAAATAACCAACAACTTTTTTGGCATCATTACGGATTTTCATAAAAGCAGTTGTATCAATACCAGAAATGTTGTATTTACCCAAATCATTTTTGTATTCAGCCCACAACTGTTTGTATGGAACAATAGCTTTTTTCAAATCGATATCATTAATGTTACCATAGTAATAGTGCCTATCACTTGATTCAAATAATTTACTTTCGTTTTGACGATATGATTTATCAGTCAAAGAATCAAATTCTTCTCCAGTGGTATCTCCACCTTCATGGCCAATTTGTTGTTCTTTGTAATCTTCATCAACTTCATCCATCGATTCATCGGCTTCAGAATTTGATTGTGAAAATTTCTCCATGGTGTCATCATCATAATCATCAGATTCTTCGTAACCTTCTGATTCAAACTCACCATCAGGATCTTCTTCAAATTCAGGATTTTGCAATTTGCGTTGTTCAGCTTCTTCTTTCATGTAAGCCATAACATCATATGCAAGCTTGATGACATCATCATATGATTCGGTATTTTCAATACGGTGAACTAACAATTTCTCAACATCAGTAAAACGAATGCCTTGTGCGGCTCCGCCTTTTGTGTAGAGATTAACACGGTCGATAAAATTCATATCATTGAGATCCGTGCCGTTTGTACCAAAGAAATCTTTTTCAATTAGTTCACGGTAGCCACGGACAAAAGAGGAACGAATGCCGGGATATTTGTTTTTGATTTTTCTTTCAATACGGGAATCTTCCAGCACATTCATAATACCCATTGGTATCTTTTCTTCGTGTGCTTTCATCATACCATCCAGGGGAGTGTAAAGTGCATGGCCAACTTCGTGACCTAGAAAAAGGTCATAGAGATAACCTGAGATGTTTTTATCGAGAATAGGAACGGTCAACACACGGTTCTTTACATCAAATGCGGCCGTGTTAGTATTACGCTGTTCGATAGTCAGATTTTCATTTGCCATTAGTTTGGCAAGTAACGATTTAGATTGAATTAGTTCCATAGATTCTCCGAGTTAATAATAGTATTATCTCATAAAAATCATCTACCGTCAAGCGGTATCTTTTATGCTGTTGTTTTTATACAACGCTCTGATCCGGTAAGGCTTTTAGGTAGAGTTTTCCTTCTTTATATTCCATTTCGACCGCTTGACCTTCTTTCCAATGATTGTATTTTACAATTTCTTCAGGAAGAATTAAAATACCATCACCTGTACCATCATTCGCATCAACAATTTTTGTTAAATATCTCTTATTGGTAATATTCTTTGCGTTTTTGGTAGTCATTCAGGTCTTTTTCCATATTTGTAAGAGTTGCCCACTTGCGAGTTACGATATCTAAACGTTTCCACGCAGGAATTTCATCATCATCTGCTTTGGCATCAAGCCAAATATAGTAAGGAGTATCATTCATATTTTTTTCCTTCGTTTTTATCAAAAATTCGCTGCTCAATTGCAGCTACAAGCTCTTCGGCAAGATTCGGATTGAACTTTACCAAGAAATACGCAACATCATCAGCTGGAATATGACGCAAATTATGCATAATTTCATCAATTCCTCTATGTATCTGTGTTTCTTCCCATTGTTGCAACATAATTTACTCACATTTCATAAAAAGTTTCGCTCGGTACAATATTTTTGCCTTCTTTTTTTGCTTTTCCGAGCGTTTCAAGCAATTTTAACTCAATTTCGAGTTCTTTGGCAGTCAAACTGAGCAAATATTCCTCATATTCGTCCCAATCTTCATCACTCCAACCTTTAGGATTCATTTTTTATCATCTCCGCATGCTGGAAATTTCTTTTGCTTCTTTATCCGTGAAAACCGGCACGGCATTTGACTTATGCATCGTAGCCACACCTTTCATTTTATCGCCGGTATACGAAAATGGAAGTTTTTTTGTGCAAGGTACAAAACCTGTATTTACGGACGCAAACCTAGGCGTTTCTCTACCTGCAGGGATCTTAGGTAAAGGAACATTTGCGGAAATAATCTTGGATTTTGTTTTACTGAAATTGGTAGACATCGAATTGATGGAAAGTAGCCATTCTTCGTGTTGAAGTTTTTTTGCTTTTGAAACTTTCCGTTTTTTTGATTTTGGAATATAACCGTGAATAATCATAACAATTCTCCATTGTAGAAGAATCATTATACTACGGAAATAAGTGTATGTCAATAGATGTGTTGTATTGAAACAACATTAATACCAATACCTTTTATTTGAAACGGCAGCATACCTACTTATACTAAAAATAATGCAAAATTTAGGTAAATTTACTTTTTCTTACCTTGTGAAACTTCAACTTCTTCAAAATTGTCATCTTGCCAATGCTTCATCTGTTTTTTCACTTCAGAATGCTCGCCTCTGCGTCTTTTACTGTGTAAAAAGTTTTTGGCGTAAATGTAATCATCATTATAGTCTTGGTTCTTACGGAACTTGCCTACAAATTTGGTCACTTGTAATCTCCTATTTCATGGTTTCAAACGTTATGCCTTTTATTTTAGTTTCCGGCATATTATGCATATCCTCTTGTGATACGTAAGTTATATCAGCATTAGGATAACAAATTTTTATAATTTTGAGAAGTTGGCAGACTGTGCCATCCGAATCATTGAATGTAAATACTTCATCAACATATTTTAAGCTTTTAATAATTTCTCTGCGTGTTTCATAAGTTTGTACAAAACCTCCAAGTGCCCACATCATCCACCAATCAGTATGGACGCCGACAATAAGGTGGTCGCCCCGATGGTGACATTTTTTAATATAATTTAATTCTTCAATAGATAGGGGATCAAAAGCACCGCAAATAACGACAATTCTCTCTTTTTCGTACATTTAAGGTAGTAGGTCTGGAAAAGCTTCCTTTACAAATTTATAATCTAGTCCCCTTACACCCAAATCTTTACTTAGAATACCAATCACAACTTCGGCTTCACGGGGTTCTAATCTCTCTAACAACTGTAACAACAATTCTTTTCGTTTCTCTGCAGTTAACTTTTCTGCATTAGGATGTCCTTTTTGGAACAAATATAATTTACGTAATTCAATTGATAATTGTGTTCCAGAAAGTCCAGGCAAAACATCTGTTGGCACTTCGTAATCATCAGGCATTTCATTTATTAACCATTGATGGTTTGGATGAAAAGCCAGTTCAAGCACTTGTACTAATGTGGTGGACAGATTTTTTTCAATTACTGCCATCCTGTCTTTTTTAGATGAAGCCATTTCAAATTCATCAAATACTTCATACAAATTTTTCATTAAAATTCCTCTATTACTTCCATTAAGTTTTTCAGTTTGTGTTCAATAAAATAATTCAACAACTTACCTTTAGCAGGTTTTGTTTCTTCATAGGTATTTATAATCTTCTCTTTTATTTCTTGTGGGATAAAAGTCAAGTCTATGAGTGTTTGGTTTCTACCAAAATTTACGGCTTCATCGTATGAAAAGTTTTTAACATCTTCGTTCAAATACTTTTCTAATGTTTTTTGTGTAATAGGTTTCTGACGGAGGTCACGGACAAAACAATCGGATGGCGAAAACATATTGGGTATGCCATCACCTTTGTCACCACGAATAATCTTCTCCTTGAGTTCTAGGATTGGATTTTCAGATTTCACATATTTCTTCTGTGACGGATTATATTGTTTTACATCTTTGTAGTTTTGTAACTGTAAGAAGTCGCCATCAGATGACAGAATCAAAATCTTTTGATGTGGTGAATAAATTGGCACCAACGTACCAATAATATCATCTGCTTCAGCACCTTCAACATCCAATACTTTGTATGGGAAATTATCTTTGAGTTCTTGTTTTAGTTTACCAAGAATATCAAAAATCAAATGCCAGTCCAAGTCCGATTTATCACGGTTCTTTTTACGGTTTGCTTTATAAAAAGGAAAGAATTCTTTACGCCAGTATTTACGGTTATCACAACACAATACAACTTCACCATACTCTGCTTTAAAATTCTTTATATGTGTACGAATGATGTTTAACACCATATGACGAATAAGGCTTTCTTCCAACTTACCTTTATGATTAGCAATTTGTGCCATCAGACCAGCAAGTAATACTTGGTTTAAATCAACGAGAATCATAACAAACTTTCAATAGTTTCCAATAGACCTATTGTATCATATTTTCATCAGTTTGTCAAACGTTTTTTGAACAAAGTCATCAGACGTGGTGGTGCGCTTTGCAAGTATACCAAACCAATTTTGTGGTATTAAGTTTGAAATGTATTCGTATGGATCGGCAAAAATGGCTTCAAATTTATCAACATCATATAATTTACCATCTTTTTGTTCCTTGAATAATATTACATGATATTCATCACCCATGGAATTGCCGCCAATTTTGTCACCAGGGTTTTTATATGTTGCGCCTTCAATATGTAAATCATCTTTCTTTTCGCCAGGCAAAAAGAAGATGGCATCGTGGCCGTCTTTACTAAATTCTTTTAAGAAGTCTAACATTTTAATCCTTTAATGTGTGATTTTCTAACTCGTACCATTATCCATGTGTTATAGTAATCTTCTGATTCCATTACGCCACGAACAAACTGTTCTTTTGCTTCGAGATAACCACATACACCTTTAGATTTACATAAGTGTAGTATTTCACGGACAAAGTTTTCATGTCCTAATTGTAACACATCTTTCTGTAAGATGTCACTACTCCCATAGTAAGTTTGCCAGTTTGAACTGGCTTTATACCGTTTCTTTTTACCTTTGACTTGTTTGGTTTTGGCAGAATAAAAAAATTTCTTACCTATGTATTTTTTACCATTCGTCAGATTGGTTATCTGATACACGAACCCGTAATTATCACCAATCAAGTCTTCCGTAAAATCTTTACCATCATATTGCCAATTTAGTCCCATTCTCCAGTATCCAAATCATCTTCATCCTCTATATAGTCTTCCGATAATTCTTCAATCATTTCACCGCAGAATGGACAATGTTCAGGTAAATCTTGAGAAACCATTTCTTGCATAAACTGTACGCTATATGTTGATTCACAATTTGTGCATTCACCATTTAAGTTTTTATTTGTCATTATAATTCCTTAATGAGCCCACACATCACTCCAATTTCCTGATAAAGCTCCTTTTGCATAATCAGTAGCACGATTTTCAAAGAAATTGGTATGAGTTGGTGCGTTAATCATTTCCTCTACCCATGGTAAAGGATTGCGTTTCACTTTATAGATGCCTTTAAGACCAAGAGAAATCAATCTGCGGTCAGCAATATAACGAATATATTTTTTAACTTCTTCAGCAGTTAGTCCTTCCATTTGATTTACACCAAAAGCAAGGTCGATAAATTTATCTTCGAGTTGAACCATCTTTTCAGCAATGGTATAAATTTTAGATTTCAACTCATCATTCCAAATTTCACGGTTTTCTTCAATGTAGGTTCTAAACAATTTAATCATATTCTCAGCGTGCATTGTTTCATCGACAATTGACCAAGTAATGATTTGACCCATACCTTTCATCTTACCGTGGCGTGGGAAATTGAGCAACATAATGAAAGAAGAAAATAATTGCATGCCTTCAGTAAATGCTGAGAACACAGCAATATGTGTAGCAGTATTTTCTTTTGTGGTATTCTTAGCAGAAATATCGAGAATGTAATCGTGTTTCTCTTTCATTTCTGCATATTCTAAAAACTCGTTATATGTTGTTTCTGGTAAACCCAAAGTTTCAATCAAATGAGAATATGCGGCAACGTGTAATGCTTCACGAGCAGCGAAACCGGCCAACATCATACGGACTTCTGGTTGTGGAAAATATGGTAAATAGTTTTTAATATAACCACCAGCAACGTCAATATCACCTTGTGTGAAGAAACGGAAGATGTGAGTTAGAAATTGTTTTTCTTCTTTGCTTAATTTCTTTTTCCAATCTTTTACATCCTCAAGCATTGGCACTTCTGTATGTAACCAATGAGATTGCTCATGTTTCAGCCAAGCATCGTATGCCCAAGGATAATTGAATGGCTTGAAATATGTTCTTTCTTCGGTAATATCTAATTCTGTTTTTTTAATCATTTATTTCTTTCTAAGCACTAAAGGAAGAACCACAACCACAAGTGGCTTTGGCACCAGGATTTTTTACTACAAATCTCGATTCAAAATTTTGTTCTACATAATCAACAGTTGATTCTTTTAAATATTCCATAGACATATAATCAACAGCTACTTTAACATCATCTGATTCTATAATAAAGTCACTTTCTTCTATTGTATTTTCAAACATAAAATCATATTGAAATCCGGAACATCCACCACCTTTGACGGATATTCTCAAACACTTTATTTCTGGATCATTTTGGTCGATAATTAAATCTTTAATTTTGTTGGCAGCATTGACTGTTAGTTGCATCTGTTTTTTCTCTGTAATTGTTTATGGCCGCTTTGATAGCATCTTCTGCAAGAATTGAACAATGTATCTTAACAGGGGGTAAAGATAATTCTTCAGCAATCTTAGTGTTTTTAATTTGCTCAGCCTGCTCAAGCGTTTTGCCTTTGACCCATTCTGTGACCAGCGAGCTTGAAGCAATTGCAGAACCGCATCCGTATGTTTTGAATTTTGCATCTTTGATAATACCATCCTCTACTCTTATTTGTAGTTTCATTACGTCACCACATGCAGGAGCGCCAACCATACCAGTACCAACATTAACATCACCGGCATCTAACTTGCCCACATTTCGTGGGTTTTCATAATGGTCTATGACTTTATCGGAATACGCCATTTAACCCTCACAAGCAATACAATCATTACCTTGAGCAATTTGCTCCATATCCAATTCTTTAATTACTTGACGTTCAATCTTCTTAGATACCTTATCTGCTTTACCAATCTTCTCAGAACGGCAATAGTATAGAGTTTTCAATCCTTTTTTCCATGCCATAAAATGAATGGCGTGAATATATTTAATATGTGCATCTGGTCTAAAGAATAGATTCAATGATTGTGCTTGGTCGATGTATTGTTGTCTATCAGAAGCCAAGTCAATCACCCACCGTTGGTCAATCTCCATAGATGTTTTAAATACATCTTTTGTTGCTTCATCTAAGATATCTAAATGTTGTACAGATCCATCGTTTGCAATAATTGATGACCAAACATCATTGTATTCATTTTCATCTTGTAGTTTCTCTTTGAGTATTTTATCCAGCCAACGATTCTTGTTTAAGAAAGAACCTGATAGAGTGTCTTGTCTGTAAGCATTGGCACGATAAGGTTCAATACTTGGGCTAGTATTCCCCATGATAATAGAAGAAGAAGCGTTGGGAGCAATAGCCATGAGATGACTAAACCTAAGGCCTGTACCGACAGCATCAGGAGCTTCGCCTCGTTCTTTACCCAATTCCAAATTAGCAACATTTAATTTCTCCCTAATATTTTTAAATATGCGATTGTTAGCGACTTTTGCCATGACGCCTTCAAAAGCAATTCCATTCCTTTGTAGATAAGCATGGAACCCAAGAGCACCGATACCAATAGAACGTTCTCTTTCGGCACTATACTTTGCACGAGCAATATCATCTGGAGCATTAGCAATGAAATAATTGAGGACGTTATCAAGCATTTCGGCAACGTCTTTAAGAAATAATGGTTCATCTTTCCATTCATCATAGTTCTCCAAGTTTAAAGAAGATAAACAACAGACAGCTGTTCTTTCTTCATTTGTCGGCAATATAATTTCAGAACAAAGATTTGATTGATGTACTTTCAAACCTTTATTTTTTAACCAATAAGGCAATTCTTTATTACTAGTATCTATGAAGTGAATATATGGTTCACCTGTATTCATACGAATTTCTAGTAACATTTGCCATAGATGTTTAGCAGATACAACTTCTCTTATTTCACCAGAATGTGGATCTTTTAATTCCCAATCATCTTTCGCCTCAGGATCTAACATGCATTTTTCAATGATGGACATAAACTTATCATTGATGTTAATACCGTGGTGTAAGTTTAAACATCTTTGATTGGGGTCGCCTGTCGGCTTCCGCATTTCTAAAAAAGGAATGATATCAGGATGAGATATATCAAGGTAAGCGGCATAAGAACCACGCCGAGTACGACCTTGGCGATAGGCAAGAGAACTCGCATCGTAAATCTTGAGGTGTGGTAGTACGCCAGTAGACTTATCATCAGCAGCCCGGATACCAAAGCCAATACCCACGCCACCGCCGAGCATAGAAAGCCAATTTGTTTCTGAGAGGTTATCAACTAATCCCTCCGCAGTATCTTCAATATAGTTGAGAAAACAAGATATAGGCATCCCACGCTTACTACGGCCAAAACTAAGAATGGGAGTAGAATAAGAGAGCCAATGTTTGCTAGAGTATTCGTATAATCTCTGTGCGTGCTGCTGATTGGAACTAAACGCTTTTGAAACGTATGCAAATCGCTGCTGGGGTGACGTTTCATCCTCTCGCATGTATGATTCTTGTAGTCTTTTGATTCCGAGTTCATCGAATAATTTATCTCTTTCTAAATCTATATTAACACCTAGGTATTCCATGTATTCGCCTTATTTTATTATTATGTTACAAATTCTTGAATCATTGGGAAAATCGGTTCAATTGCTTTTGCACAAGCTACTGCAATTTCACGATGTTCCTTTTGGGTACCTTTCTCGCTACGTAGCTGTATATAGTGGACCCAAGACCTCAGAGTTCCATTCATATACAATTTTGAAATCGTAATGCCTTCAGGTAATACTGCACGTGCCTGCTCTTTTGCAATACCGTGTTCTAATGCCCAACGATATGCTTTTTCTGCTGCTACAATAACATAATCTTGTTGTGTTTCCCAATTTAACTTTAAACCTATGTTATCCGTTTCAACACTATTTTGTCGGTTCTTCTCATCTTGTAATCTGGCCTCTTTAAAAGCAAAGCCTAAATCGGCTACTGCGTATCTTTGGGAAAATTCTTGGAATGAAAAGGAACGGTGTCGTAATATTTGTCTTGCTATATCTCTCGTAGTTTCAATTTCTAAACAAACATTCACCATTTCAAGTGGTGACCAATGTTGGTGTTTAATCAAATAACGAACTAACTTTTCAGCCGTTTCATTATTATTTTGATTTGATGGATTTGAAACTCTAGCGGCATATGCTACTTGCTCTAATAAGTTTTTACCATCTACTCCTTGTGTGTATGATATTAATTTTACATTCATTATGTTTTTTTCCAACTCACAAACTCCATCTTTGCTCTAAGATTTACAAAGGTATTTTTACTTATAATATCTTGGATTTCATCTGGCGAAAAACCAGATAATACCATGTCATTAATATCTTTTTCTTCAATCATTTCAGGCCATACAACAACATTAAAATGATTATCTATGGCGTGTTCCATCTTAGCAACAATTTCTTTGTTACGTGGCTCATTGTCGAACACCAGAACCACCTTGGACTTGTCCAATACATCGGTAATCGATTCCAAATTAGAGTCTGCTGTTGCTATTGCGTTCTCCAAAAACATTGAATCAATAGGTCCTTCAAGTACATATATTAATTCTTCTTCATTGATTCTGTCAAGCCCAAATACTTTTTTATTATCATCATGTAATTTTAATGTGATGTAACGTAGTTTCGATTCACCCAACGAGCGCCCCTGCACAGCCACGAGTTCTTTCTCTGCATTATAGAACGGGATGACAAGTCGTTTGTCGTTTTTATGAAGGCCCTCTTTCTCAATCCCCAAACCTTGTATGAAGGCTGCAAAATCTTCCGCATAGTATAATTGCGAGTAAATGGTCTCCGGAATCCTTCGTTGTTGAACATAGACTTTAGCAAAATGCGCTTCTGGTAAAGACTCAATAGATGGTAATTCCAAAGACTTCTTGAATGTTGGGGCCTCCGCCTTAAATTCCTCGAATATCGGTTTAGGATAGTTGTTGTTTCCCGTATCTCCATTTTTATACCTCTCCAATTGATACTCTTTCAATAACGATTCATCTACTTGCTTTAGAAAATTATAAAATGTGGTTGATGCGCCACAGTTATGACACATATAGAAGTAATCATTCTTTTTACGATAAACATAACCACGAGATTTTAGTTTGTTTTTTTGTGAGTCGCCACAAAGCGGACACCTGAAATTATAAAGGTCATCCTTCTTTTTGGTAAACCTTTGTAATTTAGATGATACTTGTAACAGGAAATTCCTGTCAATAAAAACACTCATAATATAGAAACCAATTAATTATTTAATAAACTTAGATATTGTATCAGGATTGACGTGTGAAATCAACCATGAGATTGCAATAATACCACCCGCTAACATCCACTTCCATTTGAGTAATGCATCTAGAGCATCTTTTTCGGCTTTATTATGGTCACTCATATCTCTACGGAGAGATTTAAATTCTTCCATAATTTCTTTGTTGGAACTTTCCATTTTATCCAAAACGGTATCGATTCGTTGATGTATCTCTTTAATGTCAGCTTCTGTTTCTAGTCTGCGATTATCCATATCTGTGTAAACCTTTGCAATATGGCGGTCGTGTTGATCCACCAGTTTTTCTATAACCTGATCCATTTTATTACAAAGTGCAGATAAAGTCAACACTTGGGTTTTTAAAACACCAATGTCCACTTTGATATCGGTATCGTCAAACTCTGCCATTTATTTCTTCTCTGGAACTGCTGTGCCTTCTAACTTTTTATGCACTTTGATTTCTTTACAAACTTCTTTTTCTTTACCTGTTTTCTGGTCTTTTTGCATGACACAGGCTTTTTTGGTTTCGGCAGCCTTTGAAATTGATGTTGCAGCTACCATAAAACCACAAACAATTATAAACGACCAAACAAATGTATTGAATGCTTTCATTTCTGTTCTTCCTTTTTAGCAAATTTTTCTGAAGCGGTGAAACCTAATCCGGCAATCACCAAATATATCATCGAATCAAATAGTGATGGTGTTACTTTATAACCAAATATGTCGGCAATCAATGCAAACCCACATATTAAAAAAGCCATAAACGTTATAACTCTTTTACTACTGATAGACCCATTGTGTCCATCGGATAACATACTATTCAACCAATTCATTTATTAAATCTCTGGTTGAGGTGGTTGAAGTGGTGCTGGTTTACCACCAAATCCTGTTGTAACTGCTGGTGCAAATGGTGATGGTGCAGGTGCCGATGCAACAAAAGCAGGCGTTGTTACACCACTAAAACTTGGTGTAGATGGTGTTGTTGGTGCAGGACTTACTGTTGTAGGCCGTGTTGCAGCTTGTAGTGCCATCTTCTGTGCATCTTTATCACCACCAGCCAACATGATACCAGATAGTGTACCAGTTAAGAATGTGGCAATAGGAATAATCAACTCAAAGAACTTTTGGTCGATAGGTGAAATAGCATTGAGTGGTTGTGTTACAAAAATTAAAGAATATAACACAACGAATACAATGCCAAATAATGTAAGTGCTAAACAGATACCGATAAAAAATTTCAAGCGAGCCATTAACTGCTCTTCGGTATACATGAAGTTATCTTCTGGTTTCTTTTCTTCTTTATTAAAAATATTCAAGTTCATTTGCAATTCGCTCCAGTTGTTGGCGTTATTGGTGTTGGTGTATTTTGTGCTATGGGTTTATCTCCTCCTGGTCCCAAGCGTGGGTCATTTTGACCCTTAAAAATATGTTGAGGACAAGTTCTTGTTACATCACAATATGGCAACTTGCATATATCTTTGTCCCAATTTGCTGGGTCTTGGCATGGGTAACGAAACTTATCGCCACTAAAATATGCCAATGTCAATGGAAGCAATAATAAAATAATTAGGCCTTTGGCTAATCTTTTATCATTCATTAATGAACTCCTAATACATGAAGTGCGTGTTCATA
>Ga0214921_10006495_pt1 | contig 15971 bp, 37 predicted proteins | sample LL1505_MetaG_FD_177992 | JGI IMG/M metagenome (GOLD analysis project Ga0214921, IMG submission 177992) | Freshwater microbial communities from Lake Lanier, Atlanta, Georgia, United States - LL-1505 | ecosystem: Environmental > Aquatic > Freshwater > Lake | place: USA: Georgia | collected...
ATAATCACCTGTAGCAAGCACTCTATCATAAGCTTGTTCATCTGTTAGCTTACCTGGAAATACATAATACCAATCCCCATTATCATTAGACATTACAAAATGATCTTCACGAAATTCTCTAAATTCTTTAGGAAAGGTCTGATTTATATCTTCTGGTTCAACATCAGGATCTTCTGCCATCTTAGTAATCATTTGATTCACAGCACTCTTTAGATCAGAGGCTTGAATGTGTTTAACAGGATTAATGTCAAAACCATGTTCTGCTGAATTATCTGTACCACCATTAACTATTGTGAAAACTTTGCTCTGCAGAGCTTCAAATATTAACCGACTATCGTTATCCATATAATTTATTTATTATCCGTGTGGGAAAAAAATCGGATTCGGAACCGAAAGCTTGCAGCTTCATGGTGCACCACCTGCGGGTTAGTTATGCAGTTTTCCCATTAAAATGCACCAATCCTGTGCCTGAGTAATGACCAAACTGTGTGAGATCTTCTTTGGGCAGCTGTATGCCTTGCCAAAAATTACGCATACCTGCATTCAGGTGTATGTCATCACACAACAGAATGCCTCTGAAGCCGCTGGTCTGAATGGCTTCATATATGACTTGTTCTTGCAGGCCATCATGTGGATCCACATCCAGAAATATCAACTTGGCATCTGTCAATTCATGCAAATCATGCAACACATTCTTCTGTTTGAATTCAATGTTGTGCACATCCATGATGCTCTTGTCAGCCACATTATTCTTTGTCTTGTATGCTGCAATCAAATCAACCAGATCATATGTTACAACTTTATTGGTTTTGTTCTTTGACAAAGCCAGGGCACTCCAGCCATAGTGTGTGCCTATGTCCACAAACTTGCAATTGTTATGAGATTCAGAAATGTGTGCCAACAATGGATAATGACTGTGGCCTGCAGGAGACAGGAACTGCACATCCCCTACAGCTATGGCATATGGCTGCAATTCATCCAAAATGTTACTGTTCAAAGTATCCAAGCTCAATTTCATGTAACTAATTATATGAGGTGCATTCTTAATCAACATTCAAACAACACACAGTGGGTTGCATCAACAACATCTGTTGTCTGGTTGGTTTTGGTACACTCCAACTGGGTTTGTCTGGGGGAAAGAATCGGATTCGGAACCGAAAGCCTATAGGCTTTATTCAAATGGTTAGCTCTTTGAGCATGCTGCCAAGTAATATCCACACCACCACTCACCACGATAAGGACCTGGGGGGAAGTCTGGAGGACGAGATGTTAGGTATTGTTCGTACTCTATTTTTATACCCCTATCTTTTAAACTCTTTTGGGTGGCATCTTGAATAAACTTCTCATCATAATCATCAACTATAAAAATAAACTTCTCAGCCAAGCTATTGTAGTAATAATTAATAGAGTCATATTGCTGCTGCCACTCATGTCCTCCATCATAAAAGTATAGGTTTATATCTTGAATACCATAATCCATAGGATTGATAGCAAAACTATCTTTTCTTAAGAAATTAGGTTGTTTATTGAAGATACGCGTAAAGGCGTTAAACAGATCCCTTTCCACATCTCCGTGGCAGGAGAAATTATCCATAGAGATGTAAAATTGAGGATTATTTCCATAAAGGGCTGACATTAATACCGAACCCTTCCATGTTCCTATATCTAGATATCTAGTTTCCTCATCTACAAGATTATTGATAAGATGTCTAAATTTGCTAGAAGACATCCCCTCGAGATTTAAGATTTCCGGAGTTAGTTTGGATTTTTCTTGATTGCCTAATTCTATGGCATTTTTGATTTTATCTATATTATTCATAAATTTTTACTTGATGGGTGTTTGTCTAATATGGCTGATTTTACCAAAGCCTCGGGTAGCTTGGCGCTAAAAGCATCCTCATACATATCAATCCATTCTACTATTGCCCCAGATAATGCTGAGGAAGATAGTGTGGAGGAAGATGTTTTTAGCTTATCTTGAACCAGCTTTTTCCATCTTCTCACAACTCCTGCCTCTCTAACTTCTGTAAGAATACTCGTGAGATTACCTAATCGCTCCTCTACTTTGAAATCGGTAATAACTGCATGACGAGGATAATTGGATAGCTCTGCGGGGGGTAATGTTCTACTATGAGGCAAACGCGGGTCAAATATTAATAGAGAGTTCTCCAAGCCTGGTGATATAAACTTATGACCATCAAATTCCATTGCTGTGCCGTAGTCAGGAGATGGAGATTTGAGATAATATACACATCCAATAACGTGGGTTTTAACATGTGTGTGGTGCTGTTTATCCACATATATCTTACCTGATTCATCATATGGTCTATGAAACTTTAGAAAGCCTTCTTGCTTAATATCTTTTGCTCGTATAAACCAAGTAGATGCCCATTCTAAGCCGGGAAATTCTAAACCACCTTCCTTTATGTATTGGTTCACATAATACTCAAGTTTATTATAGTAGTAAAGCCAGAAATTCTGTTTCTGTAAAAAATCCATAGGTAAATCCTCTGTTACCCCTAACATCTTAGACCACTCTCTCCACGCATCATAAGACATTCCCTCAATATATTTTTTAGATCTTTTTATCTCCCATGCATTATCATGATCACCGTTGTTGGTATCAACCTCAACACATTTTACCATCGATTCTACAATGTCCGGAGGCATGAAATCATACACGTAAAAAAACGTGTATCCTCCTACCTTTACTGTTTTTGTCTGATTATTATACACCAATATTAATTATTAATGGCTAAAAAATTGTCAAGATCAATATTTTCTACGCTTTTTACCTTTATCAGAGCGCTGAGCCCTACACCTTAACCCACTGTTCTTGCGCCAATAAGCCGCAGCGCTCTTATTATCACGATTACCGTAATATCCGATGATCTTATTCTTTGGTTTGTACATGGAAATTAAAACGGTTATCTTTAACGTAGACACCGTAAAACTACGATGATGAACCGATTACTTGCGGGGAATCGGCTTACCCTCTCCGGCCAAGGCCTGGCAAATTAGCCAAGCTGTACCATGATATTGTCGGCCTCCGAAATTAAAAGAGATCACTGTAATCCTTGGATTCAAAGCTTTCAATTGCTTCTGTAAGCTTTGCCTTGGCTACTGCAAGATCGAATTCTTCTGCTTTATCTTGTACGATTTTTAAGAGCATATCGTGAGAAATGATATGCCCACACGCGGTATATACCTTTTCAATCTTAATTCCAGGAAACAATTCATTATAAACTTCTTGCTTCTCCCTATTGTAAAGGAATCGAAAACGTTCACCGGCCAGCTTAAGCTGTACTGTTGCTTCGGTCATCTCATTCATCATAACCATATAATAAGGGAAGATATAAGATATGGCAACTCTTATTTGCTTTTCTTAAGCTTTTTATTATGTTTGATATTGATTTTTTTTGAACCCTTTAGTGTGGCAAGCTCCTCCTCAATGCAGGATAGTGCATCTCTTAGATTGTCTACATCGAGAATACCACAACCTAATCTACTAAACTTTCTTTTCATTCTCTTTTACCCACTCCTTCCCTTTTAATACATAGCGGCTTACTACCTTATCACCCTGTAATCGCTCAAGAAGCTTATATGCTTCCTGTCTTTCCTTGGTTAAATCTTTAGCGGTTTCGGTAGGTTGACTCAACTCTTTATAATAATCGGCAAGTAGCTTACTTATAAGGTTGTGCTGCTTTTCAGTGACCTCTAGTTTTTTTAATTCTTCTTTACGTACTTCCATATTCTCCCCTCTTTATCAAGATCTACACTCCAAAGCATTACTTGTCTATAAATTTGATAACCATACCCATTACCCCAACACATAATTGTTCTACTTAAAATATCACCCACCCAATAAAGCGCAAGGGAAAATAAAAACTTCACATCCAGTTTTTAGTTATAAGTTTTTCTGATTGATCGTTGAAGAAATTACCCATTTTTATAAAACCTCTACTCATACTTATGCAAATAAGAGTCATAACTTCACAAACTCCTTGATAAATTATCATCATCATAAAAAGAGTATCATACAACAGATTACTCAAAGTAGGTATTAATACATTGCTAATAAAATTCAAAAGTTTAACTACAATATGAAAAGCTAAATGACAGGCAAAATATAAACCATTTTGAATAAAATAAATTATCGATCCAAAGAAATCCCGGAAGAAAGTCACAGATTAGAAAAATTTGAAGGGTTTGCTACTGGAATAAAAGAGATTAATTCATCTTCCTTCTCCTTAGCTTTAAAAAGGGCTTCTTCAGAGCTATTTGCTACAATTCTCTTGTAGCCGAGAAAAACTTTATCAGTGTTAAAATCAATATATTTTTCGAACAAATATTCCATAGTTAGATTATATGGGGAGATAACTATTATTCAAGTTAAATTTTAGAGGTAGTAGGTCTTTCATCTCTCTCTTCTTCACAAGAATACATTCTAGGAAAATAAGGTTTAACATTCTGTGTAGAATATGTAAAAAATACTCCGGGAAAAGCAGCCATTTGTTTATTACAATATGTGGCAGCTCCCCTCACAGCAGCATTAATGTTTGTTGCTTTAATAATCTTATAATAGACAGACTTAGGGTTAATATTCCATTTACACTCAGGGTCATCAGCTGTTATCTCAACTTGCCAAAAGTTATTTTGTCTAGTTACTCGATTAATTTTTGCCATAACAAGAATATAATACCTCTGGTCTTAATGCACAAGGAGTCCAATCATAGTATGCTTTTCCGCCCTCGTATTCAACCCAGTTATGAGCATAGAATTTTATGGGAGGAGACATTTTTAACATATCAAGCTCTAGGGAACACATGGTTAAAAATACCTGATAATCTCTAATCATATCTTCTTTTGTTTTTTCTTTTTTAGGGTAATCAAATTGTTCTAATAACTCCTCCATAGTATTGGGGCCTGATAATTTAACTGTTTTCTTACTTAAAAGAATTTCTTTAAAAAAGTAACGAATGCATTCCATAATATGTTGTAACATACCCCGCCAATAAACCCTATCGCAATAAGGGTGAAACCAATAGAGCAATCGTTGATAAAAACTTTGACTGCCCAATACAAGAACTCTTTGAAGCTTCTCACCAAGCGTTGGTAATATCTTTGTCTTCGCTACACTCATATGTTGAAAGATATTTCACTAATTTATCTTTATCAATATTTGTATTAAACCGTATATTCATATCTTCAATAATTCTATTAACAATATAATCACTATTAACTAAAGAGGTAAGAACCATATTCATCATATTTTTCATTATACTATATTATAATATGTCCAGAAATAAACTCCAGCATTAACTAAACATATTCATCTTGCGCTGAAAATCTCTTTCTTCAAAGTCTGCTTTGGCTTGGTAATATGCATTAAGAGCTTTCTCACCTTCAACATCTCTGAAAGTATCTACCCATCCCAGATCATCCCCCATCCAGGTAGAGTACTCATACTTACATCTATCAAGCTTCTTGCCCTTAAGTTTCTTCTTTTGATACATCTTAGGCACAGCTCGTTACCTCCTCAACAACATCTTCTTTAGTAGCTAAGACGGCTTTGTGCCATACATTGCTGAAGCTTTCATCATTGAATAAGATACGATTGGTACCTGCGGGGTAACTGATGATATCACTATCACCTGCAATTCTCTTGAGCCTCTTCCAGCTAACTACCTGCCAACATCCAAAGAAATCTCCATGACTAAATGGTTTGCTAATACTACCCTCATATGTGGTAATAGCGTACTCCACATCCACATCTTTGAAGAGCTCTTTGGTTTTCTTCTCTTCTCTGCTAAGCTTCTTCTGAAGCTTCTTATCCTCTTCCATACCAGCATAGGGCTTGTACCAGAATTTCATGTGCCATACTTTATGAATGGCTGTGGTATCGTTATCCACCTGCACTCGCATCCAGGTAAACTTCTTAGGGTTAACTAGCTTATAGATATATGCGCTCATTTTACTCTCTTATTATAGGTGTTAATTAAATCTTCTATCATTTTCTCAAGATTAGAAATATATATACGAAGTTTATTATTTTCTTCTCGCAGGCTCGTCAACGCCTCCTCAAACATTTCATTATCAACAGAGCCCATACTAATCTCTCGCTTTACCTTCACTGACTAAACTGTTACAATAGGCATCGGCTTCTTCGTACGTATCAAAAGATTTAATTACCTCATCCTTCTGACACCCGCAATTATCACATGAAGTAACTTCTTTAACTACATTAAAGACAGGCAAGCGCCCATCATACTGTTCTACAACTTTGAGTATCATTTCTTCTTAAAGACCACGTCAATGGCTGTATTCTTAATGTTTCCGTTGCTCTTCATGTTATAGCCTGGAGAGCATGGGCACATGCTGCATCCTGCACGCATGCTAAACTTACGACCATACCAACCTGCTTCAATGAGGAAGCTCTGAATCTCAAAGGAAGCCGCATTAAAGAAAGCACCCAGGAAAGCCTCATCCAGCTTGAGCTCCATCCTGTTAAACTTGCGCCATAATTTATCATTCTCTAAATCTACTCCCTTGACACTAGGCTTAGGCTCTGCCATATACCAGGCATGATTAACATCTAGTTCATGAGGAGAGGGCACACCACCCCGGAAGAGAATATTTTTCCTAGCAGAAGCTCTATCACCATATTGGCCTCGGATATTAACCGTTGCCGTCCAGTTCTGGCTAGCAGGATTATCTGCTAGGAGCAAGGGATCAAATAAATCAAAGGTAAAATCCTTGCTATCTTTACCTACAGAATACAATGCATTCCAATCAATTTGTTCTATTGTTTCATTCATCATACTACTATTATGGCTGAAATTAGAAAACAGTCAACTATTTTTTTGCGGCTAGTTCTTCTAGTTTTTCTATTTCTTCTTCTGTAAATTGATCAGCCAGACTAGGATCCCTACCAATACGCTTTAAGGTTGTAAGTGCTTCTTTCTTAGTCATTTCAGCAAATGAATTGCAATAGTTAACCCACCGATAATTATTACCCAGCTCAAAATACCAAGCAACAATGTCCAGATGATTGACACTTTTTCTATTACTTTATTCATAATGTTTAATGAGATGATCTAGGTGCTCGAGAACATCATGAAGATCTTCTCTTTTTTTATTACCGCTAAGATCATGATCATAATAATATTTCACAGCAGTTCGAATGTCAATTAGTTGGTCAACTGTAAACCATGCATCAATCAAGTTATTCATCTATAATACCCACTTCTCCTTCAAATTCATAAGAACATCCCTTGAGAAAATAGCCTACTTGCCTCAAAACCTCATCAATAGTAGTAGCTTCAAATTGCATAGTCAATGTGGGTCTGCATATCTCCACACTACCAACCTTGTCAGAGGATTTACCATCCATAAACTGCCATTCAAATTTAAATTTGTTCATTGCAATGCCTCAACATATCTTCTGCAATCACTTTAATAATACTACAATCATCCCCTTCATGACCAATTGCCTCTGTGCTGCGCTCAGCCAATTCAATGATGCGTCTTAGATTGTATGCAAAGTCGTGCTTATTCATAGTTTCAATATTATGCAGGAACACAGATTCAGATCAAGCTTTATTAAAACAATCTACTCCTGCTTGATGTTCAAAGGTTAACATGCCAAACCTGTGACTTTTTTCATTGATACAGACACCCCAATCATATCCAAGCTTGCCTTCCAATGCGTTAAAATATTTGCATCCCACAGAGCAATCTGGATAATGTTTATCAGCATCTGCCCATCTCTCCACTTTGCCCCATGGGGTATAATCTGAAGTATGTTTGACCATGGCATCCAGCAATTGATCATGCAGTGCTGTTCTCATGAATCTTCATACCATGATCTACAATTTTCTGAAGCCCATTTTACATCTTTCTTTGGATACCCTTTTGAGAGGAAGAAATCCTGCAGAGAACCATCTTTATTCTTATCATAGGGTGCAGGAAACCCATACTGCCAGCCACTGGGAGGATCAACATAAAACTTTCCTTTCACCTCAAGGTTGTTAGGCTTAGGAATTACTTTTTTTTTTGCAATTTTTTGCAATTGTTGTCTATTTTTCTCTGCTACAATTGTACCTACAGAAGGTTTATTTGCTGAGGATAGCTCAAATTTATTATCAATTAAATTAGTAATAATGTGAGTAAACCCAATATTAAGATATTGTTCATCAGTTATAACGCTCCTGCCAATTTCAGTAATTTGTTTTAGCCAATGATCTGGACCTTCAATATCTGCTTGATAATATGTTACTTTCTTGAATGGACCTACTTTAATTTCAGGTAATTTCTTCAGATCTTTTTTCTTTTTCATAATTTTATTATAGATTATAGATTTTTAAATCAAGAGAGGAAGAACGGTTAAAAACTTAGTCTCGCCTTCCAGGCTATGTGCCTGGCGCGCTGAGGCCTAACCTATTCAGTCACAGCTATAGTGCCTGCCTCCTGCTCTTGCGTAACTCATGCAAATTCTGGCTCCATTCTTTTATCTAATTCTTTCTTAACTTCTTTACGCAACTTATCATTTATCCAATCTTCAGGCTTTTGTTGCGCATAAAAGTCTTCTCCGACATTCTTACCAGCCTTGAATGCTACCCGTTCCAGGGCATCTTCCAGGTCCCAATCAAGCTTGTGACGAAATGCTTTGGAAGTATAAACATTCATGGCTTGTGTGGGGGTTAATCCTGACTTGATCAATCCATTAAGAAATGCATTAGAAACAATATAAGCACACCGCTCAAAGGAGATTGATTGTTTGAGGAGATTCACTTTGTCAGTAGAATCAAAGCCTGTGAAATCTTTAAACTTAAGATGCATTGATACGCCTCTCATAAATATCAACACATTCTCGGACATAAGAATGTTTATTTTTATTATTACTTTTCCAAATGCTAAACATCTCATGATTAACATCAGAAGAACTAATTCCACACCCAGTACCCTCTAGCTCTCTACTCAGATTATAAGATGCTCCTGAACGAACATGAAGCTGGGTTAAAGGAGAAAGCGTCTGCATCATTTCTCTCCATTCATTCCAGTCTTTTTCAAACTGTTTGTGATACTGCTTTGTTGTCATTGTTTTCATCATACCAATATTATGAAGGAATACAGCCTTTAGTCAAGATTTTTTATTTTAAATGCTTTATTCCACTGAATCTCAAATAACCAGCCTAAAAAATTTATTCCTAATTCCCAAAATTCTCTTTTAAACATAGCATAAAATTTAGGAGTCTTATTGTATTTGAAGCTGTTTATGATGTATAAACCCAGACCATTATTAAACACAATCTTATAGTGTGGTTGACTTACGAACACTCTTTCACTGAAATGAGTGACCGGGGGCATATCTCTAGGAGTACCTATAATCATGCTTATAATTTATCTTTATACATCATATAACAAAATGCAAAAAAGCTCAAGCATAATAATATTGAGGCAGCATCTGCAAATTCAATTATCATTAAATTGTCTCATTACAAACTTCTCATTATGCACCATAGCATTTGCCATATCCAACACCCCATCTACCCAATCAGTAATAGGAGCATAATACATGCATAAAGCTCCAAACTTCTCTTTGACTTGGGTAAATTCAATTTGGGGATATTTGTCAGACAAATGCTGATTATTATCAATTCTGGATTGAATCAATTGACATGCTTTATATATCACATCAAACCATACACCCGGGCATTCAATGCCCCAACACATAGCAGACTCTTCTTTAGGAAAATCTTTTTGCTTAAAAAGTTTTGGAAAAGCATTAAATAACTTATCCTGAAGTTCTTGATTCATTTTTTCTTTTTTTATTGATTGATTTATATTTTTACTAAATCGTATTCCTTTAAAATTGTTTCTCTTACAGTGGGGTAATTTAAAAAGGTTTGAGCATCTCTAGTTGTTTTAAAAAAATACTGCTTATCACGCTTTCCGCTTGAAAGACATGTGCCTCCACCAACTTCTTTTCCACCTAATTTATCTGCAAGAATACCTAGCTTATCCTCCTGAGGACTATACTTGAATTTATTTTTAATATACACCAACAAACTAATATCAAATGTTTTCTTATTCATCGTTAATTATTTTACAGGAACATTATAATTATGCAATAAAATTATTTGTATAATTCTACTTTGCACTCGAACGACTTACAACCCGCTATATTATGAATTGCCTTGCTTGCCTTATGATTTATATTGCACATGTTTCTATCTACATTATCGCTAAACTTGTCTAGATCAATAATTATTTCTGTAGGTAAATCAGCCCGGGTGCATTCATATTTAATATCAAAAATACGCCACAACATTTCATTATTTATTATTAAAATCATCTTCCTTTAGCTTGGCCTCCTTATAGTCAAGATGCTGTGAAGTGTCTATAATAAAATCTAAAAACAAATCATACATTTCATTAAGCTTTTTATTTTTTCTTATAATTTGTCTAGTTGAATCATCTAATGAATGAAGAAATTTATTAAACTCAACATTAAACTTCGCCATTAACAAGCTATCACTTACTTCTTGTATAGGAGACATATTTTCTACTCTTATATGAATTATAAATTTTTAAAGGAACGATAAGAAAATATAATAATATTGCGATAATAGTTTCAGCTATCTTTCTCATCATCGCTATTTATATCAAAACCTTCTTCCTCCAGAATAATTTGTGCGCTTTCAATTGAAATGTTGATTGCATCATCTATATCTCCTACCTCGAGACACTCAACAATTGCATCTATTTCACTTGCTACAACAGCAGTATCCGGTAAATCACTCAACGATACTGGTGCATGACTACCAATAACACTATCGATAAGCGCCCGGGCAATTTCACAATTATCCCTACCAGCGTCCATCCATGCTTTGACTTTAATATTAGTTATCATTAAAAGTTATAATCGTAGAAGTATGCAGCCTGCTCACCTTTTTGATGTAACCCAAACTTACTATATCGAGTTTGTTGGCCAACTTCACTCCATCGCCTAGCTTTATTTCTCCAGCTCAAAATTTTAATTTTATTATTAACGTTACTAGAGAGCTTATATTCCTGATCATGGTTATCTGCATAATGTCCACAAAAGCCACCTGGGTAAAACTCCTTTGGTTTACGAGTACACTTTGCATCAAGTTCACGAATCTTAATACGCCTGGGGCTAATAACTTCAATTACTTCCCAGGCATCACGGTCAGTGTAATGAAATTCAGTTATATGCTGACCTACAAACGGGGCAATTTCGGGTTCATTTGCTGTTTTCATATTAATATTATGAATGCTTTTTTATACTAGTCAACTATATTTTCAATTAGCTTATCATTATAAAGTTTTCTATACGATTTAAACCCTTCGATCCAATCATCTCTATGTGCATAAAATACTTGTGTGTCACCGGTCTCGCAGCTAATTAAAATAGTAATATCTTGAATAGGAATGCCAGTTCTATCTTCAAACATATAACTATATGCGCTAGCTTGCATAAAGTAATCCCAGATATATTCTTCTTTTTTAGGTTTAGAGCTAGTTTTAAAATCAATAATAGATATACATTTATCAAATTCTGCTATACAGTCTACCTGGCCTGCTACTTTTAGTTCATCCGAATAAAGATGCTGTTCCATACATTTAATATTCTTAATTCTACTCAGAAAAGGTTTAAACTGATTAAACATACCCCCTATATTATCGGTAACATCTTTTCCGTTAAGATATTCCTCACATAAGGTATGGAAGTGGGTCCCCCTTTTAGCTGCAAAATTCTTAATACGGTCTGCTTCCTCATTACCAACCCGCTTGCGCCATCTTGCTAGCTCTTTTTTCTTCCATTCCGAAAGAATTGTAGTCACTGAAGGGTATTTGTTTCCTTCGGGAGTAACGTAATACCTCTGTCCGTTTTCCTTCGTTACCTTTTGTAACTTAGGCAGTTCTAATTTCATTGACTATATTATACGGGAATATAGTCGTTTGTCAAGCTTTTTATATAATATTATACTTTTGTTTCAATCCAACTATACGTTTTTTCTAACCCGTACTCTACAGGTTTTGATGGGGCCCAACCAAGTCTTTCCTTAATCAATCTATTATCTGAATTTCTTCCTCGAACACCTAGCGGCCCGCTTATATGATTAATATTAATTTTTTTACCAGCAATTTTGGCTACTTTTTCAACCAGCTGATTTATTGTTATCATTTCATCCGAACCAATATTTACGGGACCAGTAAAATCAGATTCCATGAGCTTCATGACCCCGTCTAAACATTCCTCTACATATAGAAAACTTCTAGTTTGTTTACCATCACCCCACACATCAATTGTTCCGTTATCTTGTACTTCTGCTATCTTTCTACAAATTGCTGCGGGTGCTTTCTCTTTACCGTTATTGTATGAGCCAAGAGGGCCAAAAATATTATGGAAGCGAGCTATTCGTACATCAATATTATAATTACGCTTATAGGCTAGATATAGACGCTCACTGAATAATTTTTCCCATCCATATTCGCTATCTGGGTTTGCTGGGTATGCAGAAGACTCTTCGCAATTAGGGTTAGTTGGATCAGTTTGATTATGTTCTGGATACATACATGCACTACTGCTATAAAAAACTTTCTTTGTACCGGTCTTAAGCATTTCATTTAATACATTTAAATTAATGGTAGCAGAATTATGCATAACATCAGCATCATGATCGCCTGAAAAGATGTAACCGGCGCCGCCCATATCAGCAGCCAATTGATATACTTCATCAAATGTTTGGGTGAAACTATGACTATAATAATTCCATGATGCATTGAGAGCCTTTTCGACACAAACCTTCTCCCTAAGATCTAATATAAAGAACTGATCGGCATTGCTAGTAGAATACTCTGGTTGCTTAATATCAACACCTCTGACGTAATAACCTAAGGCTTTAAGACGATCTACTAAATAATTACCGATAAACCCGCCAGCACCGAGGACAACTGCTTTTTTCATGAATATATATATGTATAAAAAATTTAAATGCAAAAAATACATTTCACCTGCCACATCAATTGCACCGCATTCGAATTAATTTTGCTGTAACTTACCAGCTAAGTTAAGTGCAATTAGCGTACGTATCTTGCCTTTCGGCTTGCTCTAAGATGTATAATGCTAGTCGTGGAGCTTCGTTCGGTTAATGAACTTATTTATAATATGGTCTCTAGTGATATTAATCACAGTGGATTTATGCTTATAAGCTACCACCTACCATATACTCCTTCATATATAAATGTATCCATTTATACTCGCCTGTGGGACACGGCGTTGGACTATTCAGTATTTCTTCAGGGTCCCAACCCTTACTTACTACAGGTAAAATGTCAACGAACTGTACATATAATAATATACTCTCGTATTAAAAGCAACTACTTTTTTATTTTATTTTTGTTCCACGATCAAATTTGTCGAAACCGTTGTCAATCATATCTTGTATTTCTCTTTTTACTACTGAGACAAAATCATTTTGTTCTGAATCTTCTAATAGCTGTACATAAAAGCCCAGGATATTAAACATGACAGCAGCAACAATTGTGGGGTCAACCTTTATCTTTTTACGCAGAGGTTCAACAGCTAAAAGTAGAGCATTTTTTACTTGCAGTACTTGTAGTAAGGGTATGAAGTCTACCTTGTTACCATTGTAATTGACCTTCAATAATATATTTAATCTCTGCCTCGCTAGGACTCGAACCTAGAAAAACGGATCCAAAGTCCGCTGTGTTACCATTACACCACAAGGCAAATGGTGCACCTGGTTGGATTCAAACCAACGCTCTATTGATTAGAAATCAATTGCTTTATTCAACTAAGCTACAGGTGCAATACATCAGAGGGTACGGGATTCGAACCCGTGTATCGGGAATGAAAGTCCCGAGTCCTAGACCTCTAGACGAACCCTCCAAATTGGTACCTCCGGTTGGATTTGAACCAACATTTTGCTCACATCTAGAGCGACTACATTATAAGTGTAGGGTCTTAACCAGTTAGACGACGGAGGCAAATGGCCTCCTATCGTATTCGACGATTCTTCTTCTTGGGAAGATTAAAAAAATATACTGCACCAATAACGCTGGTAACAAATATAATACTGAAGAAGATCGTATGCATATCAGTATTATGTATGAATTATATTAAATGGCAAGAATATTATGAAGCTCTAAACAAAGGTATATATAGTGTATTACCGTTTACGGTGACCGGGATGCCGGAGGTTGTCTGTACTAACGTTAACCCAGTAGTAACAGAAGCAGCAGAATTAGGAAAATTATAGGTTGTATCAATAAGATTAGTGAAATCTGAGCCTGTAGGCATATCTCCAGTATCAAAAGCAGCTTTTAGTGTATTAAGTGAAATTATAGCCATATGTATTATTTATGTGCGCCGAGAGGGATTTGAACCCCCGGCCAAGAAATTATGAGTTTCCTGCTCTAACCGCTGAGCTATCGGCGCATTAAAATTTGGCCCGGGTCAGATTCGAACTGACACTTGAACGATTTTAAGTCGTTTGCCTCTGCCATTGGGCTACTGGGCCATTTCTTGAAAAGAGACATTTACTACATAGAGCTTAAACCATAATATCTATTAAGAGAATTTGTTTCATCATAAATTGTATATTCCTCACCGCAAATAATAATATCAGGTGTTTCATAAACCATCTTTAAAACTTTTTTTAATGTCTTGCTATCTACTTCTCGCTGATCAATTGATTCCCTGTAAAAAGCACCGGTAAAAACTCTACCTGAATTCACGCAAATTTTTAAATAGTAAATAAAATCTTTGAATTCGATAGGCTCTGGCTCATCGAATTGCCGAGGTGAGAAAAACACCAACTCATGAAATGTCCACGGCGTACCTTTATTTACTTTTTTCTTATATAGCATAATAATATAGGGTCTCGGATTGAACAAGACCCTATAAATTGTACTCTTTAGGAGTGCTTACCCTTGCTATTCAGGCGAAGAAGATCTTCAACCGTGATAGAAGAGTTTGAAGGCACAAAGCCCTCTACAGTACCTAGTTCCTGACGAACCTGCTCGAAGGTCTTTCCTTGACGGAGAAGTTTGAGCGCATCACGAGAGACATAGCTCTTAATGATGGTATCCACATCAACACCCAGGCGCACAGCCTTGGCGTCGAGATACTTGATGTTAGAGTTGCGGGTTTTGCCAGTCACCAAGCACGTCAGCTTGGGCAGTGTGTCTGTGTTAATGTTATTTTTCATACTACAAGTATAGTAGGAATCCGGATTCTGTGCAACTAAATTTTCGACTATTTTATAAAGTGTTATAACTCACGCTTTACAAGACCTGGCAACTGACCAGCACGACGCATATATTCTATATCTTTTTCAGCTCGAACCAGTGTCTTAATGAACGTCATTAGAACACTATGGCGCTCGTAGAGCTTAGAAGCAGCAAATTTAGGTTCATTTTTACGTATTCTATTGGCCAGATCCTCTAGTTTTTGAGCTGTATTTTCTTTAAGTTGACCTAACTTAAGCACACCATAGCCAGGTATTTGAACTAAAGAATTATCTAAATCGTTCTTGTCCCATTGAGTTATAACTTCTATCTTACTTTTTGGTTTAGGCATACTTGCAGCAGCTTTCAATACGTCTTCATACTGCTCAAATAGTAAATGACTATCCCGGTTCATAGTATTATTTATTCATTTGCTATATACATCTTAGTTGTTAATGCACAATCCTTATAATCCATGTAGTAATAGACTTGTTCTCCACTTATCTCCAATGTTTTCTTCTTTTCTGCGAACCCTTGCCATTGCTTGGCAAACTCTTCTCCGTGAAAGTCTATTATGTCTGCAAGTCTAATATATTTGCAGGTTTTATGTATGCCGTTTTCTGTGGCCTCGTAGTTCCGAGGTTTGCAATATTTCATTATATGTTATGATCGGCTAATGATTTTAGTAC